>Ga0209425_10003940_pt1 | contig 15443 bp, 17 predicted proteins | sample COG_05_FD_184749 | JGI IMG/M metagenome (GOLD analysis project Ga0209425, IMG submission 184749) | Pelagic Microbial community sample from North Sea - COGITO 998_met_05 (SPAdes) (version 2) | ecosystem: Environmental > Aquatic > Marine > Neritic zone/Coastal water | place: Helgoland, sampling...
AAATAATTTTGGTCCAGGTACCACTATGAATTGTACTCTTTCACCACCTAAATAAAAAACTAATAATAAATGGCAATACAAACAAGTTCAGCAGTATTAAAATCATATTTTGAAACAGGAGATGTACCTACAGCAGCACAATTTGGTGATCTTATTGATTCAACAGCATTATATGATGGTACTTTAGAAAATATAGTATTTAGTGGATCAAGTACAGGTTCCTTTGGTATGGTAAGAGCTAAAGAGCTCCACCCATATACAGGATCCACTACAATGAATGTATCCGCTTCTTTACTTCCTCCATTTATTGGGCCAACAGGAGTTGGTATGAATTTAGGAGCTACACTTACTCCTTGGAAATATGTATATGCTGCTTCAGCAAGTATTGATCATTTAAATGCACGAACAGGATCAGTAGTAACAGTTTCGGGAGGTTTAGCCCCATTAATAAATTCATCATATGATTTAGGTACTACAGACCTAAAATGGAATATGTTACATATTAGTGGAGTTAATATAGATTATATTAGTTCAAGTGTAGAACCTGATCAAACAAATCTTAGAAATTTAGGATCAGCTACAAGACAGTTTTCAACTGTTTTTGCAAAATCAGCTTCTTTAGAATATATTAGTGCATCTAATGGAACATTAGGTACAACAATACAAATAGCAAAAATTAATCAAGTAAGTGGAGCCCTTTTACCTATGGCTGATAATGTATTTGATTTAGGTTCTGGAGCAAAATCTTGGAAAGATTTACATGTTCAAGGAACAGCAACAATTGGTACTTTAGCTATTGGTAATGTTGCAACAATGGTTATAGGAACAGCTTCATTAGGAGTAGTAAGTTCAAGTAGAATAGATGGTATAGGAGGATATGGAAACATAATAATTAGTGGTGGTTTAGTACCAGGTACAACAAATGTATTTGACTTAGGTACTACAACAACTACATGGAGAACATTACATGTTAGTGGAGCCAATATAGGTTATGTTAGTTCAAGTTTAATTCCAGATCAAGATAATCTTAGAGATTTAGGAACATCGGCTAGAGAGTGGAAAGATTTATATCTTGATGGAACAGCTAATATAGATGTATTAGCAGCTGATACAGGTACAGTAAACACACTTACAGCAACTACAGCTTCACTTACTGTAATAAGTTCAAGTAGAATAGATGGTATAGGAGGATATGGAAATGTAATTATTAGTGGGGGATTAGTACCAGGTACAAATAATATATTTGATTTAGGTACTAAAGCAAAAAAATGGAGAACATTGTTTGCAGTTTCAGCTTCAATTGATAATGTTAGTTCAAGTTTAATTCCCCATAAAGATGATACTTATGATTTAGGATCAAATTCCCTACAATGGAAAGACTTATATATTGATGGAACCGCAAATATTGATACATTAACAGCAGACACAGCTTCTATAGGAAGAGTAACTAATTTAATACCAACAACAGATGGAGCTTCTTTTATAGGAAAACCAGGTTTTAGATTTAAAAACATACATGTAGTTTCATCAGCTATAGATTTTGTAAGTTCAAGCTTAGTTCCTCATAAAACATCTACATATAATTTAGGATCAGCAACATTACAATGGAATACGGCATCTATAAAATATATAACAGCTTCTCATATAGTAGTAGATACTTTTACTGCTAATACTGTTAATTTTACAGCAACTAACACAATTACTGGTTCAAATCAGTTTGGGTCAGGATCAACTAATACAAATTCTTTTTCAGGAAGTATTTCAGCTGTAACAGACATAACAGCAAGTGGAAATATAAGTGCAAGTGGAACAGTAACCGCAGCTAGTTTTAATTTTGCAAATGCTTCTATTAACACTACAGATATTTCAGCTAGTGGACATATATGGGTTAGTGGTGGTAATGCATCAAATTTAGTATTCCTTAGTAGTGATGGTGGTCATATATCAGCTTCAGGAAATATAAGTGCAAGTGGATATATTTCTGGTTCAGGTTTAGTAATAGCAGGAACAAGTACATTTGAAAATATTAATTCAAGTGGAACAATAATTGCAACAGCAGTAAGTACATCTGGAATAATTTCATCATCTAAAGGATTTTATACTATAGGAGGATTTGTTAGTGCATCAGATGCTTCAGGATCTGTTCAGATAATATCAGGAGGTATTCATCATAGTAGAATAGAAGGAAGCTCAGCTGATAGTAACCAATATACAGTACATGGTAGAAGATTTACAGTAAAAAATAAATTACAAGCAGCACTTCCAGCTTCTCAAAGTTCAGGAATATTTACAGTAAATAATCATAGTGTACAAGATGGAGATATAGTTATAGGAACATTTATGGGATTAACAGGAGCAGGTGTAGGAACTTTAGCACTAAGTTCTTCAATCCATTGTTTTACAACATCATCTCTTGATGCAGGATTTAAATTTTACATACACAATAATAAAACAACAGAAATAGCAAACAATTCTGACTTTACAGCATCGTTTGTAGTATTATAAAACAAAACGTTATGAGCATATTAGGAAAAATATTTAGTAGTGGAGCAGCCGACCTAGTAAAAGGTGTAGGCGGAGTTATAGATAACTTACACACATCTAAAGAAGAAAAATTAAACGCAGAAAGAAAAATTAAAGCTTTAGTAGCAGAACACGAAGCTAAAATGGAACAAAATATAACTGATCGTTGGTCAGCTGACATGAACAGTGACAGTTGGTTAAGTAAAAATGTAAGACCCTTAGTCTTAATATTTTTAGTAGTCTCAACAGTTCTTATGATATTTATTGACGCAGGAACAATTCAGTTTACAGTAGAACAAAAATGGACAGACTTGTTACAACTAGTATTAATTACAGTGATTGGTGCCTATTTTGGTGGTCGATCATTTGAAAAAAGTAAAAAGAAATAATGATAGATTACGTTACGTTAAATATTTTATTAATTAAAAAATAAAAATAGTATGAAATGCAATTGTCAAGAATGTAAATGTGGAACAAGTTGCGAGTGCACTTGTTGTAACTGTTAAAAACATATAGTTCGATTCATAGCCGAACGATTTAAAATTTAAAAAAGGAGCTGTGGCCCAATCATTTGGTTGGGTCACTTTTTTTTCGTATATTAACCAAAAACAAAAAATAAATATGACTAAAGTAGTAATTGTAGGAGCAGGCGTTGCAGGTGTAAATGCCGCTACAAAATTAGTAGATAATGGATTTGATGGAAAAATTACCATTATTGATATGGGATTAGATCCTTATAGAAGACCAGCAGCAGACGTAATGAGAGGTTTTTTAGGAGCAGGTGGTTGGTCAGATGGTAAATTAACTTACCACACATCCATAGGAGGACAATTGTCTAAGTACACAGGTGATAAAAAAGCAATGGAATTATTTGATCAAGTAATTGACAATTTTAAACGATTTCATCCTAAACCAGAAGAAGTACAATGTTCAAACCCTATAGCAGAACCAGATTTTATTAAACCACATTTTGGTTTAAGATTATTCCCTGTATGGCATGTTGGAACCGATTATCTACATGAAATTGGTAAGAATTGGTATGATTATTTAGTGTCTAAAGGTGTAGAATTTATATGGGAAACTAAAGTCACAGATATTGATTTTGATAAAAATGTAGTAAAATATTCAGAAACTAATGCACATGCAGATTACTGTTGGGAAGATTATGATAAACTTATATTTGGTGTAGGCAAATCAGGTATTGATTTTGGTAAACAATTAGCAGAACAATACAAATTACCTACAGAACCAAAATCAGTACAAATTGGAGTGCGTTTTGAAGCACCACAAAAACACTTTCAAAAATTAATTGATATTAGTTATGATTTTAAATTATACCAAAAGTTCGAAGAAAAAGGTGTATCATTAAGATCATTTTGTACAAACAATAATGCAGCTTATGTAGCTGCTGAACACACTTATGGTGATGTTAGTTACAACGGACATGCTAAAAAAGATGAATCATATAGAAACGATATGACTAATTTTGGTATATTAATGGAAATTAGAGGTATAGATAAACCATTTGATTGGTCAAGAAAAGCAGTAGATAAATTACAACATGAAGGTGTAGGAATGTTTTATTCACCATCACAAAGAGTTCCATCTAAAACATCAGAAGGTGATTATGTAGAATGTCATGTTGTAGATAGTATAGACATTTTATATGATGCAATTGGAGATTATGCAATACACATTGAAGATTTTATTAATGATTTAGAAAAAGTATTTCCAACATTAGGTAAAGATTGGGGTATTTATATGCCTGAAGTAAAATATTTATCACCAGAACCATTAGTTAATTACAATGATTTAAGTCTTACTAGGTTTCCTAATGTACATTTTATAGGTGATGCATTATCAGCAAGAGGTATAACAGTGTCAGGAGCACAAGGAACATTAGTAGCAGAACAGTTATTAATATTAAAAAAGGAGATAAATGATTTTTTAGAATGGGCAGATGAGCCAGGACCTTGGTCTGAAGAAGATGATAAAATCTATACTGTAGGTGGTTTAACTAATGATAAAGAAGGATCATTTATGAAATTTGTAAAAAATAAAAATAAATAATATGACTAATTTAACAAAAAAAGATAAAGAAAAAGCTTTAGCAGAAGAAATACAAAATATTAAAAAATGGTATAATCCTAAAGCTAAAGTTAGAAGAGTAGCTAAGATTGAAGAAGATGGTTCTAAAACTATAGCTCTAGCCTTACAAATGGGTGATAGAACAGTATTTCATAATGAAGAAGGTCCAGCTTTAGTTAATAAAGAACAAAAAATAAAAGAATATTATTTAAATGGAATTGAATTTACTTATGATGATTGGAATGAAATAATGAAGGGTAAAGAAGGATTACCATGGTATAAAAAACCAGCACCTAAAGGACAAAACCATAGAAATTAAAAATATGAAAATAGGATTTTGTGGAACAATGAGTGTAGGAAAAACTACACTAGTAAATGCTTTAAAAGAATTACCTGAATTTAAAGATTATCATTTTAGAACAGAACGTTCTAAACATCTAATGGATTTAGGTGTACCATTAAATACAGATAGTACTTTAAAAGGACAATTAGTTTTTGCTTCTGAAAGAGCAGTTGAATTAATGCAAGAAAAAATTATAACGGATAGAACAGTTGTTGATGTTATGGCATTTTGTGAATTATCTAAATCAATGGAAGCACATGAAAAACATTATTTGAGTGCTACTTTATATTATCTTATAAAAGAATATGATATTTTATTTTATGTTAGTCCTGAGGGAGTAGAAATAGAAGATAATGGTATTAGGGAAACAAACGCAGAATATAGAGATGCAATTGATAAAAAAATTAAATCAATTGTGAGAATGTTTAGAGGTAATACTATTACAATTAGTGGTACTGTAGAAGAACGTATAAAACAAGTTAAAAACGCAGTAGCTCAATATGTATAACATATAATATGGCTCAACCAAATATAAAACAAATCATAAAACAGGAGTACATTAAATGTGCTAAAGATCCTGTATATTTTATGAAAAAATACTGTTGGATTCAACACCCAACAAGAGGTCGTGTACAATTTAATTTATATCCTTTTCAAGAAGGTACTTTAAGATTACTTCAAAAACATGATAGGAGTATTATTCTTAAGTCTCGTCAGTTAGGTATTTCTACTTTATCCGCAGGTATTTCATTATGGATGATGATATTTCAAAAAGATAAATCTATACTTGTAGTTGCAACAAAACAAGATACAGCAAAAAACTTAGTAACAAAGGTAAAATTTATGTATGATGAATTACCTTCATGGTTACAAATTGGATTTACAGAAAATAATAAATTAGCATTACGACTAAAAAATGGCTCCCAAATTAAAGCAGTATCTGCAGCAAGTGATGCTGGTAGATCAGAAGCAATTTCTTTATTAATTATTGATGAGGCTGCTTTTATTGAAACAAATAAAATAGATGAAATTTGGGGTTCATCACAACAAACACTATCAACGGGGGGTAGAGCAATTGTACTATCTACACCAAATGGAACAGGTAATTTTTTCCATAAAATGTGGACTAAAGCAGAAGAAGGAACAAATGGATTTGTCCCTATTAAATTACATTGGTCAGTACATCCAGAAAGAAACCAAGAATGGAGAGATAAACAAGATGATGAGTTAGGTTTAAGAATGGCAGCACAGGAATGTGATTGTGATTTTACAACATCAGGACACACAGTTTTTGAAAATGAACTTATGAAATTTATTGAAGAAACTAATATATGTAATCCCTTAGAAAAAAGAGGTATAGAAGGAGGATTACATATTTGGGAATATCCAGATTATACAAGAAAGTATATAATAACAGCCGATGTTGCTCGTGGTGATAGTAAGGATTATTCTGCTTTTCATATTATAGACATTGAAGAGTCTAAACAAATAGGTGAATTTAAGGCACAAATTGGTACTAAAGAATTTGGCCATATGTTAGTTGCAATGGCAACTGAATATAATAATGCATTATTGGTAATTGAAAATGCTAACATAGGTTGGAATACAATTCAAGTAGTAATAGATAAAGGTTATAATAATTTATATTATTCACCTAAAGGAGAAGCAGCAACAAATGCAGATGCATTTTTAGCTAAAGGATATGATATAACGGATACAACAAAAATGGTACCTGGTTTTACAATGTCAATGAAAACAAGACCATTAGTAATAGGAAAATTAGATGCATATTTAAAAGATAAAGCAATTACCATTCAAGGAAAAAGAACATTAGAAGAAATGAAAACTTTTATTTGGTTAAATGGAAAACCAGAAGCCCAAATAGGATATAATGATGATTTAGTAATGTCTTTAGCAACAGCATGTTATGTAAGAGATACAGCACTTAAATTTGCACAACAAGGATTAGATATAACAAGAGCCACAGTAACAAATTGGCAACGAGATACTACCCCAGGTATTTTTACTGGAGGTATAAATAAGAAAAACACAGGATGGACACAAAATTTAGGAGAACAAGGAGAACAAGATTTGACTTGGCTTCTTGATTAATATGTATTAAAAAACAACAAGATGGCACAAGATATTAGTATTTTCACAAGATTAAAACGGTTATTTTCAAATGACGTTATCATTCGTAACGTTGGGGGGAAACAACTTAAAATTATGGATACAGGTAGGATCCAAAAATATGGAAACCTAGCAACAAATTCACTCTACGACAGATTTACTCGTATGCATAAACCTGTAGGATCTTCATTACAGTATAACCCTACGTTAAATTATCAGTCAATGCGACTACAGCTTTATAGTGATTATGAAGCTATGGATCATGATCCTATTATTGCATCTGCTTTAGATATTATAAGTGATGAAACAACTACAAGAAATGAATATGGAGATGTTTTAAAAGTAAATTCTTCAAACGAAAATGTAAGAAAGGTATTACATAATTTATTTTATGATGTTTTAAATGTAGAATTTAATTTAGCTACATGGGTTAGAAATATGTGTAAATATGGAGATTTTTATTTAAAAATGGAGGTAAGTGAAAAATTTGGTGTTTATAATGTTATTCCTCTTTCAACTTATGAAGTAGTAAGAGAAGAAGGAACCGACCCTGACAACCCATCTTATACTCGTTTTACAATGGACCCAAATGGTTTAGCTAGTGGTGCAACCAATACAATTAGACGAGATCAATTTACATTAGAAAATTATGAAGTTGCACACTTTAGATTACTTACAGATTCTAATTATCTTCCTTATGGTAGATCTTATTTAGAACCATCCAGAAAAGTATTTAAACAATTAATGTTAATGGAAGATGCTATGTTAATTCATAGAATTATGAGAGCACCTGAAAAAAGAATATTTTATGTAAATGTGGGATCTATTGAATCTTCACAAATAGAAACATTCATGAAACAAACCATGAATAAAATGAAAAAAACACCTCATATAGACCAAGCAACAGGAGATTATAATATGAAATTTAATGTTCAAAATATGACAGAAGATTTTTATATACCTGTTAGAAATAATGACACATCAACTCGTATTGATACTACAAAAGGTTTAGATTATGATGGAACAACAGACATTGAATATTTAAAAAATAAAATGATGGCTGCTTTAAAAATTCCTAAACCATTTTTAGGTTATGAAGAAGGAGTAGAAGGAAAATCAACACTAGCGGGTATGGATATCCGTTTTGCTCGTACAGTTGAACGTGTTCAAAGAATTGTAGAATCTGAATTAACTAAAATTGCATTAGTACATTTATATTCACAAGGTTTTGATGATGAAGATTTAATTGATTTTAAATTAGAATTAACTGTACCATCAATTATCTATGAACAAGAAAAAGTTGAATTATATACTTCTAAAACAGCTGTAGCTCAACAAATGATAGATGGTAAAATAATGAGTAAAGATTGGGTTTATGAAAATGTATTTGGTTTATCACCAGATCAATATAATCAACAAAAAGAAGAAATTCTTGAAGATTCAATGAATACTTTTAGACTTAACCAACTTGAAAATGAAGGAAACGACCCAGTAGAATCAGGTATTTCTTATGGTACTCCTCATGATTTAGCATCATTATATGGTAATAAAAGAGATAAATCAGTAGGACCAGCTCAAATACCAACAGGATATGATGAAAAAGACCCAGGTAGACCAGTAGAACGACCTCAAAGATATCAATCTGATAAAAGTAATTTTAGTAGAGATCCATTAGGAAAAACAGGATTAGCTCCAGATAAAGTAGAAAAATTATCAGATGGGAATAAAGTTTCAACACTTGAGGCAGCACAACTTAAAAAATCTCTTCAAAAAATTCGTAATAAAAAACAAATTTTAAAAGAAAAAGATAATAAGGGAATGTTATCTGAAAAAAATATTAAGCCTCAGGAATAGGTTTATATTTATATACGATAAATTCGAATTTATAAAAAATGAAAGTAAAACATTCTAAGTATAAAAATACTGGAATATTATTTGAGCTTTTAACTAGACAGTTAACCTCTGATACTATTGCGGGAAACCAACCAAAATCTCTGTCTTTTTTAAAAAAACATTTTAATAAAAAAACAGAATTATTAAAAGAGTATAAAATATACCATACTCTAGCTACTCAAAAATATAATAAGGACAGTCAAGCTACCATGTTAATTGAAACATTAATGGAAGTACATGAAAAATTAAATAAAAGCCAATTAAGAAGAGAAAAATATAATTTAATTAAAGAAATCAAAGACACATATAATGTAAATAATTTTTTTAAAGCTAAAATCACAGATTATAAAGTAATGGCATCTATTTTTAATTTATTAGAAAATAAAGAAGCTACACCTTTATCTATAGTTAGTTCTAAAACAACTATCTTAGAACATATCACAGGAAAACAATTATCCAATAATAAAAAGAATGTTGTTTTAGAAAATTTTGATAAACAAGATAGAGATACAAGATTACTTACTTATAAAGTTTTACTTGAAAAATTTAATGACAAATATAGTGATTTACAAGATAACCAAAAAACATTACTAAAGGAATATGTTAACAGCGTTACTAACAGTCCTGCTCTTAAGTCTTATATCAACCAAGAAATTAAAGAAGTTAAAAAAACACTTACAAAATATTCTAAGAAAGTTGAAGATAAAGCAATAGAAATAAAATTACAAGAAACAAAAGATCTTATTAAACCATTATCTAAAAAATCATCTGTAAACGATGATAATGTTATTAACTTACTTAACTATTATGAATTAGTAAATGAGTTAAAAACAATCCATGGTTAGTCTTTTAGAAATATATAATATAAAAGAATCTACTTTTAATGAATTAAAAAAGGATAGAGATCCTGCTAGAGGAAATAAAGGTAAAAGCAAAGAAAAAGATTTTTATTTAGTAGATGAACCTGCAGATTCAGAAACAGGGAATATAAAATCTAAAGTAGTATATAAACGTTCTTTTGGTAAAATGGTAGCAGATTTAGAAGCTGAAGCAATTGATTTAAATAAACTAGCAGAAGAAAACCCAGATGATATTGTATTATACAAAATATCTGAAGAACTAAAAGAATTATATAATAAATTCAGGACACATATTAGAAAAAAGTATCCAAACGAATATAAGAAAAAATAATGAAAAAACCATTTAACATACATGATTGGCAAGCTAAACAAACTATAAAACGTTTAACTGAACAGAAAGACATTGATAATATTATGAGAATGAATCCTGATGCTAATAGAGATTCATTAGATAATTTATATCAACCTGACTTATCTGTTTATGGTAAAAAAGATAAAGATGACTTGTATTATATTGATCAAATTAAACGTGATCTAGAAGAACTAGATGATAAAGAAGCTATTAAATATTTAAATGATTTAATTAAAGCAATAGTAGCTCTTCGAGATTCTATTACAAATGAGGATGATTTAGAAGAAGCAAGTATGACAGGAACAGGTGCTTCATTTACTGCAGGATCAGGTGCAGGATATATGACACCAAACGCTTTTAAAAAGAAAAAAAAGAACTAATATGTTACTAACAGAATACAGACCATTTCAAGTAGATAAACAACTAGCAGAACAAGCTATTAAAGCAAATAAACCTTTAATAGTATCTGGTATTTTACAACGGGCTGAAGCTAAAAACCAAAATGGTAGAGTTTACCCTACAGAAATTTTAAAAAGAGAAGTTGAAGAATATATGAAGGGCCCAGTAACTGAAAATAGAGCAATGGGTGAATTAGATCATCCAGAAAGTTCTGTAATTAATTTACAAAATGTTTCTCACACAATTAAAAGATGTTGGTGGGATGGAGATGATGTAATGGGAGATGTAGAAATATTAAGTACACCTGCAGGAAATATATTAAAAGCATTATTTGCAGCTGGTATTACAGTTGGTATTTCATCTCGTGGTATGGGTTCAGTAAAAGAAAACATGATGGAAGGTACAGTTGAAGTACAAGATGATTTTGAATTATTATGTTGGGATTTTGTTTCAACACCATCTACACATGGGGCATTTATGGCACCTAAAACTAATGTAAGTCTTAATGAAATTAAAAATAAATTACCTGAATATAAATACACTAATGTAAACAATATTGTTCGTGATATTTTATGTGATAATACAGGTGTTTGTAGATTATAATAATTATGAAAAAAATACAACTAACAGAACGATTTCAACAATTAGCAGGTATTAAACCTCTATATGAACAAGATGATGAAGATTTAAGACTCGAACCTGAAGATGGTGAGTATGTAGATGAAATCGAATTAGAAGATTTAGATTTTGAAACACTTAAAGCATCTTTTCCTAAATTTTATCAAAAAGTAAAATTCACACGCCCCCAAACAGGCGAACCTTATTATGAAGATGCTATTTCATTTCCTAATTTAGATGACAGTAGTATGGTAATAGGAGATAAATTAGCATTAGAAGATTGGAAAGACAAAGTACTTAGACGATTTGGAAATGTTACAATGGAATTTAATGATGAAGCAAAAAATTCTTGGGACAGAGTATTTGTACATTCTGATGATTTTAATGATGCAAGAGATGGATTTATTAGAGGAAAAATGTCAGCTATGCAAAAAGACCAAGAATTAGGTAGAAGTATAGATTAAAAAAAGTTATGTTAAAAAAAGAGTTTAAACAAAAAGATGTAAACAGAGCGCGTAATTTAATTATGGGTAAAACTGACGCATCTACAAGTACACAAATAGGTTATAATACAAAACAAAAAGACTATAAAGAGGGTGATGTTTGGACAGAAGGAAGAAAAACATGGACTATTAAAAATGGTATAAAACAAACTATTTCTAAATTAGATAAAATTAAAAAAGAAGTATTTATGCCCTTATGTTGTCCTGAATGTGGCAATGTAATGAAAAAACGTTTAGATAAACCTCACTATAGAATTAATAAAAAATGTTATGATTGTGTTATAGATTTTGAAGGTAAATTAATAGTTCGAGGAGAATATGAAGACTATAAAAATAAATTAAAAGGAAAAAATAGTATTGATATTTTAAATGAATTAGAATCAACTTTATTATCTGCAGTAAATGTGTCTAATTCAAACTTTGTATCAGAAGATGGTGTTGTTGAAAAATGGGTAGGAGGTATAGATAAAGAAAAATTCACTGAAGAAATAAAAACAGCAGCTAAAGCTAAAAGAAAACACATAAATAAACAATTAAATGACTAAGCGACAACTTAGAGAATTAATTAGAAATGCTATAAAAGAATACATGGGTACTGGATCTAGTGGGGGAAATGCTGGTGATGGTAATAGTATACCTTCTCAACGTATGGGCGGGGGATCATTTGCTGATGATGAATCAGAAATGGAATATTATAACAATAAAAATGTAGGTTATGGAGCTATGGGGAACCATACAAGTGGTATGGAAAAACAACAACCTATAGGAAATCCCAATAGAACAAGAAATACAAGATTCTAGCAAAAAAATTTGGTTTTTCCAGATTTTTTTTATATGTATGGCAAACAATAAAGGTTACAAAAACAATTAACTCCTATGAGAGATTAAAAAAAACATAAAGTACTAAGGTACTTCAAAAGCACAAGAACAGTAGTCAGCTGTTCTCGTTTTCAACTAATTAAAATAAATATTAACTAAAAACAAAATTATGAAAAATTTAATTATGACACTAGCTGTAGCAATTCTAACGACATTTGCAGCATCAGCTCAATTTATGGTAGTTACTACTGTAAACACTCCTGACAGCGATATGAACGAAGAATGGGGTACAACAAACTTTACTGACAACATTGGTATCGGGTATATTTACAACGATAAATGTGTTGCTGGTATAGTAAAATCAGGCGAAGATTACGATCTATGGGGACGTTACCTATGGAACGCAAACTTGTTTGTTTCGGTTCAAGCACCAACAGAAGAATTATTAGACAACTTAACAGTTGGACTTGGTTATTCTTTTGATGTGTGGAAAGGACTTCACGTTGAACCTAACTATAGTATGGGTTTAAATGAAGATGAAAATGGTGAAAGAGATGGTACTTTCAATTTAGGTTTATCTTATAAATTTTAAACTAGGTATTAATTAAAAAAAGTCCTGGTAACAGGCATTAAAAAAATGGAAAAAGTATTTTCAATAGTAAGTGGATTTTTAGGTGGATTAGGAGCATTATTTATGGCTTTAATCCCAGTATCAATCCTTTGGTTCGTTTTAACAGGCGGATATGTATTTGGAATGGATGTAATTGCTAACCTAACTTCATTAGTAAATGGATTTGGTAATGGTGGTTTCGTAGGATTAGTAGTATTAATTCTAGTAGCATCTTTCTTTACAAGTAAAAAATAATATTTAATTAAATATTTCATTAAAGGCGCCTATGGCGCCTTTTTTGGTCTCCCTTCCCCTATTATATGTATGTTTGAACATACGCGCTTCTCAATAAGCCGTCCCTGATTATTTATAACCCTATTAAGGATCTTAATATCCTTATTTCCCGTATAACACATTAACGAGACTCGAAAGAGAAAAAACTATTTAAAAATGGCAAACAACATTTTAAAAGAGGCTATCGCTGACGCTAAGGCAGTTCGTGAAGTTGCTCTTGCAAATGCAAAGGCCGCATTAGAAGAAGCTTTTACACCAAAATTACAATCTATGCTATCAGCTAAATTATCTGAAACTTTAAATGAAGAAGAAGAAGAAGAAGAATTAGATGAAATGGTAGATATGGATGAAGAAGATACTATAGACGAAGCAGATACAGACGAAAAAGATACTGTAGATGAAATGGCTATGTATGATGAAGACGATGTAGAAGAAAATTTAGATGAGGAAATTGATTTGGAAGAAATTCTTAGTGAATTAGAATTAGATGAAGATGATAGTGAAGACACAATGGAAGAAGCATTAGACAAAGTAGGAGAGGAAGACGATGACATTAATAATGATGGTAAATCTGATAAAACAGACGAATATCTAGCAAACAGAAGAAAAGCTGTTAGTAAAGCAATGAAAAAAGAATCCACTGAAGACTTTGATTTAGATGTACTCCTTGAAGAAATTAACAATTTAGGTGAAGGTCATTGTGCCGAAGGTATGTATATGACTAAAGAAGGACATTGTATGGAAATGAAAATGAACGAAGTTGAAGAAGAAGAAGAAGTGAAAGAAGAGGTGAATCCACTAGCTGATGAACTTGAAGAAACTAAAGCAGCTTTAGAAACAGTTCGTACTGAACTTAACGAAGTTAATTTATTAAATTCTAAATTATTATATGTTAATAGAATCTTTAAAGCAAACAATTTGAATGAAGCACAAAAACTACGTGTAGTTGAAACTTTAGACAATGCGTCAAACGTTAAAGAAGCTAAATTAATATATGAAACAATTAAGGACACGTTTACTATTTCGAAAGAAAATAAAACAACTCCTAAAAAATCAATCAGAGAAAATTTTGGAATGGCTTCTAAAGCTGCAGGAACATCTACAGCTCCAAAGAAACCAATTCTTAATGAATCAAATGACATGATGGCTAGAATGCAAAAACTAGCAAATATTAAAATTAATTAATAATTCATTTAAAAAATTATAAAAATGAACACAGTAAACAACTTATTAGAAGGCTCAAGCCCTTACCAAGTTCTTTCCGAGCAATCAGCTAAATTAGCTGGAAAATGGGAAAAATCAGGACTTTTAGAAGGAATTGACTCTTCAACAGAAAAGAATAACATGTCAATGTTATTAGAAAATCAAGCTAAACAGCTTGTAAACGAAGCAAATACTACTGGTACAGGCGCTACTTTTAACGCAGGTAATTCAGAAGCATGGGCGGGTGTAGCTCTTCCATTAGTAAGAAGAGTATTTGGTGAAATCGTTGCAAAGGACTTAATTTCAGTTCAACCAATGAATTTACCAGCAGGTTTAATATTTTACTTAGACTTCCAATACGGAGGAGCAGGTAACTTTAAATCAGCAAATGAATCACTTTATGGTGCTACTGCAGATCTTAAAAGAACTGATGGTAACTTTGATAAAGGTCTTTATGGTGCAGGAGAATATGCATTCTCTCAAACTCAATCAGCATTTTCATCAACAGAAGCAGCTACAATAGCAGCAGATAAACATGCTTCATCATCAGCTACTTTTGGTGGTATTTTAAACTTAGACACTGAATTCTCAGCTTCTCATGCAGGTGAATTTGGAGGTGCAACAGGTGCTACTTCAGTAGTTAAAACTATTTCAGTACATACAAGCTCATTAGCTAATTTTGATATAGAAGCAATTAGATCATTTACAATTACTCCTTCAGCTTCAGCTATTATAAAAGTATTCCCTCAATTTACAAGATTAAATACATCTACTTCAGCTATTGAATTTGTAGTTTCGGGTGCTGCTG
>Ga0209425_10003944_pt1 | contig 15430 bp, 16 predicted proteins | sample COG_05_FD_184749 | JGI IMG/M metagenome (GOLD analysis project Ga0209425, IMG submission 184749) | Pelagic Microbial community sample from North Sea - COGITO 998_met_05 (SPAdes) (version 2) | ecosystem: Environmental > Aquatic > Marine > Neritic zone/Coastal water | place: Helgoland, sampling...
CCGATGGAAAATATGACAATGTTGTTTTTCATCGTGTAATCAACGGCTTTATGGCTCAAACAGGTGACGTTAAATATGGTAATACAAGTAGTAAAGATTTTAATTTAAGTTTAGCTGGTACAGGTGGATCTGATTTGCCAAATTTAAAAGCAGAATTTACAGATATAGCACACACTAGAGGTATACTTTCAGCAGCACGGTCAGCAGACCCTGATAGCGCTAACAGTCAATTTTTTATTTGTTTAGAATCCGCACCTCATCTTGATAGGCAGTATTCAGTTTTTGGAAAAGTAATTAAAGGTATGGAATTTGTGGACCAAATTAAAAAAGGAGATCCTAATAGCGGATCTGTTCCTCAGCCAGACAAGATTATCAGCCTTAAATCTAAATAGTTTTAATGAAAAATATTAGATTTTCATTTGAGTTAATCACTCAAGATGGAAGTGCAAGACGTGGTAAAATAAACACTTCAAAAGGCAGTATAGATACCCCAGCGTTTATGCCTGTTGGAACTCAAGGAACAGTTAAAGGAATATTTACAGATGATCTTTTAAAAACTCAGACGCAAATAATTTTAGGTAACACTTATCATTTACTGCTAAGACCAGGAATAAATATTATCAATAAATTTGATGGATTACATAATTTTATGAATTGGCAAAAACCAATTTTAACAGACTCTGGTGGGTACCAAATAATGTCTTTATCTAAAATTAATAAAATCGATAAATCTATAGGAGCAATATTTCAATCACATATTGATGGTAAAAAGATTATTTTAAGTCCTGAAAAAAGTATTCAAGTACAAAAATCTATTAACTCAGATATTATTATGGTTTTAGATGAATGCCCAAAACTAACTAAAAATAAAAAAATTTTAGCAAGTGCTATAGACGTTTCTACGCACTGGGCTAAACGAAGCAAAATAGAGTTTGGTAAAAATGATAAAAAGGGATTATTTGGTATAACACAAGGAGGTTTGTATCAAGATCTTCGTAAAGAAAGTATTCAAAAATTAATTGAAGTAGGTTTTGATGGGTATGCAATGGGAGGATTAGCTGTAGGTGAGTCTCAATTAGATATGTTCAAGATTTTAAATGAAACAACAAACCTTTTACCAAAAGAAAAACCAAGATATTTAATGGGTGTAGGAACTCCTTCTGATATTTTAGGAGCAGTACGTGAAGGTATTGATATGTTTGATTGTGTTTTACCAACAAGGTCAGGAAGAACAGGGCTCGCTTTTACGTGGGATGGTAAGGTAAATCTAAAAAATGCTAAATATAAAAATGACAAAGATCCTCTTGATAAAAAATGTGAAGTTAGAAATTTAAACAAGTATTCAAAAGGATATTTAAATCATTTGATCAAAACTAACGAAATAATGGCTTCAATGTTAATTTCACTTCATAACATCAATTTTTATCAACAATTTATGCGTCATATTAGAGACAATATTGATAACGGCACTTTTTCTAGTTTTTATAAAAAATATATTGATATTTTTAATTAATAATTATTTGAAATTCACTTAATTAATATATAAAAGAAAAGTCTTTTAGGGCCCTTAGCTCAGTTGGTAGAGCACCTCCCTTTTAAGGAGGGTGTCGATGGTTCGAGTCCATCAGGGCTCACCAATATTTATTTGTTTATTGGTGGGTATTTAATCATAACTTCTTCAATCCAATTATTTAAATTTTCAATTCTTTTTTGACTTGAAGGATGTGTGCTTAAAAAAGCTGGTGGTTCTTTTCCTTTATTTTTTTCAGCCATTCTTTTCCATAAATTAACAGATTCTCTTATATCATAACCTGCTAATGATGAAAAAATTAAGCCTAAATAGTCAGCTTCTGTTTCTTGTTTTCTTCCAAAGGGATTCATAATTCCTATTTTGAAAATATCTAGGCCTGTACTGTTACCAACGGAGCTTCTTGTCCTGTTTATTGCTCCTCCTAAAAATATATCTGCCACCTGAGTTCCAACATTAATTGTCATAGCTTGACTTGCTCTTTCAACTGAGTGTTTAGCAACTGCATGTGCTATTTCATGGCCCATAACTACTGATAAAGCATTTGTATTTTTGGTTATTTTTAATAATCCTGTAAATACTGCAATTTTACCTCCTGGCATACACCATGCATTTACTATTTTATCATTATCTACCAAAATATAATCCCATTCAAAATTTTTTGTCGGATCTTTTTGGTTTTTATTTTTAAAAAATGTTGTTACAGAAATTTCAATTTTTTTACCAATATCTATTATTTCATTTAATTGCTTTCCTTTAGTTATTAGTTTGGTCTTGGTTCTAAAAGATTCATAAGCTGCAGCTGCCTGTCTGTTAATTCTAGATTCTGGAATAATTGTTAGTTGTTTCCTATCTGTAATAGGCACTGTAGAGCAGGACGGAAGTATTAAAGAGCAACATCCACAACTAAATAATTCAAGAAATTTTCTTCTATTTATGTTATACATAATTTAGATTATGATTTTAAATAATAAATTATTAATTGCAATTTTTATCTTGATAGTAGTATTCATTATCTTCTCAAGTTATTCGTAATATGGCCAACAAAACTAACAAAAAATCTATTTTTGCAAGACTTAGAAATAATTTTATTGCTGGAGTAGTAGTATTAATTCCAATAGGTATTACACTTTATCTCACATTATTTATAATTAAATTTTCAGGAAAAATAATACCCAAAGGAATTAATCCAAATAATTATCTTACTTTTAATATTATAGGTGCAGAAATTATAATAGCTGTTATTTTTATAACTTTAATTGGATGGATATCGTTATCTTTTTTAGGAAGAAAATTTTTTGAATTATTTAATAATATTTTGAAAAAAATACCAATTTTAAGAACAATCTATTCAGCAATAGGTCAAATGACTGAAAGTTTTACAAATTCGAATAGTAGTCAAAAAAGTGTTGTTCTTTTAGAGTATCCAAGAAAAGGCGTCTGGGCAGTTGGTTTTGCTACAAAAGAAAATGAAGGAATAATAAAAAAAAAAATAAATGAAGATTTGGTAAATATATTTGTACCAACTACTCCAAATCCGACAAGTGGTTTTTTATTAATGGTGCCTAAAAAAGATTTAATATATTTAGATATTTCATTTGAACAAGCATCAAAATTTATAGTCTCTGCTGGAACAACAAATATTAATTAAATATGTTCAACATTTATTATTTCTGCCCTGTCAAATAGTTTCATTAAAAAAGCATATTTAATGTGATTGAATTCATTTTGATTATTTTTCACATATTTCTCAGCTATTTTAAATATATCTTCATGAATTACAGGATCTGCAAATCTAAAATTTTTTATACCACTTTGTTGAAAACCAATTAAATCACCAAATCCTCTTAATCTTAAATCCTCTTCTGCTATAAAAAAACCATCATCAGACTCTTTAAGAATTTTAATTCTCTTAATAGCATTTTTACTTAAACCAGTTTTAAACAATAATATGCAACTACCTTGTTTTGATCCTCTACCAACTCTTCCCCTCAATTGATGTAGCTGGGCAAGACCAAATTTATTTGAATTTTCAATAATAATTAAATTAGCATTCGGAAAATCAATGCCTACTTCAATTACAGTTGTAGAAACTAAGATTAAGATATCTTTGTTTAAAAATTTTTTTAGAACTTCTTCTTTTTCATTTTTGTTTAAAGCCCCATGTATTAATCCAACTTTATCAGGAAATTTTTTATTAATAATATCAAATTTTTTCTTTGCAGATGAATAATCTAGGAATGTTGAATCTTCTATTAGAGGACAAACCCAAAAAACTTGATTTTCTTCTTTGAGATTTTTTTTAATAAAGGGCCATAATTCATTTATTTTATTTTCAGGTTTACTTAAAGTAATTATTTTTTTCCTATTACCAGGTTTTTCATTAATTTTAGAAATATCCATATCACCATATAGAGACATCATCATAGTTCTTGGAATAGGAGTTGCTGACATTAAAAGGACATCACAGTTATCACCGCCTTTTTTTGCTAAATCTGATCTTTGTTTAACACCAAATTTATGTTGTTCATCAATAACAATAAATCCTAAATTTTTAAATTTAATTTTTTTTTGAAATAAAGAATGCGTACCAAAAATTAAATCTATCGACCCATTTTCTAAATTTTTTAAAATTTCCTTTCTTTTTTTATATTCAGTTTTTCCAGACAAGAATTCTAATTTAAAATTTGTTTTTTTAAACAACTCTTTAGCTAACTTAAAGTGTTGCCTTGCTAAAATTTCAGTAGGACTCATTAAAGCACTTTGATATTTACATTCGAGGACATTAATAATTGCTAGTAAGCTAACAATTGTTTTTCCCGAACCAACGTCACCTTGTATAATTCGAAACATCCTTTTTTCACTTTTTAAATCCAAATTTATCTCATTTAAAACTTGAATTTGACTTTTTGTAAGGTGAAAGGGAAGTTCCTTAATAATATTATTTGAAATTATTTCTTTAAAAATTTTATTTTTTTTTGGTCTTTTTATTTTTTTCCTATTTTCAGATAATGTTAAAAAATTTGCTAATACTTCATCAAATACTAATCTTCTAAAACTTTTTGATTTATTATTCTTTCCTTCTTTAGAGCAATGTAATTTTTTTATACATTCATTCCAATTAAGCAACTTATTGTTTTTAATAAAATTTAAATCTAGCCAGTCATTAATCACAGGTACATTTTTAATCACTTGATCACTAATTGATCTATATTTTTTTTCATTTATACCTTTAGTTAAATTATATTTTGGAATATTTTTTGTCACATATTCTTTATTATCTAATGTTGTAACATATTCTGGATTTGTAATTTGATAAATTTTATTGAAATAGTTAATTTTTCCACTTATTATTACCCACTCATTAATAGGAAATAGCTTTCTTAAATACCCCTCACGACTATTAAAATATACTATATTAATTGAACCCACTTCATCTTCACAAATAATTTTATTTGGCAAATTTCTGATTCTTGGAAAATTCAATTTTTTAACTAAAACTTTTATTGTTTGAGTTTTTCCTATTTCTAATTCATTTAATTTATAAAGTTTTGATCTGTCTGTTTCTGAGTACGGAAGGTTTAAAAGGATATCTTTAATTTTTTCAATTTTTTTTTTTTTTAAATATTTAGATAATTGTTTTCCCACACCTTTTAGTTTTGTCACATCTTTAAAAATAAAATCTTTTTTCAATAAATTCATTATTTATTGTATAATATATCTTTATGTCTAATAAATTAGAAATATTAAAAAAGAAGCTGTTATATAGAGCCTCTTATAGGGGAACTAAAGAAATGGATATGCTCTTATCCAATTTTGTTAACAAATATATTAATGTATTTAATGAGTCGGAATTAAATGAATTAGAAAAATTTTTACAGTTTGAAGATGAAATAATACTTAATTTTTACCTTTATAATTTAAATAAGAAAAATATTAATGAAAATAAAATATCAAAAATCTTTAAAGGTTTTACTATATAATGGCGGAGAGAGTGGGATTCGAACCCACGAACGAGTTGCCCCGTTGCTGGTTTTCAAGACCAGTGCTTTCAACCGCTCAGCCATCTCTCCTTTTATCAAATTAACTACCTTTATTACTATCAAAGCAACAAAATAACAATCTTCATATATAATATTTCAAATACTAGTTAATATAATTGATTTATGATATTTAAAAAAATGGTTAAAATATTAACAAGTATTATTTTTGTAATAATCACATTCTTCAACACTGTGTTATTTGCTAAAAATATTGAGTTTACTTTGTGGGTTGAAAATTTTAAACAAAAAGCTATTGCTGCTGGTATTTCAAAATATGTTGTCGACGATTTAATGAATGACGTAAGATTTTTACCGAATGTAATTAAATATGACAGATATCAACCTGAATTTTATGAAGATACAGCAACTTATATAAAAAAAAGATCTAATAATAAAAAAATTAAAAAGGGAATAGAGTTATACGAGAAAGAAAAAGTTATCATAGATAAGATCGAGTCAGAATTTTTAATAGAAAAAGAACTATTATTAGCACTAATGGGTATTGAAACTAATTTTGGAAAATATTTGGGTAAAATGAATATAATTTCATCTTTGTCAACACTTAGTTTTGACAAAAGAAGAAGTGATTTTTTTACAAAAGAACTTTTAATTTTATTAAACTTGGTTGATAAAAAAATTATTACTAAAGATATACTTTTTGGATCATGGGCAGGGGCTTTTGGTAATTTTCAATTTATGCCCAGAACAATCAAAAACTATGCGATAGATTATAACCAAAATCAAACAATTGAGCTAAAAAAAATCGAAGACTCTTTTGCCTCGGCTGCAAATTATCTTAATAAGATTGGATGGAAAAAAAATTCTCCTTGTTTTACAAAAATAGAATTAAAAGATAACGTGCCGACTCAATATCTAAACTCTTCTGCTAGAAATATTAAAAATAAAAAGAAAGTAAAATTTTTCAAGAAATATATAAAAAATTTAAATACAATTCCTTCCAACGATAATTTATTGGTTGCAATAATTACTCCAGATAAAGATATAATACCTGGGTCGAACATTCTTAAACCCGCATATCTAATTTATGGAAACTATGAAAAAATATTAAACTGGAATAGGTCCTTAAGATTTGCACTTGCTGTATGTACTTTAAAAAATTATTTTAAAAATGAGATATAAACTATTATTTTTATTATTAATTTGTGTTTCCTGTAAACAAAATTTAAATAATCTCAATATAAAATCAACATACAATTCAAAAGGATTTGCGTATATTTACAGTAATGAAGACTTTGAAAATAAAACAATTAAAAAAAAATTTAATAACAACCTTTTATATGTTGCTCATAATACTTTACGTCCAGGATCTTTAGTCAGATTAATTAATCCAAAAACTAAAGATTATTTGATTTTAAAAATTAACAGTAGATTTAAATACCCTGAATTTTACAAAATTTTAATAACCCAACCTGTCGCGGACAAGTTAAATTTAGAGAATGATTTGCCTCTCGTAGAAATACTAGTAATAAAAAAAAATAAATCTTTTATAGCAAAAAAATCAAAAATATTTAATGAAGAAAAAAAAATACACTCAAATGCTCCTGTAGAAATTGTTAAAATTGACAATTTATCCAAAACTGCAAAAATTAAAAAAAATAAAAAAGATAAAATCTTTATAATAATTGCAGAATTTTATTCATATGAATCTGCTAAAGTATTACAAAAGAGAATCACAAAAGTATTACCTGATTTTGATACTACTAAAATGAAGATTAAACTAAAAAAAGCAAATAAATTTACTTTATTATCGGGACCATATACTGCTGTTAATTTGTTGAAAAATGACTACATTCAATTAAAAAAATTTGGTTTTGAAGAATTGGATGTATCTATTAATGAATAAATTTAAACTTGTACTATTATTTTTAATATTTAATTGGACGATTTCCTATGCAAATCCAAATGTAAATGCAAGAACAGCTATAGTTATAGATTATCACTCAGATAAAATCTTATATGAATTAGAGGCAGATGCAGAAATTTATCCTGCATCAATGACTAAAATAATGACTACTATAATTGCTTTTGATTTAATAAAAAAACAAAAACTTTCTTTAGATGATATGTTTATAGTCTCTGAAAATGCATGGAGACTGTCACAAAGCGGATATTCTTCTATGTTTATAATGGTTAACGATGAAGTCTCTGTAGAAGACCTTCTAAAAGGTATTATAATAGCCTCAGGTAATGACGCGTGTGTTGCTTTAGCTGAAGGCATCGCAGGTTCTGAGGAAATGTTTGCAGCAATGATGAATGAAAAAGCTGCTGAACTAGGTATGATCAGCACTAATTTTTCCAACGCGTCAGGTATCAATGATCCTGAAAATTATTCTACTGTTAATGATATAGCAATAATGTCTAAACATTTAATAAAAAACTATCCTGAGTTTTATAAAATTTATTCACAAAAAAATTTCACATGGGATAGAACAGGCGGAGATCCAATTAAACAAGGTAATAGAAATCCATTGCTTTATAAAAATGTAGGTGTGGACGGAATTAAAACAGGTTACCTTGCTGTAGAACAATACTCACTAGCTAGTTCGATGAAAAAAAAGAATAGACGAATAATTGCTGTAGCATCGGGCTTTCCTAATAAAAATTTTAGAGCAACTGAATCATTAAAGTTATTGAATTGGGGTTTTAAAAATACAAATACATATGAAATTTCAAAAAAAGATGAAACTTTCTTTGAGTTGGATACTTGGCTAGGAAAGAAAAATAAAGTTAAAGCAACTACAAAAGATGATTATTATTTAACATTTAACAAAAAAGATATTCGTCATTTAAAAATAGAACTGGAATACGATGGTCCAATACAAGCCCCTATTAAAATAAACGAAAAAATTGCAAATTTAATAATTACAAGTAAAAATGAAATAATTAAGACTCTTCCTTTGTATGCGACTGAAAATATTAAAAAAGTAAATTTTTTTAAAAGCTTTATCACATCTGTGAATTATTTGATTTGGGGAGATGTATAAAAAAAAACCTTTATTCATAGTATTTGAAGGTGTTGAGGGTTGTGGCAAATCTTACCAAAGTAAAAAACTTTTTAAAAACCTAAAAAAAAAAAGAATTAGTGCTATTCTTACGAGAGAGCCAGGTGGTACCAGAAGCGCAGAGTCTATAAGAACTTTAATTTTAAAAGATTATTTTAATAATGGTAAAGATGATAAGTTTGACAAATATACAGATACATTACTTTACTTGGCTGCAAGAAATGAGCATATTAAAAATAAAATAAAACCAGCTTTAAAAAATAAGAAAATTATAATTTGTGATAGATTTATCGATTCAACTTTTGCATATCAGGTTTATGGAAAAAAAGTTAACAAATTATTCATTGACAATATACATAAATTAATTTTACAAGATATAAAACCTAATATCACATTCGTATTAACAGTTTCTCCAAAATCTTCAAAAACTAGGCTAAAAAAAAGAAAAACTACAAATAGATATGATAATTTTTCTCAATCTTTTTATACTAAAGCTCAAAAAGCTTTTTTAAAATTAGCAAAAAATAAAAAAAATTATTTTATTTTAAATTCTTCAAAAAATGATTCAAATTTAGAAAAAAAAATATTTGATATAGTTTGTAAATATTTAAAAAATTAGATGACCGCAAACACATTTCAAAGATATAAATCCTCATTGACTCTTTACGAATTAAAAAAAAACCTAGATTTTTTAATTAAATTATATGATTTAGAAAAATTACCTAAAGTACTAATGTTGAGTGGTTTTAAAGGTATCGGTAAATCAACATTAATAAGTCATTTTATGAATTATGTTTTTGATAAACAAAATTATGACTTAGAAAATAACACTATTTGTGATAGTTCATCTTTTTATAAACAATTTTCTAATAATATTTTTTCCAATATTATCTATTTAGCAGCTGATGATTTTAAAAATATCAGTATTGAGGATATGCGTAATTTGAAATCACAATTAATGAAATCTACAATTTCAAATAAAAAAAGATTTATTATTTTAGACGATGTGGAATTATTCAACACGAATAGTCTTAATACACTTTTAAAAATTATTGAAGAACCGACTATTAATAATTATTTTGTCCTTATTAACAATAAATCAAAACCACTTATTGAAACCATATATTCAAGAGCTATTGAAATGAAAATTATTTTAACAAATATAATGCAAAAAAATATTATTGATTTTTTAGTTAAAAATCATAATTTAGAAGTATTAATTGATTACGAAAATTTTTATATTTCTCCAGGAAATTTTTTAATATTTAACAATATTTTAAAAATAAACAAAATTGATATAACTGATAACTATATAAAAAACTTGGAAAAAATTTTGAGTTTATACAAAAAAAATAAAAATATTAATTTGATCAATTTTTCACTCTTTTTAACGGAATATTATTTTTACAATATGATTAAAAGTTATGATAAAAATAGTTTTATTGAAAAAAAATCATTTATAATTAAAAATATTAATAATTTTGTTATCTATAATTTAAATCAAACTTCATTAATTAATGCTATAAATAACAAATTATTTAATGAGTAAAAACTTTTTTATAACCACGCCCATATATTATCCTTCTGGCAAACCCCATATGGGCCATGCTTATTCAAGCATAATTGCTGATATTTTAGGAAGATTTAAACGACTTGAAGGTTTTAATGTTTTATTCTTAACCGGAACGGATGAGCACGGTTTAAAAATTCAAAGAGAGGCAGAAAAAAATAATAAGACGCCTGAAGTTTTTTGCGATGAGTTATCTCTCAAATTCAAAGAATTAACAAAGATTTTAAATTTGTCTAACAATGACTTTATAAGAACTACTGAAAAAAGACATTATAAATCAGTGGAAGAGTTATGGAATAGACTTGTTAAATCAGGTGATATTTATTTAGATAAATACAGTGGATGGTATTCAATTTCTGATGAAGCTTATTATGATGAAAATGAAATCGAAGAGAAAAATGGTATAAGAATATCAATATCATCTGGATCCACAGTTGAATGGGTAGAGGAAGAATCTTATTTTTTTAAATTATCTTCTTGGAGTGAAAAATTATTAGATTATTATAAAAATAACAAAGATTTTATACTTCCTCATTCTAGAAAAAATGAAGTTATTAAATTTGTTGAAAAAGGTCTAAAAGATTTGTCTGTAAGCCGTACGTCTTTTTCATGGGGTATACCCGTTCCTAAAAACAAAAAACATGTAATTTACGTATGGCTAGATGCCTTAACTAATTATATTAGTGCTCTAGATTTTCCTAATGAAGATAGTATAAAATTCAAAAATTTTTGGCCGGCTGATTTACACATTATTGGTAAAGATATTTTAAGGTTTCATGCAATTTATTGGCCTGCTTTTTTGTTAGCAGCGAAAATTCCTCTACCTAAGAGAATTTACGGCCATGGGTGGATTCTTTCTGACGATAAAAAAATGTCTAAGTCATTGGGTAATATATTAGATCCCATAGAGATTATTAAAGATTATGGAGTAGATCAATTAAGGTACTATTTAATCAAAGAAGTCTCATTAGGGAATGATGGAACTATATCAATGGAAAATCTTAAAAATTGCATCAATAATGATTTAGCTAATAATTATGGCAATTTATGCCAGAGAGTCTTTTTATTCATTAAAAAAAATTGTTCTAACAAAATACCAAAACCTAAAAAAATTAATGAATTAGATAAAGAATTATTAAATAGTTTGAAAGATAATTTACCAAAATTAGTCCAATTGATTAATAATCAAAATTTAAATGAATATATTAAAATGGTTATAAGCTTTTCTTTTGAAGCAAATAAGTATTTTAATGACTCTGAACCTTGGGCGCTTAAAAAAAATGATATATCTAGAATGGAAACAATTTTATTTACAATTTCAGAACAAATTAAAAATATTAGTATATTACTTAATCCTATTATTCCAGAAGCTACTACAAAGATACTTGATACAATGAATATAAATAAAGACGATATAAAAATTGATTCAATCAATAATCTTGAATTAATCAATCACAATAAAGGTTTGAAAGAGATTAAAATTTTATTTAAAAAGATTGATAATGATAATTGATTCTCATTGCCATCTAACATATGAACCAATGTCGTCTTCTTTGAGTGAAGTAATAAATCGCGCCAATAAAGATGGAATAAAATATCTATTAACTATTTCTACTGAAGACAAAAGTTATAAAAATATATTAGAAATCATTGAAAATTATCAATGTGTTTACGGAACTTATGGAATTCACCCTCATGAGGCAAAAAATCACAAAAAAATAACTACAAAAGAAATTATTCTTAAAACAAAAAAAAATAAAAAAATTATTGGAATAGGGGAAACTGGGTTAGATTTTTATTATAACCATTCAGAAGAAAATGAACAAATTGATCTATTTTTTCAACATATTCTAGCTGCGCAGGAAACAAATCTTCCTTTAATTATTCATACTCGATCTGCTGAAATAAAAACTTTAGAGATTTTAAAATCCGCAAAAAAAGAAAAAGATTTTAAATTTTTGATTCATTGTTTTACCGGATCAGAAAAATTTGCTTTTGATTTGCTTGATTTAGGGGCTTATATTTCAGCAAGTGGTGTTGTTACCTTTAACAAATCAAAAGCTTTAGCAGAAACTTTTAGAAAAATACCTGATGATAGAATACTTGTTGAAACTGACTCTCCATACTTAGCGCCTGTACCTTTAAGAGGAAAATCTAATGAACCAAGTTACATTATACATACTGTAGATTTTTTATCAAAATTAAAAAATATTTCTTATGATGTTTTTGCAAAAAAAACTACAAATAATTTTTTAAGATTGTTTGGTAATCTTAATTGAAAAATAAATTTACTATTTTAGGATGTGGAAGCTCACTAGGTTCACCATGGATTACAAATTATAAGGGCACCTTAAAAAATGATAAAAAAAATATCAGATCTAGATGTTGTGCACACATTAAATATAAAGATCTGTCTATTCTAATTGATACTTCTCCAGATATTAAAAATCAATTTTTACGAAATAATTTAACGTCGCTTGACGCTATAATTTATTCTCATGATCATGCTGATCAAACATCTGGTATTTTTGAAATGAGACCTTTTTATTGGAAAAATAAAAAAAAAATTCCTGTGTTCGGTAGTTCAAGAACAATAAAATCATTAAAAAAAACTTTTACTTTTTGCTTTAATCCTAGATATGGCTACAAGCCAATAATGAAAGCAAATATCATTAAAGATAAATTTAAATTAAGAAAAAATAACAACTCTCTTACGATTCAACCTTTTGAAGTAATGCATGGTATGATTAAATCAACTGCATATGTTTTTGAAAAAATAGCTTATATAAGTGATTGTAATAAAATTCCAAAAAAACATTATAAAAATCTTTACAATCTTAATTATTTAATTATTGACTGCTTAAGAAATAAAAAACATCCTTCCCATTTTAATTATGAAGATGCATTAGAATTAATAAAAAAAATTAAACCCAAAAAATCTATTTTAACTAATCTGCATGTAGATTTAGATTATTTTAAACTTAAAAAGAAACTTCCAAAAAATATAATACCAGCTTACGATGGGCTGAGTTTTAACTTTTAATTTGTTCCTTTATAAAATTAATAAATTTTTTAGATGAAGGGTTTGTTATTGAGGAAAATGTATCAACAACTTTTCCATTTTTCCCAATTACAATTTTGTGAAAATTCCATTTAGGAATCGCTGCTTTACCATAATTTTCTTTAGCCCATTTATAAAAAGGATGAGCATCTCTCCCTAGAACTTTAATTTTTTCTGTTATCGGAAAATTTATGTCAAAATTTGTTTCACAAAAATCTTTTATATCTTGATTTGAACCAGGCTCTTGTTTAAAATCATTTGTAGGTATCCCAAGAACAATTAAATTATCATTTTTATAATTTGTCCATAAATTCTGAAGATCTTTATATTGTTTTGTAAATCCACATCTTGAAGCAACATTAACAACTAAAATCACTTTTCCCTTGTAGTCATTGAGTGCGATAGGTTGTCCATCTATACTATTGAATCTAAAATCATACGCTAATTTCGTGTAGCTAGCATTACTCTTATTAAAAAAACTAAACATAATTATTAATATTATAAATATTTTATTCATTATCTTAAAGCTTTCAATACAGCATCTAAAGGTAAGATTATACAATTTATTCGTTTAATATTTTCTTTATTTATTAATATTTTGAAATCTTTAAAATTTTCTGGTAATTTAAGTTTCTGATTATTTATTACATTTTTAAGTACATTTAAATCTTTAATAATAGTAGTTATATTTAAATTTTTTATTTTTTTTGCTAGTAAACTTGCAGATGCAATACAATAAACGCAAGACTCCGCTTCATACTTCATTGAATTAATTTTTGAATTTTTTGCTATAAGTTCTAATTTAATTTTATCACCACACAATGAATTTTTTAAATTTGATTTGAAATTAAACTTATTTGTTAAGCCGAAGTTCTTCGTGTCTGATGCTATTTTAATTATTTGTTTAGTGATCATTTTTTGGAAAAGACTAATAATAATACATATCCGAAAATTGTCGAAAGTAAAGATCCAGCCAACACTCCAATTTTAACTCCGTCAATATGTTGTATCTCATTAGCAAATGCTAAATTACCCACAAATAGACTCATAGTAAATCCAATTCCTGTTAAAATCGATACCGCATAAAAAGTTGGCCATGTTGAATTATTTGGTTTGTCTGCTAACTTTAGTTTTACAGAAATATAGGAGAGTGCAAAAACACCAATTTGTTTTCCAAAAAATAGTCCTAAAACAATCCCTAAAGGAACTGGATTTAATAAAGAAGCAAAAGTTAAGCCTTTCAAAGACACACCTGCATTTGCAAAAGCAAATAGTGGCATTATACCAAAAGCAACATAAGGTGACAGACTGTGTTCTAATTTTAAAAGTAATGATTCTTTATTTACTTTAATATTGTGAGGAATAGTTAATGCTAAGAGCACTCCTGCTATAGTTGCATGTATACCTGATTGATGGGTGAAGTCCCACAATAATATTCCAACAATTAAATAAGGAAGAAAACTCGTTACTTTATATTTATTTAAAAAAATTAGTATAATTAAGGCAGTTAACATTAACAATAAGTACATAGATTGAATATTACCTGAATAAAAAAAAGCTATAATTACAATAGCTCCTAGATCATCAATAATAGCTAAGGCTGTTAAGAAAACTTTTAGAGAAATAGGAACTCTTTTTCCCAATAAAGATAACACTCCTAACGAAAAAGCTATATCCGTTGCAGATGGTATAGCCCATCCGTTTAATGTCGTGCTATCAGAAAAATTTATAAAAATATAAAATAATGCTGGTACTATCATACCACCAATCGCGCCAATGATTGGCAACAAAGCCTGCTTCGGATTTGATAATTCACCTTGTAAAAATTCTCTTTTAATCTCTAGAGAAACAAAGAAAAAAAAGATTGCCATTAGAACATCATTAATCCAATGTAGTACACTGAGTTTTAATCCAAAATTTTCAGTTCCAAGAGTTATATATTTTTTTAAAATAGAGAAATAATCTTCACTGTACGATCCATTGCTAATTATTAAAGCTAGAATTGCTGCTATTAAAAGCATTATCCCTGAAGAGGCTTCTAGCTTAAAAAACTCTCTAAATGGTTTTGTAATTTGCTGGATCATAAGTATTATTTACTTCTATAGAGCTTATCTTTCAATTGCCAAAAAGGTATAATTAACCTATAAAACAGACGATCGGGGCGTAGCGCAGCCTGGTAGCGCATCTGGTTTGGGACCAGAGGGT
>Ga0209425_10003946_pt1 | contig 15429 bp, 14 predicted proteins | sample COG_05_FD_184749 | JGI IMG/M metagenome (GOLD analysis project Ga0209425, IMG submission 184749) | Pelagic Microbial community sample from North Sea - COGITO 998_met_05 (SPAdes) (version 2) | ecosystem: Environmental > Aquatic > Marine > Neritic zone/Coastal water | place: Helgoland, sampling...
CAGATCCTATTTAATGGAGCTCCGGCTAATGCATACCCCTGGTTCCCAATTTTTAAACCAAAATGGGAGGATGGGTTTGGCTGCCGAGCTGTGCTTTTGCATCCAGAGAGTAGAGGCTCTCTAGAATTAGTTTCATCAAATCCCACAACTTTAATGCAATTAAGACAAAATTTTCTGTCTACTGAGAATGATAGAAAGATGCTACGAGATGGCTTTAAAGTTTGTCGCCATCTCTCGGAAGACCCGGCTCTTGATGAATTTCGATCTGATGAGCTATTACCAGGTAACTTGGTTAAAACGGATCAAGAGATTGATGAACATATTCGCGCGACTGGTATTTCGGTCCATCATCCATGTGGGACATGTCGAATGGGCTCAGATCATAGTTCTGTAGTCGACGGGACTCTTAAAGTTAGAGGGATAGATAATTTACGTGTTGCAGATGCGTCAGTAATGCCTGATATTATTAGCGGTAATATTCAAATACCTGTCTTAATGATTGCTGAACGTGCTTCAGAGTTTATCATTAACCAAAGACATTGATTACCTTATAGAAGGTGTTATTCAGAAAGAATAAAACTAATAAATTATTATAAACTTATCAGAGGAAATATTATGAAAATTGCAATTCCAGATCTTGTCTCAAATTCCTATTTTCCCGCTATAGCTGCCGTGGACCTAGGCTTTTTCGAAGAGGAAGGTTTGGATATGGAGCTCGAGTTAATATTTCCCGTTGATCATACACTTGAAAAGATGAGAGATGGCGAAATCGATTTTGTTGGAGGATCAGCCCACTCTACTCCTCATGCTTTTCCCGGCTGGAAGGGCGGTAAGCTATTAGGAGCATTAGCTCAAGGAATGTACTGGTTTTTAATTTTAAGAAGTGATCTAGGAGCGGGGCAAGGTGATATTGAAGCTGTCAAAGGTCTAAATATCGGGGCTGCGCCGTTGGTTGATCTAGGGTTAAAACATTTACTTACCGAATATGGTATTGATCTAGAGGCCGACAAAGTAAATATTGCGCCGGTACCAGGTGCCTTCACGGGAAAGAATGTAAATTTTGGAGTTACTGCCGCAAGAGCATTGCAAGATGGTAAAATTGATGGGTTTTGGGCAAATGGAATGGGAGCCGAGGTTGCTGTTAAGTCGGGTGCTGGAACATTGGTTATAGATGCGCGCCGAGGAGACGGCCCTTCCTCGGCATTTAATTATACAATGCCAGCTTTAATCACGTCAGAGAAATTAATCAGTGAGAACCCTGATGCTTGCGCTGCTGCAGTAAGAGCTCTTGTAAAAACACAAAATGCACTCAAAGATAATTATAAATTGGCAACCGAAGTTGGTCGAAAAAGATTTCCAGCAGAGGAAGCAGAGTTAATTGCCGATATAATTCAACGTGATCTTCCGTTTTATAACGCGACAATTACCCCAGAATTTATCTCTGGAATGAGTTCATTCTCGCAGGCAATGGGTTTGATTGATAGCGAGGTTACATATGAAAATGCTGTGGCAACTCAATTTAGTGACCTTTGGTCCGCTTAATATCAAGCGGTAGCATTTGATTTATTAATCGAATTAATCATAGAAACCTGCATCATTAGCTCGAAGGATTTGTCAGAGTTGTCGCGAACAGCTCTGATCTCATCTTGACGTTGCCTGCGAATTTTTGGATCTTTTTCTTCCATTATCTTTTTATTGCGTATTGAATGGGCTTGAACATACTCCACCGCAATGGGACGCCTTTGACGATCATATAGGTCCAGAAGTTCTTCGCTTTCTTTATTATTAAGTATTTGAACGAGTTTTTTTGCAATATTAACACCGTCATGAACACCGCCATTCATTCCCATTCCACCCAGAGGATTATTTACATGGGCTGCATCGCCTGCGAGCAACACTCGGCCTTTTCGATAAGTTTCTGCTACACGTTGATTAACAGGATAAAGTGTGGAGTGTGATACAGTATATTTTTCTGATTTTGGAGCAAAGCCTTGGATGCGCGATTCTAGAAAATCCTCATCTAGAAGTTCTTCTTCGGACATTTCTGGCTTAGTAGGAATTAAAAAACGCCACATTTCTGGGGCTCTTATTACAGCACACCATTCTTCTGGATCAGTGATATAGGCGACGGGACACATGTCTGGAACGACATCGGTAATTTCATCTTTTGTACTTACCACCATAAATAATTCAGGATAGGTAAAACCTGGAAATCCAATATTTAATGATTTCCGCGCAAAACTCCGAGACCCATCACAGGAGATTAGATAATCTGCGGTGATTGATTCTGTTTCACCATTTGTTTCATAATATACAGTTACAGAATTATCATCTTGCTCAAGACTTAGAGCCTTTGAACTAAATTTTTGATTAACATGCGGGTAATCCGCTAATATTCCGGAAATTATGCGGGTAAGTTTGTATTGCTCTGCCTGAACCCTATAAGGATGATTAGTGTGTTCGGCTATCGCAGACATATCAAATTCGGCGACCAATCCATCTGCTCTATCTCGATATTGAAATTTTGGAGTGATAAGTCCTTGCTTAATAATCTCGCTTACTACTCCGAGTTCTTCCAACATATCTAATGTTGGTGGATGAAAGGTTGATGCCCGCATATCCAAGGGTAAATCATTCTCAGCTTCGAGGAGTGTTACGTGGATTCCAGCTTTTGCTAAAATTAACGCTGATACACAACCAACTGGTCCAGCGCCGGTAATTATAACGTGAGACTTTTCTTTCATATTTTTATTTTCCGACAAAAAATTGTTTCCCCTTACTAAAACCTTATAACGATTTTTTAGAACTGTTCAAATAACATTCCTCTCCCAATGAATTTATCATTAATTCCAAGAGCTCTCAATGAATGCCATATAGACGCTACATTGATCGGGATTACTGGCTTACCCAATTTTTGCTCGAGTGTGGGGAATTGATCAACGGTACTTAAATTTGTTCCAACTTGTACGATTGCATCCACCTTATCGCTATCAAGCTCGTTGAGAACAATATCTATAACATCGTGTCGTGGGGTATGGGAGATTGATGTTGCAGTATCACATTTTAGACCAAAAACTTTAATAACATTAAAGCCAGACTCAGAGAAGAATCTGAATACCTGCTCATCGCCTACCGGCTGATAAGGGGTCAGCACGGCGACATTTTTCACTTTAAAAGAATTTAGAGCGTCTTGTACTGCCTTTGCGCCTGATGTAAGACCCATTTCCGGGCCCATAACATCCCGGAGTTTTTGCTCAAATTCAGCATTGCCTTCTAGTCCTCCCCAAAAGGTCTCTGCAGACATTCCCATCATTATATAATCCATCTCCGCGGTGAGAATATCTCGCATTGCAAGAGGAATAGTGGGTCTAATCGCTTCAATAAATGCAAGAAACATATTGTCGCTCGTTAAATCAGGTTGGTTGACCCAGAAACGAGCAAAATGCCAAGTTAAACCTTCTGGCATAAAACGCTGGCAGTCGTATTCAACCGCTGTATTTGTTGATGGAATTACTACGCCAATTCGCCCTCTCGATCCAATCCAAGGTTCCTGTGGTTTGGTTAATTCTATTATTTGATCCATGCTTATTATCCTCTTAGGGGTAGTTGGTTATTTTATCTTTAATCTACATAATTTTTTATCATAGCAAAAGTTGATTATTTAATTTTAATAGTATTCTCAATAAATATTTATTCGTTATCTGTTAACTGACAGAGATTTATCACGACTTAAAATGGTTGCAGCTATTATTATAACGGTGCTTCCTGCCCAAACCCAACCATCTGGAATCTCATTAAAAAAGATATAACCAAATATAGCCCCTGCTATTAGTCTAAAGTAAATCATTGGATCCGCAATTGTTATATCAGCAAGTCTATACGCTTGTGTTGTAGCAAGATGCGCCACCGTAGAACATACGGCATTCACGCTAACCAAAAACCACCCCCACATATCTGGCCAAGACCAGAATAATAAAGCAGGAATTAAAGTTAGAGGAGCAGAGATGAGTGTCATCCAAGCTACAACGGTCGAAACAGGCTCATCAATGATTAATTTTTTAGCAGTTAAATTTGAGGCTGCTTGTTGCAGGGTGTAAGCAATAATAAGCAAAACTCCAAAACTAATAGTTATAAAACCAGGCCTAACAATAATAACCGCGCCTAAAAGGCCAATAAAGATTGCAGCCCACCTATTAAATTTGGATGTTTCACCTAAAAATAAAATCGCTCCACCCGCTGAGAAAAGCGGAGTGATAAAAGCAAGAGCGATAACCGTTGCGAGTGGAGTAACCGTAACACCAACGTATAAACATAAGAGTGCCGTGGTTTGCAAAACTCCCCTAAGGAAATGGAGTTTTAATCGAGGTCCAGGGTTCCATATAAAGTCTTTATTGAAAAAAACATGAGCTAAAAGAACAACTCCTAATATGCTTCTAAAGAAAACAACCACAAATGGATGCATATCGATAGCTGCCATTTTTACGGCGACATTACTTGCACCAAAAGCAGCTCCCGCTAAAATCATCCATAAAATCCCCTGTATATTGGAATTTATTTGAGATTGGAGATTTTTACTCATTATAACTCTACCTTTTATATCTTTATTTAAATTTGCCAATAAAAATCATTAATTTATTGATTAAAGGGATTTATCATTCCTTAGATTTGTATAATATACCGAGAAAAAAATTATATTTTAGGATTTCAAAAATGTCAGAAGATAATCGGGTTTTGATCGCTGGTGGGGGCCCCATCGGTTACACGACTGCTATAAATTTAGCTAAGTATGGTATTCCATTTACACTTTTTGAGGCTGGAAGTGGAATATCAGAGGACCCAAGAGCTGCAACTATCCATCCCCCGACATTAGAAATGTTTGAGACTATAGGCCTGACTCCAATTTTCTTAAAACGAGGGTTTGTTACTCAAAACTATCATTATCGTGATCGTAGGCAAGGCCTAATAGCAGACTTTAATCTTGGGGTTTTAAAAAATGATACTCCATTTCCATATCGTGTGATGCTCGAACAGCACAAGATCAGTAATATTATTTTAGATAACTTAAGTGAGTTTAATAATCATAAAATTTTAAATAATCACAGTGTTCAAAGCGTAAGACAAGATGATGAAGGGGTGGTCGCAATTGTAAATACACCTGATGGCACGCGCGAGTTCCGTGGCAGGTATATTGTGGGTTGTGATGGTGGTCGTAGTAATGTTCGCAAGGCAATGAATGTTGATTTTGAAGGGTTTGAATTTGAAGAGAGATTTCTGGTTGTAAGTACGCCTTATGATTTTGCTCAACATGGCTATGCTATAACAAATTATATTGCTGATCCTGAGGAGTGGTGTGCTTTATTTTGCGTAAAAGGTCCAGATGATAATGGTCTATGGAGAGTGGTATTTCCAAATGATCCAACTTTTTCAGAGGAAGAGATTTTTGATGATGAAACAATCGAAAAAAGACTACAGGGATTTCAGCCGCGAAGTGAGCCCTATGAAATTATTCATCGAAACCTTTACCATGTTCATCAACGTGTCGCGAATAAATATCGCGAGGGTCGAGTAATAATTGCGGGTGATGCCGCGCATATTAATAATCCCTTAGGTGGGATGGGAATGAATTTTGGTTTTCATGATGCTTTTAATTTGACAGAGAAATTAAATCAAATCTGGTTTAATAATGGTTCGGAAGATTTGCTCGATCTTTATGAACGCCAGCGTAAAACAGTTGCCTCTGAATATCTTCAGGCTCAGAGCATTGAAAATAAAAAGAATTTGGAGCGAAAAAATCAAACTGAGAGAGAAGAATTCTTCAATGAATTAAGAGCGATCACATCAGATGATGAAAAACAACGGAAATATTTAAGGCGTGTGGCTATGATCGAAGGTATAGAAAGAGCAAAATCAATTGCTTGATTAAATCTCAGATCTTTTTTGTTTAAACTCTAATATTAGAAATGAACCACAAATGAATCCTCCCGCTATTTCAAATAAATAAGCTTGTGAAAAAGTTTGCGATGGTAATAGTAAAAATAATCCGCCAATGACATAGCAAAATCGATGCAGCTTAGAGAGCGCACTCGTGAGGTAGCCGATAAATCCAGCAGAGGTAAACCAAATTCCAGCGATCGCAGTGAAAAATGTAATAGCAATATCAATGCTGTTTCCAACCATAATGAGATTAGGAGCTAGCACAAATAGGAAAGGAACAATAAAAGCTGGCCAACCGAATCGGCATGCTGACCAAGCCGTGGCCATGGGCCCCGTTTCAGCGAGCTTAGCTGCCGTAAAAGCTGCTAAGGCAACTGGTGGAGTAATCATTGACATTAGTCCAAAATAAAGAACAAAAAGGTGCGCGGCTAATGGCTCAACGCCCAGATCAATAAGTGGTTGTGTCGCTAATACTGCTAAGAGAAAATAGATTGCCGTGGTTGGCATTCCCATTCCTAAAATTATGCAAATAAACGCTGTTAGGACTAAAAGTAAAAATAAATTACCCTCACCCACCTGAACCAACATAAAGGTAAGCCCAAAACTTAAACCTGTTGCTTCTAATACACCTATAATTAAACCTGCTGCAGCACCAATAATGATGATATCAACAGAAATCTCACCAGTTTTCTTTAGGCATGTCCAAAGAGTAATTAAATTTAGGCGATTTCCTTTGTAGGTAAAAATGCAACCTAGTATGCATATTGATGCGGTTCCGAACAACGCTGCCGTTTCAGGGGGAGCATTTAACCAGAATAAGGTGCCCAATAAAATTATAAAAGGAACTAAAAAATACCAACCTGATTTCATAACCTTACTAAATTGTGGTATCTGATCATCAGGTATTGGCTTAATCCCTATTTTCCCTGCTTCCAAATCTGCTTGGAGAAAGACTGAAATGTAATATAAAAGTGCCGGTAAAATAGCTGCTACTATAACTTCTTGATAAAGTACATCAGCAAGTTCTGCCATAAGAAAGGCTGCTGCCCCCATTATCGGTGGCATAATTTGTCCACCAGTTGATGCTACGGCTTCAATCGCACCGGCTACTTTTGCAGAATATCCACCTTTTCGCATTAGCGGGATAGTTATAACCCCTGTTGATGCGACGTTAGAAACTGCGCTTCCTGAAATTGAACCAAATAAGCCTGATGCCACGACGGCAATTTTTGCTGAACCGCCCCGAGAACGTCCCATTAATGCCGCAGCTAAATCAGTAAAATATTCTGACCCTCCAGACCTTAATAATACTTGGCCCAAGAAAATAAAAACTACAACTACTGTAAAAATGATTATTAATGGCGTGCCTAAAAGCGCATTTGTATCCATTCCTAAATAGGAAAAAAATTTAGTAATCTCAAGAGATCTCCCTGATAATGTGCCCGGGATCAGGTGACCAAAAAGGCCATAGGCAAAGAACACTAATAGAATGCATAAGAGTCCCCAACCGGCAGTTCGCCTTAGTGCCTCAGAAGTAAGAATGATCAGTAAAAAACCAAGAAAAGACGCTTCTTTTGGCATGTAGGCAATCTGGTCCAGAAGTAGAGGGTATCTGAAAAATAAATACCAACCCAAAAAAAAGCCAATGGCCGCGGCAATTGCATCGTACCAGGGGAGGCTTGTGTAGATCTTTTTAGATGCTCTTACATTCAGGTAAATTATTGCAAAAGCTAGTCCAAGTATGCCGCATATAACTTGTTCAGTTATAAGCCCTATACCCAAATCTATAAGAAAGCCACTGGCCCAAATAATTCCTATAATAGCAAGGGTCGATGCAAGCCACGGAGTTAACGCCCGCGCCACTCTAGATTGTGGTGCGGGCGCATTATTTGTTACCTCAGCAGTATTTTCTACCGCCAAATACCTTTCTCCTTAAATAATTTGATTGAGCCAGGGTGGTATTCTAAATCTCCTTGCTTCTTTGACATGGATTTTGGTGAGAAACCCCGCCACATTCCAGATGCACCAACAAGAGCTTTTTTATTTTCAAACATTGCTTTAGTAACTCTGTAAACCACGTCATCGGCTACACCTTTTCCGGCAAATAACATATAGTCAAAGTGAAACAAGTTTGTCGGCACTTCAACACCTGGAATTTTTGCATTTGGTTTGACGGTTAAAATTTCAGCGCCTGGCATCATTTCAGCAACTTTTGCTTGAGTAGCCGCGGACATGTCCATTGAAATAAACCTTATGCCGCCGACCTTTTTAGCAATTAGCTTCATAAATCCTGAGCCATATGCACCGATTGCAAAGTCAATTTTGCCAGCCATTAGAGCTTTCCAACTGGGAACTAGTGCAGAAATGGGGATATTTTTAGTATCTGAGACTGTTAGATTGCCAGTTGCTAACGCAGTTTTAATAATTTCGTTAAACAAAGGTGCACCCTTAAACCCAGTTGGAGTTCGCGATCCTTTAAGATCACCAACGGATTTAAATTTTGAGGGCTTCGCGACTAATGGCCCTACGCGAAACTTCATTAAAGTGCCGACGAGTTTAATATTTGGATTAGGTTTACCTTTGGATAGAACTTGACCTTTAATTGCCCAAGCTGTCTGCATAATGTTAGCTACACCAAATTCTAACGTACCTGCATTTACTGCAGGAATATATTTTTGTGTTCCGGCCATTGGAGTTGGCCTCATTTGCATGCCGCCGAACTGTGATGTTATTTTAGCAATTCCAGCACTTACTTGACTGGTAGCCCCTTTTGCCGTTGTGCCAATTCCCACCGTTTGGGCGAGTGCAGGACCCGCCATCATTAATCCCGTCGTCGCTAATACTATTATTTTTTTGTAGGTCATATAGAGATCCTCCGCTTATTGTAAAAATCTAACAGCCTTGGTTTATCGTAGTCGAAGTGAAAGGCTGATGTTAAGTTTTCATTTTCTTATTATTGACTCGGAGGATACAGGTGAATCAAATAATTTCAACCATTTCGGGAAATTAAATACCGTTTTAGTCACATCGGTTTCTTATTCACGAAAAAAATTACAATACAGTCATTGTGCTCGAGATTATAGTCTTGTAAACAAACTGATACTCAATAAAAAAAATCAGTGTAATTTTTACTTATTGATTGGAACTTCTTAGTGGCAGATGGAGACAACTTGATATTAGTTACTGGTGCTTCTGGGCGAACTGGCAGAGCTGTAATCGCAGCACTTAAGGGACTGGACGTTAACGTTAGAGCATTTATAAGACGTGAGGAAGTTGGCAAAGAACTTATAGAAATTGGCGCAAGCAATATAGTTGTTGGGGATTTATTTGATGACCAAGCCTTGGAATCTGCCATCCTTAATTGTGATCAAGTTATTCATATTTGTCCGCCGATGAATTCAAATGAGGCCACCTTGGCCATGAAGATTACAGATTTGTGTCTTAAGCATAATATTCAAAGATTGGTTCTTTATTCGGTACTTCATCCATTATTATCAGAAGTGCGACATCATTCTCTCAAATTACGGGCGGAAGAATATCTCGTAAACTCTGGGCAAAACTACACAATTTTGCAGCCAGGTCGATATATGCAGCACCATCAGTTGATATGGAGAGAAATAATAGAAACGGGAAAACACTGCATGCCTTTCAGCGTTAATTCTAAATTCAATATTGTAGATTTAGCTGATTTAGCAGAGGCCGTTTCTAACGTTTTGGTTGGCGAAGGCCATGATTTTGCTACTTATCAGTTAGCGGGGCCAGAAGCTTTAAGTCAAGTTGATATGGCCCGTATAATTTCTGAAGTCCTTGGCAGACCAGTTTTTGCTGAAGCAAAACCAGCTGATGAGTATATACGCATAGCAAAAAAAAATGGTATGCCATCTGAGCGGATTGAACAATTATGTGCTATGAACGAGCACTATGATAAACATGGGCTTCGCGGTAATAGTAATATCTTAGAGTGGTTAATTAAGCGCCCAGCAACAAACTTTCACACGTATATATCAAGTAATTTTAATAAAAATATTTAATTTATGATGGAGAGGCCCGAATGACAATTTCTGTTGACCAACGTGATCCCAAATTGAAAGGTCCACTTGCCGGTGTTCGAGTAATTGAAATGGGCCAACTACTTGCTGGACCTTTCACAGCCTCTCGGTTAGCTGATTTTGGTGCGGAAATCATTAAAGTTGAGACACCAGTCACGGGGGATCCAATGCGCGAGTGGGGGCATCATCGTTGGGAAGGAAAATGTCTATGGTGGTCGACTTTGGCTAGAAATAAAAAGTCGGTCACGGCAAATTTGCGTGACAAACGTGGGCAAGCTCTAATCCTAAGACTTGTTGCGGAAGCAGATGTGTTAACCGAGAATTTTAAACCTGGAACTTTAGAAAAGTGGGGCTTGGGGCCTGAAGAATTACTTAAAGTAAATCCAAGTCTAATTATATCCAGAGTATCGGGCTACGGCCAGACAGGTCCATATGCAGAACGTCCAGGTTTTGCTAGTGTGGGAGAGGCTCTTAGTGGAATGAGATATATTAATGGATATCCAAACCAACCACCGCCTCGTACAGGCTTGTCACTTGGCGATACCCTTACAGGGATGTTTGCTGCTCAAGGTATTCTTATGGCTCTCTATTGGAGAGATGCTATGGGTGGTGGGAAAGGGCAAGTGGTAGATACGTCAATTGCCGAGTCATGTTTGTCGATGATGGAGAGTTCCCTACCTGAATATGATAAGCTCGGTGTTATACGGGAACCAAGCGGAACTGGGATAGCGAATGTAGCGCCTTCGAACTTATATCCAACTTCTGATGGAAAATACGTTATTATTGCTGCAAATATTGATGCTATGTTCAAACGACTATGTATTGCGATGGATAAACCTGAGTGGATTACGGATGAGAGGTTTGCTGATCATCGAGCGCGCGGAGAAAATTCAGAATTGCTTGATGGTTTAATAGGCGATTGGACAAAAACTATGACAGCTGAAGAACTCTCGAAACATCTTGATGAGAATGGTGTGGTTGTTGGCCCGATAAATACAATAGCAGATGTAGCCTCCGATCCACACTTTCAAGAACGCAATATGATACGGCGTGAGCATGACGAATTTTTCGGAGACATCGCAGTACCAGGTATAGTTCCAATTATGAGCGAAACGGCCGGTGATATTGGATGGTTGGGTTCAGAAAAACCTGGTAGTCATAATGAAGAGGTTTATAATGGCGTGCTCGGAATAGATATAGAAGAATTAGCGGAAATGGAGAAAAATGGTGTCATCTAAAATTGAGATTTGTGAGGTTGGCCCAAGAGATGGTCTCCAGAGTGAACCACGTATATGGACAGTTGAAGAACGAGTTGAGTTAATCGATAGGCTCTCATCTACAGGTGTTCCAAGAATTGAGGCGGTAAGTTTTGTTAATCCGAAACGTGTTCCTCAGATGGCTGATGCCGAAGTGGTAATGGCAAAAATCAAAAGACCAAAGGGTGTAAAATTTGCGGGACTAGCCCTAAATGCTATGGGTGCCGAGCGGGCAATTGAAGCAGGCGTTGATGAAGTCCGTTATGTGGTAGTAGCCAGCGAAACTTTCAATCAACGGAATCAAGGGGCAACCATTAATGAAAGTCTCGTTGGATTTTCAAAAATAGCGGATAAAGTTGTAAATGCTGGATTAAAACTCTCTGCAACAGTCGCTGCTGCATTTGGCTGCCCCTTTGAGGGCAAGATAGAAGTTGATCAGGTGGCAAAAATAGCTAGTAAACTTGTTGATGGAGGATGTGTTGAAGTTGGAATGGCTGATACAATTGGATCAGGGGTTCCTACGCAGGTGACAGAATTATTGAGTGTTGTGAGGCATGCTGTGGGTTCCGAGATAGGTTTGGGGTTCCATCTTCACAATACGAGAAATACCGGTTTTGCAAATGCGGCTGCTGCAGCAAGTGCGGGCATATTATTCTTGGATGCTTCTGTCGGAGGATTGGGGGGATGCCCTTTCGCACCTAAAGCAACAGGTAATATTGCGACTGAAGATTTATGCTTTATGCTCCGAAATATGGGTTTTGAAACTGGTATCAAAATAGATGCGTATATTGAAACTTCTCTTTGGGCAGAGACATTTTTTGATACACCCCTTCCGGGGCAAATTATGAAAGCCGGTTTGTTTCCAGATACAGTGACAGGTTAAAATGGTAAACACCTTTTCTAATTCCACCGCGTATGGGAAAAGAGCCAAGCTAGGGTTAATTGTACCACCAACAAATACTGTAAATGAAGCTGAATGGCACATAATGTTGCCCCCTGACATTTCATTACATGTAACGCGAATGCCACTTCATACCGATGTTTTAAGTAAAAAAGGCAAAGAGGGGCTTTATCGTGATATAGAAAAATCGACGACTGATCTTGGAATGGCTGGTTTAACTAGCATAGCTTATGGTTGTACAGCTGGGTCAATGGCTGATCCAATAAATGAATTAACCGATTTTATGAGTAAAATTTCAGGAATTCCGTGTGTTAGTACTGCTGGTTCTATAATTGCAGCACTAAATCATCTCAATGTAAAAAAAATTAGTGTTGCTACCCCTTATCACGAAGATTTAAATAATCACGAGATGCTTTTTCTGGAAAACAATGGTTTTGATGTATTAGGTATAAGTGGTCTTGGTATCGGCTCTGGCGGGGCTCATGAATATATCCAGATTGCTCAGACACCTATTGATAAAATTAAATCTCATATTCTTTCTGTAAATTGTGATGCGGCTGAAGCCCTATTAATATCCTGTACAGATTTCCCATCTTTAAATTTAATACCTGAATTAGAACAGAAAATAGGAAAGCCAATAATTTCAAGTAATCAGGCAACCTTGTGGTGGGCCATTAGGTCAGCGGGTATTGATGATTTTTTTATTGGTTATGGGAAATTATTTGAAACCTGAGCATTTAATTCATAAATGAAATCGTCGAATATAAATGATAGTACGATCAGTGCATATGCTAACGCAAATTATTATGTAATAGCTGAACAATCTTTCTATATGAAAATTGGTCAGAAAAGTAAGCCCCTCCAAAACTATTGTTTTAAAAAGAATTATCAATCTGCAGTTTTTGTTACAGGTTATAATCCTTTTAGTAAAATTGCGACGGATATGCTGAATCTATTGGCTCACAATAAGCTAAAATTAATGCTTAATAATATGGACATTGAATTTATCCTATGTGTTGCGAGTGATTTGGAAAAAGATTGGCCTGATGAAGTTGGAGTTCTGGCACTGGATGTAACACTGCAAAAAGGCAAGGATATTGGAAATAAATTTAAACAAAATGCTATTGTCTGGATTTCTGATAGCTGGGTTCCAAAAATAGAATTGTTAAGATAGTCTTAGGGATGGTGATAAAGATAGTATTATTTAGGAGTAGCAAATGTCAGATATTATAGTTGGAGAAAATAGAATCCATTATGAGCAGGTAGGTGATGGACCTAACTTGATCTTACTTCCTACTCTTCTGGCAGAAATGTCTGTTTACGATAGCGTTATCGATGAACTTAGTTTGTATTTCCGAGTGACAAGAATAAATTTCCCTGGCTTTGGATCCTCCACAGGGCCTATAAAACAAAACATAGAGGCATATGCAGATCTGATTTCATCTACAATTAAAGAATTATCTCTTCCGCCAGATACGCATCTCATTGGAAACGGTTTTGGGGGGTTTGTTGCTGGTACAATAGCAATACATCACGGTACAATTATTGATAAACTTGTTTTAGTTGATACGGGCGCGGCTTTTCCAGATCAGGCAAAAGAACCTCTAAGAATTCTCGCAAATAAAGCCAAAAGTGAAGGAATGGAATCGGTTCTTGATCTAGCTATAAAGAGAATGTTTCCTGAAGGTTTTATAATTAAGAATAAAAGTATTGTAGATATTAGGAAAGAATATCTTTCAAAGGCTGACCCGGAACTTTTCGCTAATGCTGCTCTTGGACTTACGTCATTAGATAATAATCCGAAGTTGAATAGGATAACTAATCCTACACTAATTATTGTTGGTCTTGCTGATGCTACTACTCCTCCGGAACTCTCATATGACCTTCATAAAGGAATTGAGCATTCACAGTTGATAGAGTTACCTGGTATAGGTCACTGCCCCCAGCTCCAAGATCCTTCGAAATTCTTGGACGCAGTACTTCCATTTCTGAATTCTTAATAGTTCAATTGACTAAATGAGGTTTTACTTAATCTGAGGATTCCTTATTTTAGCAACGTTCCCCATAACTTCATTCACCTCGTCTTCACTATGGTTAGAGTCAGGCAGCCACATTACGAAAGCTTCGGCTTCTTTATTATTAGAGCTAACATAACAATGAGGCATAGAACTATCAAAATACATACTATCCCCTTCTTTTAATCGAACGGGCTTATAATATTCGGTGCGAATATCAATTGCTCCCTTTAGAACGTAAATAAATTCTTCACCATGATGAGCAACTTTCTCGACCGGGTATTCCGCCGTTTCAGGGTTCACCCGGGTAATCAGAGGTTTCATTCTTTTATGCTGCAAGCTACTGCATAAGGCTGAAAATCCATAATGATCAGCTTCTGTAAAGGTTTGTTCAGATTTTCGTGTTACTGCCAACCTTGCTGAAGGAGTTTGAGTTGATTGTTTTACTGTGACCAGATCAGCTATATGCATTTTAAGGCCCTCAGCCAGCCGGATTAAATTTATAAAACTTGGAGAAATTTGATTATTTTCAATCTTTGATATTGCTGAAAGTGACAGTCCAGAGGCATTTGAAAGCTGAGATAAAGTCAAATTTGATTTTTTTCGCAGATTTCTTACATGCAACCCAAATGAATGGTGGTTGCCATCAAGTTTGGAAGGTTTTAATTCGGGCTCATTATTGAGTAGCTTGAGTCTGTTGGCCATATATTTTTCTTCTTTCGATTGCAAAGTACAAAGGTCTTCATCAAATTATTTTTCGCTAAATTCAATACAGTACTTAACTATAGTATTCATTTTGATATTGAAGTCCACCTAACAAATAATCAGTTCTCTAAATTTTCGGTTAATAAAAAACCTCTTTTAAACGAGTATAAGTTTTCTCTGGGCCTTAAAGCTAAAATAAACATGATGAACTTTTAGGTTATTTTTTATAAAAATACACATTACTCTTATTAAAAATTATATCTTTACGGTGCATTCTGATCATTGTATTTAAGTCTAATTCTACAAAAATATAAATTTTTCTTAAACTAAAAATATAATTTAAGTTTTTTTTGTTTATTGTTTCTAAAAAATAAAAAGAAACTCTATTAAAATATCAGATTGCATACTGGAGGATTACAATGAGTGACGTAAATAAGTCGATCAATCAGAGTTATAGAACAGATATACGAGATGGAATGGCGATTGATTGGGATGTGCCAATTGAAATGGATGATGGAGTTATTCTAAGGTGCGATATTTATAGGCCCATTGAAGAGGGCGAATATCCC
>Ga0209425_10003952_pt1 | contig 15411 bp, 11 predicted proteins | sample COG_05_FD_184749 | JGI IMG/M metagenome (GOLD analysis project Ga0209425, IMG submission 184749) | Pelagic Microbial community sample from North Sea - COGITO 998_met_05 (SPAdes) (version 2) | ecosystem: Environmental > Aquatic > Marine > Neritic zone/Coastal water | place: Helgoland, sampling...
AGGCAACATCAGGAACCATGTTGCTAACGTTTAAAGTTGTACCCGACCCACCCAACGTAAGCGTTGAGCCAGATTCTTTGTCGATTGCGTTTACATTTATGGTACTCATACGATCACCCACGTTGATCCGCTAGGGACTGTGATTGCGCCGGTGACAGTAAGCGGTCCGGCACTGATTACGTTGAATCCTGTTTGAATGGTGTAGTCCTCATCGATGTTGTTCTCGTGTTCGATGAACGCTTCCTCACCGTTCCCGCCTGATGCGCCCCCACCGATTGCGCCCCATGCTGATCCGTCATAACCCTCAAACGATCCGTCAGTTGAGTTGAAGCGAATGAATCCCGCTGACGGTGAACCATCCCGCTGTGCTGTTGTCCCTGCGGGAAGTTGTCCTGATCCGGTTGCGGAAGTTTTGGCAACGACTGTTGCAGCGTCGAGCGCAACGTCTGCCCAACTGCTTCCGTCATAGACGCGCATTCGGCTCGTCGCCGTGTTGTAATACATGTCACCTGCTGTGAGAGCGTCACCGTCATTGTCCACCGTGGGATCGCTTGCTTTCGCTCCCAGGTAAACATCATCAAAGTTATCGGCTGCTGCTTCCGCTGCTGCTTGCGCTGCTTCCGCTGCGGTCTTTGCTGTCTCTGCCTGGTTCTTGTAGGTAAGAGCGTTTGCCTCAGATGTCGCAGCATTTGTCGCGCTAGTAGATGCAGCAGACGCTTGGCTTGTTGCCGTGCTTGCGCTTGCAGCCGAACTAACTACATCAGCATTTGTACTAACCACATCCGCTGCCGTTGAAACGGCATCGGCTGCTGTGTTCACTGCATCGGCTGCTGTTGAGGCAGCATTTGTCGAAGATGTCGATGCTGAAGTTGCCGAGTTAGTTTCAGAAATTCCTGCTGCGGTTTCACTGGCTGCTGCTGCCGTTGCACTGGCTGCTGCTGCTGCTGCGCTCGCTGCTGCGTCACTTGTTATGCCGTCAACAGAATCTGTTGAATTGATAATGGCTGTTCCCGCAGCGTTCCACTTTAATGCTTTTCCGGCTGACGGTGTTTCTACCAGGACTTGACCACCAGTGAACGACGGCTTCATGCGCAGACTGCGATCTTGCTGCTCAAGCAGTTGTTGCGATAGCATGGTGTTGCGGTCTAAAGCGCTCTCGTGCGTTTCGGCAGGGAATGGATCGTATGCGGTGTAATCGACTGTCTGTGTGTAGGGAACAGAACGTAGGATGGTGACGTTCAATCCATTGGCGGGTGCTGTGCCAAAGACGACATTGCCCCCACTTGCCACACCTGCGTTCGTTACAGTGTAGTGCGTGCTTAAACTTTGAAGCACGTCGTCAACATAAACTTCCAGGTCTGAATCTGAGAATATTAAAAACCCATAAGCAAACGTGGTAAGCGACCCGTTCGCCGTATATTGGTTTTTATTTACGGTACTGGTAACTGTCATCTGCTTTCCTTTATGGTGTCATCGGGTAAGTCATCGACGGCGGTAGTGTCACGTTTGGCGTAATTTGAATTGCTTCTTCTTTACGCCTTTCATTTATATGACTACTTAACTCGTCACGGTATTTATCGCGAATTTTTTTTATGTCAGGCGACGCTCGACGGTTATTGACCTGCCCTTTAAATAACTCGGCATGTACTTCCTGCCTGGCTTTAATCATTACTTTCTCAATCATTGCGCCTCTTTCCTCGCCTACTCTTGCGTCACGGAATATGCGAGTCTCGACCAATCGCTCCAGGTATTTCTTTCTGCGTTTACCAAGAGCGACTTTGTAATCATGGAAGAACCAACCAGTTGAATCGATCTGAAACATATCGAGTTCAATGCTGTCTTCGTTATCCATAAACTTATGCGTCACTGTTGCCAGTCGAGGAGTCTTGTCCTCGATACTGTTCTCGATAAAGTGCATCGCCAGGTCTGAATTTTGTCTCGCTGCGGAGTAAGTCAAAGGTGATAAAGCGTGCATAAATAACAATGGTTCCGACACCAAAACATCGTTTCCGAACATGTCGATACTCGGCGGGACAGACTCATTAAAGTACGGCAGTCTTGCTTTTGCTCTCATAAACAATTCGCTCAAGAAGTCACCGCTTCTGGCATCGCGGGACACAGCATTTCCTTTTTGGAATCGCTCAATGTCTTGAGTTGTTTTTGCTAACCAGTTCGGAACAAAACTAGAACCGAACCTCGCTCCCCATCTTTGAACTTTGTTAATCGAACTTTCGTCGCTAGTGCCTTTGAAATCGAGAAGGTCTATCAACTGGGTAAAGCCAGTCATAAAGGATCGATCCATATAGTATTCAGCCATTCCCAAAATCATTCCGGTTGCAATGTCTGACTTGGCTTCTGCGTCGTACTGATTGGTATACAGTTCCATCGCGTTTGCTACCGTTCCTATCATCTGACCGAACGGATCAAAACGGTTATACGAAATGTAGTTTCCATCTATATAAACGGAGTACGGTTTAATACCTGATGCTTCCCAGGCTGCACGCATTTTCCAGTTTTTCGGTCCTGCTCCAGTAATTAATGGTCGATGAACTTTGTTACCGTTCTCATCTTCGCCATAGTTGTTCCACATCATGTAGGCAATTCCCATGCCTGTAGACCCCATCGATATACGGGCAACAGCCAGGTCGCGTGCCGGACCCGCTTTCTTTAGGTCTGCCCAGACTGAAGGCATTGCTAAACCAAACGGGCTACGCTGCATTCCATACTTGATGATGTTTGTAGGTGTACGAACAAACGGTAGAAACAAACGACCAACAGGCATGCGAGAAAAATCTAAAACACCCTGTTGCATTCGGGCAGGTAATATCGCGCCAGAATAGGCAGACTTCTGTAATGAATTAGTAAAGGTTTGATACCTGGCAAACTGTTGCGCGTTCATGTGCATGTCTGCCGGAGGGTTTTCCAAGATGCTTGCAACCCTGTCATCAAACGCTTTACCACTCAATCCTTCCTGGTATGCCTGGCGTGATGCCAATGCTTTCATCTCGCCGACATATCCAAATGCTTTAAAAAACTCATCTTCTGCTTCAAGAAAACGACTAGGCAATCGAATGTAATTCTTTCCTAGAAAATCAACTGCTCTACCAAGAGGACCGCCCTCGCGTAGACCTAACTGTTCTGCTGCGACAGCAGGTTGTCTTGGTAATTGACCGCCCTTGCGATTAGATGGATCAAGTAATTGTCCTTGCAAACTACCTGCATCGCCATCGCTATGACGCATGGCATCAGCAAACGCTTTAAATCCGAACTTCCAGGACTCAAGCCATCCACTTGCCATAGCATTTGCTTCGGTAAACGTCACTCGATTTTGAGCATCTACTGGTAAACCAGATAACTCCATTGATCGCCGGACTAATCCAACGGTTGCTGCACCGTACCTTTCAGCAACGCCCAGTCCTGCGTTAAGTAGGTTGCCACCAATATTGAGCGCATGAGTAGACGGGGCTGATAACAGACCGTTAATCCATACTTCAACTACGGCGTTCCAGGTTCTTGTATACCAAGCACCTCGCGCAATCTTCGCAATCTTTTTGGGATCACCTTTTGCATCGGTAATTAACTGCGCTATTTTTTGAGTCGCTCCTTTGCCACCCATGTTTTCCATCAGTGAATCAAAGTCCACCATTGATAGATCATTTGATCCAACTGGAATCTGCATAGCGTTTAGTGTGCGTGCTGCTTCACGAACAGCACCTTGGACACGACGTTGCAGTGCAACGTAGTTTGCTACCTTACGTCTGAACATCCACAGTTCTTCTGTGTCTGTACTCGCACGACTAGAAATTGCCTTAGCTGCTTTAGTAAGTTCGTCTGCGCCTTGCACCATCAACATCCGCGCACGGGTCAACTGCGTAGAGTTCAGTGCTGCGCTTGCAGGTTTAGCCAGTAATTCATTTAAAGAATAGTTTTCTTCGTTGGTTGGATCGACTGCACGCGCCCTTGTTGTTTCATGTGATTGTGGTACGCGATAGCGACTGTTCGGACTGTAACTATCAAAGACAATCTCGCTAGTCCCATCAATCAAACCTTTAATATCTTCTTCGGTATGTATCGCAGCAAGACCAAAGTTCCGTGTTTCAGTTCTGCCAGGGTCAATGAATCGACCAACAGGCGTTGATTGCAGGATCGCATCGGCATCTTCCATCGGCGCAGCATCGGCTCGACCTTTGTAATTTGCCAGGCTATCTATCTTAGGAAACGGCACACGACCTGCTACCATTACAGGCTCTTGTTCCTGCTCTTGCTGTGGCATTTCATCCGGCTGTATCGGATTGATAACGGGTTCAACTGTGTTGTCTATTGCCATTACGCAACCATCCTTTCTTGCTCGTTGTCGTCATCGTCACCGTTCTGCGTCAACGGTATTCCGTTCTCCATAAAGTCTTGTCGCATCTCAGGCGTAATATCGAAGTACCAGACCTCGATGTTCCCTCGCGTTTCCATAAATTGTTTTGCTGCTTCTTCAGATGGAAGTGGACCGAAAGATTGTTTGTTGCCTCGGTTGTTGAGGTATTCAACATAAAATCCTGATCTGTCTTCTGTCATCTCAAAATCTTTAGATTCGATTCGAGTCTTTCCTACCTTTGCGCCATAGCGTTTCAAAAGTTTCTGAGAAAACTTTGGCATTTTCTGGTCATACAAAACCGAAAAGCCTTTGGAGGGCTGTGTGCGTACGTCTTTAAAAACTATTTGCTGCGGATAAATTGCGTGATCGCGCGACCCCCTTGAACTTCTAGAAGAAATTAACGCGCTTTCTCGCAGTTCTTCGAACTCTTTTCTTTGCGCCTCACTTAACGTCCGAAAAGTTCTATCACGCATAAGGTCCATATTTCTAACGTCGTAAGTTATTTCATTTTTGTTATCTGCTAGATCGGTGTACTTAATTGTGATTTTGTATTTATCCTCAATCTGAAGTGATACTTCTGGATAAAATTCAACTGACTTATAGCGATCTGCTTGAGTGTTTGCAGTTGTCCAGGTAATACGCTCGATACTTGGATCGCGTAGTGCTTCTGCAATAGCACGCTTAAACATCATCTCATCCCAGTTTTTACCAAAAGGCGCAAATGGAAGTGGGTCTTTAATGACATCTTTTACTCGTTTAGGAGTAACACCGTCAGGATAAAGATTGTCTACCAAGAACGGCGGTATATACTGACCTTCTAAATTTTTGCTATTGCCTTCGCTAAACTTCTCGACAAATTCAAATAAATCTTCCTCGGACTCAAACAGTTTCGGACTCTCATCCGGTCTTCTACTATCTCTCAAAAACCATTGATCTCCGCTGTCGCCCATCGTGCGAGAAGAATTACCATAGATTAATCGTGTTTCGTTTGATCCACGTTTCGGCATCATTCCAGAATCTACTGCTGCGTGATGCCAGTCGCTTTGAATTTCATCTATATGAAACGCCATTTTGCTATCGACGATTCGCTCTTCGGTTCGTGCGTGAGCAAAATAATTATGTTCTGGAAAATGACTATGTGTATAAGAGTCAGATGTTCGTCCTGGACCGTTCCCGCTTTCCCACATAATTAAAATATTTTTTGGGTTTGTACCTTCTTCTCTTGCTTGAACGCTAATTGTGTAGTCAGGGAACCACATCGAATTAACTCCCTCGCCATCATATACTTCGTCTATTTCTCCTGATTCAATCGCGTGCAAGTTTGCTGCTTGAGTAGTGGACTGCAAATCATAAATGTCGTGATCGTATTGATTAACATCAATTGCTACTCCTCTCGGAGTTTCAGCCGTATATCCGAACTCATCATTGCCCGTAATCATGTAACCGTATTGGTTGTAGGTAACCAAGACAGGATTATCTTCATACGCTGCTTCTGCTTGTTCTAAAAAATAATCTTCCAAATCTGCTTCTTCGTAAATAAAGGTTCCTCTTGATCCATTGTCTGCTACGACATAACGATCACTACTTCCAAGTCGTAGATCATCCAACTCGCCTTCAACCATGTCGGCTTCAACCATGTAAGAACGCGCATGGTCATCCATCCAATCCCTAAACGAATCTATATTTGAGGTGTGGTTTTTAAAATCTTCTCTTAAATATTCAATATGATGTTCAATTTCATTGTCCTGCCACGGTCCTCTTTCTATTTCTGGATCGATCCAATCAAAAGAATTTAGTTGCTCGTCTATATCGGCTTGTTTCCCTTGGTAAATCCGTTCGTATAATTGAAGACGATTGGTATCGATAAAACCTAATAACTTTTCGCGTGTAATCGAACCTTTTATTGAATCAAGAAAATCGAACACACCTATCTCATCAGCATCTTTCTTTGGATAGATTGCGTTCTTTGGTCGAATTTCTCCAAGACCTTCAGTTAATATTTTTTTCCAATAACCTGCGTCGCCTTTTGCCTGTTCTGACATTTCGACTACACGACGCGCAGGAGAGAAAAACCCAACATCGTCAACCATGTATTGAGTAACACGCTTGCTGTTTTGAATAATCTTTTTATCGATGACGCGATAGGACTCGCCAGTATTCATAGCGTTGTCACCAGTAGTACGATCCATCCCTGGCACTCCTTCTGGGGAAATCAATAGATCAACTTCCCTAGCACGCATCATGTCTATGAACATTGGGTCATCACCCAGTTCATTAATGTCTACGCCACCATCACCGAATCGTTCCATAAGTGACTGTGTTTCCTGCGGATCAAGATCAAACTTAGATTGCAATTGATTAACAGTGACATATTCCTGATCGAAGGTAACAGGATTTCTAGGCGTTACAGTCATTTCAAAGACTTGCGGATAACCAGGTGGTCGATCTTCTGGATTAACAATATCCCTTCTGTCTGCGTAGGCATCCGCAACCTTGCGATTACTTGTCCCACCTACAGTCGGACGATCCTGGGTGTCTGTTACTTTTTTATCTGCACCCCAGATACCGCGATATATTTTCATCGCTACATCGACAGCAGGTTCTATAACTCCCGAATATCTGCCCATTATTCGTTACCTTCCGAATTATTTTTATTCAAACGGTTAACTACTTTTTTTCCTACATAGTCAACTGCCTTACCTCCACCTAGACCAAACGCAGTTCCTAATACCCCACCCATAACTGGTTGCGATTTGTCATACGGTCTATCTTCGGCGCGATGCGCTATTGATTCCTTACTGCCTAGTTCGGCTGCGCCATAAATTCCTGATTCAACCCCGCCTACAGTGGCTCCTATTAGGTTGCGTCTTTTGATTTCTGCTCCTGCTCGATTAACAATATCTTGTAAACGAGTCATCACGACGTTCTTTGCAAGACCTTTTGCTACTGCCTTTCCTGCGATAAAACCAAGACCACCAAACATAAAAAATTCTGCTGCGCCTAGCGCAACCGCTCTTACACCCTGCATAACCGTGGTGTCAGAAGCGTCGTACATTTTTAGCGCATCGTTAAACGCTTTGAGATCAGAAAAAGGTGCGTCTTTCATTTTGGATAGATCGATCATCATTCCGCTCAACGAGTTGTTAAACGTGCCTAGTTTTTGAGACAACCATTCCGCTTTATCTTGCGGGGATGATTTACCTTTTGACGGCATACCAAACTTGGATGTCATGTAGGACGGCAAGCGTGCATCGCCTTGCCCGTAGGCATTCCATAAGTGTTCTGCCAGGCGCTGATATGTCGGGTCTTTATGTAACTGTTCAGCAGTGAGCGTCGGTGTTTGTGCTGCTGCGCGTCGTTCTTTTTCTAATCGATGCTGCTCTTGATCGTCTAACATTCTTTGATAGTCGCCAGGCAACTTCATAAACGGCGTCTTTGACATATGCGCTTGTTCCGCATCTGCCTCGTACATACTTAGTAATGATTCTTTATCGTTCATTCCAGAAGACCTGGTGTATTTGTTGTCATCCAAACATCTTCGAGATAGTTAGATTGGAAAGAATCATCTCCACTTGCTTCATTTATCTCGGTCATCATTAACTGGATCGCTTCAATCCGGCGAATCATTTCTCTAGATTGCGCTTCCCACTCCATTCCAGAATCTGCTTTTTCTGTAACATCTCTATTTTCTTTTTCTATCTTGAACATATCCCTAGTCAAACCAATATCAATTTCGCCTATTCGATTAATACTGGTTACTCGATTGCCTTCGCTATCGACCATCCACTTTTCTAACTTGGCTGTTTGAAGGATTAACTTTTCTGCGTAACCTACAAGATCACCATCGGGGTTATTGCGTCGCCACTTATCAAGTTTCATTAGCGATCCTGTAAAGATGCCTCTGACTCTTGCGCCGTACTCGCTATCCAAATAACTTTCGAGGTTTGCTTGATTAGCACCAGGTCCGACAATCGCAGACATAAGAATTGCTTTTGCTAATTGTTCTTCACCACTGCGTCGGTCTTGTACCTTGCTATTTAATTTGCCTAGCAAAGTTGATGCGTCAGACTTATTTAATTTTTGATTCTTCTGTTGATTGACAATAACTGATCTAATAAATGAATCATCGTCGCTATCAAATCCACCGCGCTCCATAATCAACAAATCAAGTTGACCGTAGATGTCTCGATCAGTTGCGCCAGTCTGTTGCGCTTGCTGCGCCATCTCAACAAGGTCATCAAAGCGTTCGCCGTACATATCCCGTGCGCCAACCTTTGATAACTCGACAGTTAATAATTCTTGAGGATTATCAGACTTGAACGCTTGCTCGATAGTAATCATGTATGACGCTTCAGATGCCCTCTTGTCTCTAGCAACAAGCATCTTTGATGTTTCTTGATACAACTTAAACGCATCCGCTTTTGCACTCTCAGGCAACAATAAGTCTGGTTTATCCATGTAGTCGAGAGTTTCTTCCCATCTCGTTTCAAGCAACTCTTGATTAAATTTTCTATATTCTGGATTTGTAATAGCCGCCGATGTTTGGAAGTCAATGTAGCCATTTTCAATAACAGAATAATTAACCCGCTTAATATTCTTTGCTGCGTTCTCTAGCAACGGTGCTGCCGGAAGTCCTGCCTTAATTGCGTTTGTCGTGCGAAGTTCTATTGAACTAACGCTTGAATCTAAAGAATTTGATTCCTCGATACGAGCAGTAGCCAGGTCAATCTTCTGATCGCGTTGAAACTTGTAGATGTCCTCGATGTTTTGTTTGTCAAGAGTGTTTCGTTTCTGAGCAAAAATCTTTTTTGCTTGGCTGCTTGTAAGGTATACGTCGTTTAGTTCTGAAACGAACTGATCCGACACCTGCACATAATCTGCATCGAGTGCTTCCCAATCTCGCGATTCGTTAAATCCCAATACAGAATCAGGTGAATCAGTGCGCTCTAGGTTGCTGCCCAAGATTGTGCGAGTCGCTTTGAAGTCAAGCATGTGACGCATGTACGCCTGGTATGCTGCGTTACCACTGGCTTCGGCTTCGACTGCATCTATCTGCGCTTGTACCTGACGCGCCTTCTGAAGATAGTTACCAACAGTACGGGTCAAGTTGTTAGCAACAGATTGATTTGCGCTTGCTGTGGTCAATGCCTGGCGAGTTATCTGATCGCTCGTTACCTCTGCAACGAATCGCTGCTGCGGTGAAGCCATCATCGCAGGTGCACTTCTTGTTGCTGCGGTTCTCATCCGCAGATTTAAACCACCTGTTGCTTGAAATTCTGGTAACTTCATGCCCACCAACCTGCTGCGTTAATCAGACTGTTGTACATTGCCGAGTTCGCTTGCGTTCTTAATGTTGATGCGTTCATCTCTGCGCCACGCTCCATTGACCTGGCTCTTGCAACGGCTTCGTTCCAGGCGATCTGACTATTGAGTGCTTCGTTAACTACCGTCATCTCTGCACGCTGATCTGTATCCAGGCGAATAAGATTGGCTTGATCGCGTTGATCTTGTAAGTAACCAAAGGCAGAAAGCTTTTCTACGCCACGTTTAAACTGACGATCAAACTTTGCTTCGGATACTTGCTGATTTAGATAGTGAAGATTCGATCCTTGATTGACGCTGATACCGCTCGACCCTTGCCTGGCTCGTATCTCACCTGCTAGTTGTCGGGTCTGTAGTTCTGCCTGGTAATCACCGTAAGCAGTTTGCAATCCCATCAGTGCGAAGTTGCGATTAGCGGTATCGTCTTTTGCCTGGGCATTTGCATACCCGACTTTGCGTATTACCCCTGCGTTATATTCCGCAGACGCTTTTGAAATTACTCGGTTGGCTTCTGTTACCGCTATCAGATCAGACGCATTGGCAGCACCTATCTCCATAGCCAACGCTGCTTGATCTCTTAAGTCACTGCTTTGATTAGCTCCAAATAAAAGACTAAGACCCGTGCCTACACCTGGAAGCCAATAGTCTGCAAGAGGTAACAAATCTTTAATATCAAAGTCAGCCATTACGCGCTCACCGTCATTTGTCCGAAGATCGCCAGGATGTGCATCGCTACTGGCAGGTCTTGTGTAATTGTTATGGTTCCGTTATCTGAATGCCCTAAGTTGTAGTGCGTAGAGTCACCAGTCGTTAAGGGTTCCGATGCGTCCATAGGAGATGAAGGCGAACGATCAGGAGGTCGAACACCATTTATTTTTGGCAAAGCCGATTCATGCAGACGCAACTTTGCCTGGACCCACCGTTTCGGTAGACCCTGCGAAGACCCAGAAGGCACTCCCCCTTCGTACTCCACTGGTTGCAGAGTAGGTATAAAAGGAAGTCCCACCACCACTGTACCCGCAGCATAATCAAGAGTGATTCCGCTACTCGACACCACCTTCTGCGGATGTACTGCGTTATCCGCTAGAACGCTGACTGTCTTACCTTCCAGGTGTGCAAGACCACTGATCGCTGTAGTCGCTGAACCAGAGTACGTCAGCGCAGAATCCATATACATCGATGAATCTAAATACTCGATGTACTGTTTTACTGCGCCGTTAATGGTGCGCTTAACAACAATCCAGGTTTCATCAAACGCATCGCGAGGAATGGTCGCAATGCTTTTTGCTTCTCCACCATCAAACGAATGCTTTGCCCAACCAACCCCACCGAACACGTCATCTTCTATAGACGGATCGTAAGTTGATGACAGCAGCACACCGTCGTTACGAATACACCACAGCACGGAATCAGGAATCTGGGAGTACGACATGTCAACCACACCGCCAACAGTCAAATGCTCAGACAGCCACGCCAGGTTGATCGAGTCGTATATCTCGACCACGGATGTTTGGTTCTGACTAAAGGTGCGAATCTGACGACCCGAACCTTGAACAAATACAAGTTTGCTGCCGATGTACTCAGGCTGTATATGTCGTGATCCGTAACTGGCTTGTCGGGTGATGTCCGGTATGTTTGTTGTACTGATATAAGAGTTCGGTGTTAATCGATGCTCGGTTGAGGTCGTACCGATAAACAATACTTCGGCTGCTGCTAACCATTGAATCGTGTCCTTCGTGTAAGACGCCATGACATATTCAACTGGGTCATCAGCAACGGCAGAAGCAGGGATTGTAAAGTTCTCAAAGTCTGCAACCTTCGAACCCCATAATGTTGTCGGCTTTGATACCGTGCCACCGAACCACAACCGCTGCTCAAAGAAGGCAACGGTTCGAGGAAATCCATCAGCATGTCCATCTGCGTTACCGTTCCACGCGGAACCCGTAAGGGTTGGTTGAGACAATGCCCAACTGGTTGCAGACGTATGCGTTAGTTTGCGTGGGTTGTATCCGTCATGCACCATGTACATCACGTCGTTAGCCTGGGCGATGTGAATGTCCCAAATGTCATTCTCAGTCCAGGGCGTTACTACCTCAACAGGTGAGCCACCAGATACTACCTGCGCGTTCGCATAATAGAAGCGCAGATACAGATGCCCGACCTCGATGATGTACGATTCATCTCGCGAGATGTTGAACGGAATTAATCGTGTGTTCTTTGATGAGTCTTTTACTTCAGAGACAAATCGAGTTCCTGCCCTACGCTTTACGCCACCATGCGACTCAGGCAAACAGTTCTCCATTGTCTTGCATGATCGTGCGTACTGACTGGTTCCTACCCGACCCAACAATAACGGTGATATTTCTCCAGTCGTAAACGATTCTATGATCGGTTGGAATCTCACTTGCGCAATGTTTCCAGGTGATTAGCGATCAGGGTGGATGTGCTGCCCTCAATAGAACTGGCTTCTCTTGCTTCGTCTATCTTGCCAACGTAGATGTTTGTCATCTGCGCTTGCAGTGTCGTTGACCCAACGAGCGGGTAAGCAATCTCCGCTGCCAGGCGTGCAGCAACAGCGTCACGCAGCAACGAATCAAATGCTGACGCATCGATGCGCCCGATAAATGTGATCTTGCAGGAGTCAAGGTTGGTGTAAACAAAGTCACCGTACCTGTCCCACTTGTCCTGCGTGTCTGCGTCTTTGACATCCAGTATGCGTAAGCACACGGGATCGACTGGTAGTTGGTAAGCGTGATCCCATCCGTACACAGGAGGGGTTGCTGATTGCGCAAGTTCTGCCTGGCGACGTGCGCACTTCCAGGGATAACTGCGAAGAACGGCATCGACCGTTCGTTGATACAACTGGTTCATCACCTTCGCCTCAGTCTGCTCATCAGACAATGAGGTGATACGCGATGCTCCAATAAATGTTAATGCGTCGTTAGCGACATCGACTTCACTCGCCATACTTTGCCCTCAAGGAAATAGTGGGGCATCCCGAAGGACACCCCACCGTACGACGGTTAGTAGGTCGCTTGTACCTCTACGACTTTTTCTTCCTCGATGCGTGTAGCCTGGGCAGAGAAAGCCATGTACACCTGCGTGGCGTATGACTTATCTGCTCGGTCATCGATGCGAGTAGAAACGTCGGCTCCGATAGCAAGACCGATACCAGACTGGCAGAACGCCAGGCACTTACGGAAGTTCGTTCCGCTCGTGTCCACGTTTAACTGCTCACTTCTGATAAAACGGAATCCACAGAAGTCCGAAAGTTCACCTTTTGCCAACGCCTTGACGGTGTTGTAGTCGGAACTTTTTACTTCCGTGGTGTTCAGAAGATCGGTGAGTTCACCGGAACCAATCACCATGTACATCGGATCGGCTTCTTCATCCACATCGTTAGCCAAAAGAATCTCGCGTGCAGCAAGAATCTTTGCAACGGTCATACCGCCGGACGCATGAACAACTTTGTTACCTGCGGGAAGCGCAACACTAGCACCGTCACCATCAGTCGCAGCAGCAGTCGCTGCATCGATGATGAGTTTGTCCCAACGACGACCCATTGCATACGCACCCGTCTTGGCATACTCAGACTGCGGAGAGATCAGGAGACGAATCTTGTCTTCCTGGTCAATCATGTCAGCCCACTGCCAATCCTTTAGCGTGACAACACGTCGTGAATGTGGAACATCAAGTACGGGCGTGTCGGTGTGGCGAGTTGTTTTCTCCACACTGTCCATCGCGCCGATGCGCTCGAAGTTATGTTTCTCACCAGTTACGGTTTCATTTCGCACGGCATCTTTAAGACGACTACCGCGCTGTTGTGCAAGATGCACGACATTCGATTTGAATTGCTCAACGAATGCCTTTGAGATGGTATTAGCCATTTGACTCTCCCAAGTTTGTTAAAAAATTAAACCCTTCGGAGAGTTGCCCTTTCGGACTCGTCCTACCATTTTACGTCTGGGTTGACGAACAGTTAACGATGTCAGCGCGATGGACTCTTGCGAGTTGCCCATCAATATGTGCTTAATAACTCGTCACGCAATCCAATGCAATCATTCTGGATGCGCAATCTCCATCAGTCGCTGCACATGCTCGACTCTTGTCTTGTGATTGGGATGCGACGCATCGTGATACGCATCCTTCAAGTCACCAATGATTCCCATTGCACGCTCACGCGCTTCGCCTGGTGCAACACCAAACACGTTGCTCGTATCCTTCGCTGCAATTTGTTTCTCACCTAGCATGTCGCCAATAGCAACCAACGCTTTAATGAGTAACGGGTTGTCGCCCATGCCAGGCTCACGCAATGCGTCAGTTAACTTGCCATCGGCTTTGATCTTCTTGTCTAGGAATTTAACTGCCTGACCTGCTTGCTTACCCTTCGACTCAAACTCTGCGCCCCACTCTTGCTTGAGTTCTTCCATCATGTTGGCAACCTGCACCTGGCGTGACTCTTGACGCTGCTGCTCTTCTCCAACATACGCCCGATACAACTGCTGCGCCTGGCTCTTGGTTAGATGGTTCGCATGTGCGACCTGTGCAAACGCAGCATCATCAATGCCGTATTCGTTTATGTCTGAGGGCTTGCCTAGTTTGGAATACAGGTTGTCCCATCCTTGCTCGTCTTCTTCTCCAGGCATCATCGCAATGCCAGGCACGCTTGATAGTTTGTCTTTGAACTGATCCCATTGCCCTTGTTCTGCGTCTTCGGATGGGATGCGTATGCTGCCACCGATCATGCTTTCCGCATTGGTATATCCTTTAGCCAGGTCTTCTACTGTCTCGAACTTCTCGACCTGATGGTGCATGTCTTCCGGTAATCCTGCATACCACTTTTCTTCAGCCATTTTTTGCCTCGTCTGAGTTTGATAGATTGATTAACATGTTGACCATGTGCGACATACCAAGTCGGTATGCCGTTTCATGGGTATCGCCTTGCACATAATTACTACGGTCTACATAACAGTTCTTTAATTCGTTGAGTAAGTCCTGACCGGACTGATTACGAAATGTTAAAGAAGCCAACTCACTGATCTTGTCCGGCACTCTCTGCCTCCGCTTGTTGTTGCATCATCATCTGTTGCTGCTGTTGTTGCTGCTGCATGCGTTGAGCGCGTGCCTCTTGCATCTCGTCTGCACCTTTGCGTACGTCAGCAGGGACACCGTGTCGGTCTGCAAGTTTTATTGCTACCTTATCGAAGTCGATAGCGTCCAAGATTTCTGGATTGAGTTGCGCCATTTGACTAAGCGAACCCACCCATCGTTCGATTGCTTGCACGTCACCCATCTTCTGAGCGCGTGCCAGGGGTGACACATACTCGATGTCCAGTTCCCCGCCTTGATAGGCGATCACGGACTCAGGTGGTTCTGGGAATTGCATCGCTCGATACATCATGTAGAACACACGCTCGACCATTGGCGTGAGCAGTTCAGATTGCAGTCGTCCAAGCGTTGCACCCAACAGGCGCTGCATCATCTCGTATCGAATCTGCACCTCAGTTGCTGTCGCATTAGGTCGATCAGGTAACTCAAGTTGATCTGAATAGAACATCATGCGAATCGATTGACGTAACTCCGCTGACTTAATCTGAGACACGTCCCATCGTGTACCGTTCTCAAGCACACGCAGTTCACCCATCTCACGCATTAACGTCAGACCGCCTGGCTCCAAGTGCAGATCACCAATTATTGCGTTGCGTCCTGCCATGTACGGTGGG
>Ga0209425_10003955_pt1 | contig 15403 bp, 13 predicted proteins | sample COG_05_FD_184749 | JGI IMG/M metagenome (GOLD analysis project Ga0209425, IMG submission 184749) | Pelagic Microbial community sample from North Sea - COGITO 998_met_05 (SPAdes) (version 2) | ecosystem: Environmental > Aquatic > Marine > Neritic zone/Coastal water | place: Helgoland, sampling...
TAGCCAAGATTTAATTTCTGTCAAGGCAGATTTGACCTCTTCAGGCGACACCGGTGAGATTTCTTCTTTCTTTTCTTCCCCGTTTTCACCCCCGGAAATTTTGTTGAACCAGAATAGAGTCGCTTGATGAATAAACTGCATTTGTTTGTGCTAATAGAGCTCTGCGTGGTAGGTGATAAAAAATTGATTGTTTGTATCAATGGTTTTTTCTTTCGGAGTCGTTTTCTCGCGTAGCATGATTATTTCCCTTTTCGTTATTTTTTGCCTAAGGCGATTGTATGTATACACAACTCTGCGTGCAAGTGAGCGCTCAAAACAAGGGTCTTTTTGCATCACGATAGTTATACATGCTTGTTTAAGTTTCAATCAGTAACACTTACTCGGATTAATCACTTGAAAGCCTTTGATTAATGCATTACAATGTCGCCATATTGCGGGGTGGAGCAGTCTGGCAGCTCGTCGGGCTCATAACCCGAAGGTCGTAGGTTCAAATCCTGCCCCCGCTACCAAAAAATAAGAAGGCCCCATATTGGGGTTTTTTTATTTGTCATAGACGGATTTTGAGCGGAAATCAAATCTAACTCTATGATTTATAAGGATGGGCCATGAGCCCATTTTTTATGCACGAAATAGATGTGAGAGTATAGAACAGATGATAAAAGAAGATCTAAAGGCATTATTAAAATCAGGCACAGAAGCGCTTGGTTTTGTCTATGTGGGTCATGAATCTGTGTCTGCACCGCGTCAGACGATCCTTCGCGTCTATGTTGATACGGCTGAAGGCGGCATCAACATTAGTGAATGTGCAAAAATCAGCAAGCACTTAACGGCTCTCTTGAAAGTAGAAGATATTATGTCTGGCAAATTCGCACTAGAAGTGTCCTCGCCTGGCATCAATCGTCTATTGTTTGAGTTAGCTGATTACGAACGCTTTGTTGGCGAATCAATAAAAATACGGTTGCACACTTCAATACAGGGCGTAAAAAATTTTACCGGTGTGCTAGAACGTGTCGATAACGAGATGTTAGTGTTTATTTTTGAAGATCAAGAATGGGTTGTGCCTTTTCATACAGTCAAAAAGGCCAATGTAATATTGGGTGGGTAAAAGTTGTGAAAAATAAAGAGATATTAGCCGTAGTTGATGCGGTAGCAAATGAAAAACGTATAGAAAAAGGTCGTGTCTTTGAAGCAATTGAGCAAGCGCTTGCAACAGCGGCTAAAAAAGTCTCAGGTGAAGAGCAGGACATACACGTTATTATTGATCGCGATACAGGTTCTTATATAACATATCGTCGATGGAGCGTTTTATCTGACGATGAAGCGATGGAGTTTCCAGAAAGTCAGCTCTATGTTGATCAAGCGCAAGAAAAAAATGCTGATATTCAAGCAGGTGACCTCTTAGAAGAAGAGATGGAACCCATTGAATTTGGCCGTATCTCGGCACAAATTGTGAAACAAGTGATTATGCAAGTGATGCGTGTTGCTGAGCGTGATCAAGTCGCAGGTGAATATGCTGATCGTGTTGACCAATTGTTGTCAGGCACAGTGAAGAAAACAACTCGCGATAACATTATTATAGATCTCGGCAATAACGCAGAAGCGATTATGCCGCGAGATCAGATTTTACCGAAAGAAATTTTCAGACCAGGCGATAGAGTGCGCGCAGTACTTTATGAAATTAAGCCTGATGTAAAAGGCCCACAGTTATTCGCCAGCCGTGCACATCCAAGCATGCTCGTTGAACTCTTTAAATTAGAAGTGCCTGAAATTTCAGAAGACCTCATCGAAATTCGCGGTGCTGCTAGAGATCCTGGTTCACGTGCGAAAATTGCGGTTAAAACCAATGATAAGCGTATTGATCCTGTCGGTGCGTGCGTTGGTATGCGTGGTTCACGCGTGCAATCAGTCTCTAGTGAGCTGGGCGGTGAACGTATCGATATTATTTTGTGGGATGAAAATCCTGCGCAACTCGTCATTAATGCAATGGCACCAGCTGAAGCAACCTCTATTGTCATGGATGAAGATTCAAGCTCAATGGATATTGCGGTAAGAGAAGATCAATTATCTCAAGCGATAGGGCGTAATGGCCAAAACGTACGTTTAGCGAGCCAACTAACAGGTTGGGAGCTTAATGTGATGACAGATGCGCAAGCAGCGGAAAAAACAGATGGTGAAGTGGGTAAAATCATTGCCACCTTTGTTTCTGACCTTGATGTTGAAGAAGATTTAGCAACATTGCTTGCTGAAGAAGGCTTCACCTCTCTAGAAGAAATTGCTTATGTACCAACACAGGAATTGTTGGCAATTGACGGATTCGATCAAGAAATTGTAGATGAATTGCGTCAACGTGCTCGTGACGGGTTATTAGTGAAGGCTATTTCCGGTGATGAATCGGGTGAGCCTGCAGCTGACTTGTTAGGCATGGAAGAAATGGATGATGATCTAGCAAAAATATTAGCAACACACGGGATCAAAACAATGGAAGAATTGGCTGAGCAGTCAGTTGATGATCTATTGGAAGTAACGAAATTAACGAAAGATAAGGCAGCAAGCTTGATCATGGCGGCGCGAGCCCCTTGGTTTGAGTAAGATGGCGGGTAGACTATGTCAAAGATGGTTACAGTTGAGCAATTAGCAGAAGATTCAGGGATTCCCTTGGACAAATTGTTAGAGCGTCTTAAAGCAGCAGGTTTGGGTGACCTAACTCCTGCTCATGAGATTTCAGAAGACGAGCGGAAAAAGTTACTGGGCAGTGTGCGCGGTAGCAGTATCAGCTTGCGCAGGCAAAAAACGAGTGCGTTAAAGCTATCTGGCGGGCAGGGTAAAACTGTGCAAGTCAAAGTAGTTAAGCAACGCCGCTATGTTAAAAAGCCAGAAGCGCCCGTTGTTGAGGAAGAAGAGCCAATCATTGCGGTTGAACCTGAAGTATCTGCACCTGAGGCAGAAACGCCTACCGTATCTGCAGATGCACCAGAGACAGCGTTTTCGCCTGAAGAATCTGTTATCGAAGAAACGGCTGATGACGCCGTTGCGAAGAAAGCGAAGAAAACTGCGCCTAAAGTTGAGAACGAAAAGCCTAAAAGCGTGGCTGACCAGCAAGCGGCAATATCGAGTAGTGATAAAGAAGCTGCAGGTAAGCCGAAGAAAAGTGTTAAACCGAAAAAAGACAAGCAAACAGAGCAACGTAAAACAAAGTTACGTGTTCGTGAAAAGAATGCAGGTCGTTATAGCTTAGATGGTATGGATGATGGCGGAAAACGTCGCAGACGTCGTAAAGGTCATCGTGATGTTGGTGGTGCTTTACAAGATAAGCACGGATTCTCAAAACCACTCGATCCTATGACGCATGACGTCCTAGTGCCTGAAACCATTTCAGTAGCTGACTTAGCCCAAAAAATGTCGGTTAAAGGATCTGCCGTTATTAAGGTCATGATGGGTATGGGCGCGATGGCAACCATTAATCAAGTTATTGATCAAGATACTGCAATTTTAGTTGTTGAAGAAATGGGGCATAAAGCCAAAGCATTAAGTTCAACAGCGGTTGAAGATTCATTGCATGATGATGCATTAGCAGGCTATGAAATGCAGACACGTGCACCGGTTGTTACCATCATGGGTCATGTTGACCACGGTAAAACCTCTTTACTTGATTATATCCGCACAACACGTGTTACCGACGGCGAAGCCGGTGGTATTACGCAGCACATTGGTGCATATCACGTAGAAACAGACAGAGGTATGATTACCTTTCTTGATACACCAGGACACGAAGCGTTTACCACAATGCGTGCTCGCGGTGCAAAATCTACCGATATCGTTATTCTCGTTGTTGCAGCAGACGATGGTGTGATGCCACAAACCATTGAAGCAATTCAGCATGCAAAAGCCGCTGGTGTGCCAATTATTGTTGCAGTGAATAAGATTGATAAACCGGACGCTGATCCTGATCGCGTTAAGAATGAATTAGGTTCGCATGATGTTATTCCAGAGGACTGGGGTGGCGATGCCATTTTCGTCAATATTTCTGCTAAAACCGGTGAGAATATTGATAACTTATTAGAATCTATTTTAATCCAAGCTGAAGTGTTAGAGCTAGCGTCACGTACCGACGGACCGGCTCATGGCTTAGTGATTGAATCTCGAATTGATAAAGGGCGTGGTCCCGTTGCAACCTTGTTAGTGCAAGAAGGCACCTTACAGAAGGGTGATATTGTGTTGGCAGGTCTACAACACGGTCGTGTGAGAGCGATGTTGAATGAGACAGGCCGTAATATCTCAACAGCAGGGCCTTCTATTCCTGTTGAAATTTTAGGATTGTCGAGCGCGCCTAATGGTGGTGATGATTTTATCGTTGTTAAAGACGATCGCAAAGCACGTGAAGTTGCGATGTTTAGACAAGGCAAATTCCGTCAAGTGAAGTTGGCGAAACAGCAAGCAGCGAAACTTGAAAACATATTTGAGCGCATGGGCAACAATGAAGATGTCGGCGTGTTAAATATTTTATTAAAAGCCGATGTGCAAGGTTCTGTCGAGGCGTTGGCTGAGTCGTTGAGAAAAATCTCAACCGACGAAGTTAAAGTAGCGATTATTTCCAGCGGTGTTGGTGGCATCACCACCTCCGATGTGAATTTAGCAATAGCCTCTCAAGCTGTGATCATTGGTTTCAATGTGAGAGCGGATGCATCTGCAAGACAACTGGTTGAAGAAGAAGGCATTGATTTGCATTATTACAGCGTTATTTATGACGCGATTGATCATGTAAAAGAAGCCTTAACCGGCATGTTGAAGCCGCGTAATGAAGAGCGCATCATCGGTCTTGCCGAAGTGCGTGATGTCTTTAAGTCACCGAAACTTGGCGCGATCGCAGGTTGTATGGTTATCAATGGTGTTGTTCGTCGTAGCTCTCCAATTCGTGTATTGCGCGATAACGTTGTAATTTACGAAGGCGAATTAGAATCGTTGCGACGCTTTAAAGACGATCAAGCTGAAGTGCGTAAAGGCACAGAGTGTGGTATCGGTGTGAAGAACTATAATGACGTGAAAGAAGGCGATCAAATCGAAGTCTTTGAAGTCGTTCAAGTGAAACGAGAGCTATAACGTGAAAAACTATACGCGATCAGACCGTGTCGGACAGCTCATTCAAGTTGAGCTTGCAAAAATCATTCAGCATGAGATGGAAGACAGTCGCATGCATTTGGTGACAATTGTTGGCGTTGAGGTTACGAGAGACTTTGCGTATTCCAAAATCTTTGTCAGCATCTTAAGCGATGATGATAAAGAAATTGCGGACATTGTTTCAGTGTTGAATAAGTCATCTAAGATGTTGCGCTATCGATTAGCGAATGAGATTACTTTGCGTAAAACACCGCAGTTAACGTTTACGTACGATGATACGATTGTGAAAGGTAATAAGTTGTCTTCATTAATTAACCGCTTAACGCGAGATGAAAAAAACGATGAGTAAACACGGTAGGCATCTTGATGGTTTTCTATTATTAGATAAGTCATTAGAGGCGAGCTCTAATCAAGCGTTGCAGCGTATCAAACGTTTATTTGAAGCTAAAAAAGCAGGCCACACTGGCTCTTTAGATCCTTTGGCAACCGGTATGTTGCCCATTTGTTTTGGGCGTGCAACCAAGTTTGCAGGTTATCTATTAGATTCTGATAAGTGCTATCGCACGACGGCTAAGCTGGGCGTGACAATGACTACGGGTGATGCTGAGGGTGAGGTGCTTAAAACGCGCGATGTTCCTGCAATCGATGAAGCGAAGCTCGAAGACATATTAACGGCCTTTAGAGGTCGCATTTCACAAATTCCACCGATGTATTCTGCATTGAAGCATAAAGGTCAACCGCTGTATAAATTAGCGCGTCAAGGTATCACCGTCGAACGTGAGCCTCGTGAGGTGACTATTCACGCGTTAGAAGTGTTACGAATACACGAAGACGAAATTGAGTTATTGATTCGTTGCACTAAGGGAACTTACGTTAGAACCTTAGTTGAAGATATTGGAGAAGCATTAGGGTGTGGCGCGCATGTGTCTGCCTTACGACGTGACTTCGTCTCTCCTTATGATGAGCAACCGATCTATACTCAAGAAGCCTTGGAAGATATTAAAGACGAAGGGGGCTTTATGGCCTTGGATCGCTTGATATTGCCTATCGAGAGCGCCTTGCATCATTTTCCTGTTCATAAGGTCACATCTGCCGATAAGTTCTATTTAAAGCTCGGCAAGCCTATTACCCTAGGCGAGAAAGAAGAGTCCACCTCAGGCTTTGTTCGCTTGTTTGTTGGGGCTGAATTCATTGGTTTAGGTGAAGTGAATCAACGCCAATTGTCAGCCAAAAAAATCGTCGAATAAGCCTATTTAGGCTATAAAATCCTTGTAGCTTGTGACCCAAGTGGCTACAATGCGGGGTTCTATTAAGTGTAAAAGATATTATCACTAGGAGTGAAGAGAGAATGACCTGTTTAAATGCAGCTGAAAAGTCAGAAATCGTTGAAAAATTTAAAATTTCTGCAAATGATACCGGTTCTTGCGAAGTGCAAGTGGCAGTCTTGAGTGCAACAATTGAGCGCCTAACCGGACATTTTAAAACCAATCCTAAAGATATCCATTCAAAATATGGATTACAAAGAATGATCAATCAACGTCGTAAGTTGTTGGATTACCTAAAGCGTGAAAGCCGTGAGCGTTACTTGAAGCTTATTCAAGCATTAGGCCTACGTCGTTAATCGACATTTCCAATCAACAAAAGGATCGATCTGTGAATAAAATCGTAAAAACTTTCCAATACGGTAACGATACCGTCACCCTAGAAACAGGCCAAATTGCCCGTCAAGCAACTGCTGCTGTGATGGTTAAAATGGGCGAGTGCAACATCTTAGTCACCGTTGTTGGCGTTAAAGATGCGGGCAGTGAGCCACGTGACTTTTTCCCTCTAACAGTGAATTACCAAGAGCGTACATACGCTGGTGGTAAGATTCCTGGTGGTTTCTTAAAGCGTGAAGGTCGTCCAAGTGACCGCGAAACATTAATTTGTCGCTTGATTGATCGTCCGGTTCGTCCGTTGTTCCCAGAAGGTTTTACAAACGAAGTTCAAATCGTTGCGACGGTTATGTCTTATGATCCTGAGATCCAACCTGATATTCCTGCGTTGATTGGCGCATCAGCTGCGTTGTCATTGTCAGGTATGCCATTCATGGGCCCTATCGGTGCTGCACGTGTTGGTTATAAAGACGGTGCTTACCTCTTAAACCCAACCACGACTGAGCTAGAAGATGCTGAGCTTAACTTAGTGGTTGCGGGTACTGAGCAAGCAGTGTTGATGGTTGAGTCTGAAGCGAACGGCTTATCAGAAGACGTTATGCTGGGCGCTGTTTATTTTGGTCATGACAATATGCAAACCGCTATTACAGCGATTAACGAGCTTAAAGCTGAAGCGGGCAAACCGTCTTGGAATTGGGCTGCGCCTGCTGTTGATACCGACTTAGAAAAAACAATTTCTGATTTGGCGCTGACTGATATTCAAGCAGCTTACAAAATTCGTCAGAAACAAGATCGTTCTGCTAAGATCGGTGAATTACAAGATGCGGTTGTTGCTAAATTAGTGACAGACGCTGAAAGTTCTCCGAACGCTAAGAAAGTGAAGACAATCTTCCACGATATTGAAAAACGTGTTGTTCGTTCTGACGTGTTGAAAACTGGCCAACGTATTGACGGCCGTGATACACGTACAGTGCGTCCGATTACAATCGAAATTGATCCTTTAGATCGTGTGCATGGTTCTGTTCTCTTTACGCGTGGTGAAACACAAGCGATCGTTGCTGCTACATTGGGCACAGATCGTGACGCTCAGATCATTGATAACTTAACCGGTGATAACCGTGATGCCTTTATGTTGCATTACAACTTCCCTCCATACTGTGTGGGTGAAGCAGGTTTCATGTCAGGTCCTAAGCGTCGTGAAATTGGACACGGTAACTTGGCGAAACGTGCGATTGCATCAATGTTGCCGTCAGTCGAAGATTTCCCATACACCTTACGCGTTGTATCTGAGATTACTGAATCAAATGGTTCAAGCTCAATGGCAACAGTGTGTGGAACAAGTTTGTCGTTAATGGCTGCAGGCGTGCCTTTGAAAGCACCGGTTGCAGGTATTGCGATGGGTTTGATTAAAGACGATAGCGATTTTGCAGTATTGACCGATATTCTAGGTGATGAAGATCACTTAGGCGATATGGACTTTAAAGTGGCTGGTACGGCTGAAGGCATTACCGCACTTCAAATGGACATTAAAACTAACGGTATCACTCGTGAAATCATGCAAGTTGCTTTAGAGCAAGCGAATGAGGCGAGATTGCATATCTTAGGCGAAATGGCGAAGGTATTAACCTCTGCACGTGAAGAAGTCTCAACACACGCACCACGTATCATCACATTGCAAATTGATCCTGAAAAAATTCGTGACGTGATTGGTAAAGGCGGCGCGGTTATTCGTCAATTGACAGAAGAAACCGGCACAACAATCGACATTAGCGACACAGGTGTTGTTAAAGTAGGTGCGGTTGATGGTATTGCGGGCGCTGATTGCGTTAATCGTATTAAAGACATCGTAGCTGACGCTGAAATTGGCACAGTTTATGACGGTACAGTTGTGAAGTTAATGGACTTTGGCGCGTTTGTTTCATTCTTAAATGGCAAACAAGGCTTAGTGCATATTTCTCAAATCTGTCAAGAACGTGTTGAGAAAGTAGAAGATAAACTTGCTGAAGGCCAAGAAGTGCGTGTTAAGGTGATTGAAATTGATCGCCAAGGCCGCGTACGTTTGAGCATGAAAGAAGTTGAAAGCCAACCAAGCGCTTAATAACGTTTTGTTGCTTTTAAAAAACCCGCCGTCAGGCGGGTTTTTTTTTGGTGCGGCGTCAAGGCTAGGCATTAGATACTTCATGCTTCAGGTCTAATCGAGCTTTGACACCGTAACCATTATTTTGTGCAGTGCTTAAGGTTCCCTTAATATTGTCTTGTTATACTCGCCGTTTCAAAAAATGGAATCTTGAGCATGAAATGGGAAGCGTATGTTGATCAATCGAAGCTATCATATGGAATACTCTCTATAACCGGTCCTTATGAAGATTCAAAAGGGGTTAGAAGCTTAAACGATAAGGATGTAGCGCGTTTATTTAACTCTGTGAAGAATGGATTTCTCGGTTGGCCTGTCAAATCATTAGTGCTAGCGCGTCTTGCTTTGCCCGTTTCCCCCGAAATTTTTAGGGGGTTAATTGAGGGGTTGCTGGCGCTTTCAACACTAAAGGCGATTCATTTTAGAGATGATATAGTGGCTTCACCAGCATTAACCGATCTGCAAGTGAGAATTTTAGCAGAAGAGGTGGGTGAGGCTAAGTATTTAGAATCTTTAGCGCTTAATGTTAAGGACTCGGGTAAAATTTCAGGTGTGCTGGGTCAGATGATATCTGATAACAAAAGCTTGACGTCATTTAGTTCAACTCATCGAGATGATAAACATGTCTTCCCCGTTTTTTTGGCGGCCTTGTTGCATAATGTGACTTTGAAGAATCTGGAGCTTAAGGGGGTTCCTTATTCTTGCGCCTCTGCAGTAATGTCGAGTGCTTTCTCTCCCTATTCGCCAAGCAGTAGAACTAATCATCTGAATGTCTTCTTTGCAAAACCCAAGCCTAGGGCTCCGGAGCTTTTAGATGTGGAAATTAGAGCGCCAAGTAATACAGGTCAATTGAAAAAACGAAAAAGACCGGGCTAAACGGTCTTAGTTTTTTACTAAGGTCAAAAACTCATTGCGCGTACCGCGGTCTTCACGAAATCCGCCGAGCATAACGGAGGTGGACATCACTGAATTTTGTTTTTGTACGCCGCGCATCATCATGCAAAAATGTTTCGCTTCAATGATAACGCCGACGCCTGAGGCGCCTGTGACTTCTAGGATGGTGTTAGCAATTTCTTGAGTGAGACGTTCTTGAATTTGCAAGCGTCTTGCGTGCATGTCAACAATGCGAGGGATTTTAGATAAGCCGATCACTTTGCCTTTGGGAAGGTAGGCAACGTGGCATTTTCCAACAAACGGTAAGAGGTGGTGTTCGCAGAGAGAGTAGAGTTCGATATCTTTGACGATGATCATTTCATCCATGTCGGATGTGAATACGGCGTTGTTGACGATATCGTCAAGACTTTGATGGTAACCTTGGGTTAAATACTCCATCGCTTTAGCGGCGCGTTCAGGTGTGCGCAATAAACCTTCGCGGTTTGGATCTTCGCCGATGCTTTCAATAATGTGTTTAAAATCGTTTTTCATCTTCTCTCTCGTTTTTGTTTAACCCGGTGGCCATTCCATTTTTCTGCCGCCTAGAAGGTGGCAATGTAAATGAAAGACGACCTGTCCGCCACCTTCATTGCAATTAATCAATGTGCGGTAGCCATCGTCTGCGATGCCTCTTTCGGCCGCTAATTTTTTTGCGGTCATAAGTATGTGACCTGCAAGCGCGGCGTCTTCTATGTCATTCAAGGTGGCAATATGTTCTCTTGGGATGATCAGCAAGTGTGTTGGCGCTTTAGGCGCGATATCTTCAAAGGCGATAACTTTATCGTCTTCATACACAATGCTCGCTGGGATTTCCCCTTGGCTTATTTTGCAAAACAAACAATCCATGTGGTTTTTCCTCTCAAGTGCTCATAATTGATGAGATTATACGCGATTTAGGTAGAAAATTACATGCTTTTTCTTTTAAAATAGAGTCAATAGAAATAATAAAATAAGGAGTTTACTCATGCACTTAGCCAAAAAAGCGTATGATCTTCCCCCGGTAGCCTTTGATGAAAAATCACTCAGCAATGCCCTAGAAAAATTATATCTTCAAAGCGTTCCACAATATGATCCTTATCATCCTGCCTATAACGAACAGTTAAAGCGTTTATCAGATATTTATCTTCATCTCGTTAAGCACTCAACGGGAGCGTTGGCGCATCAAAATGCCATCCGTATTTTTTTTCCGCGTCTTTCAACGCCGACTTACTTTTCTGGCACACAAAATTTCTACAAAGAAACAAAGCTTGGTTTAGAACATATTTTGGTGTTGCTCGCAACAAAATCTGAAGCAGTTAAACGTTCAACCCTGACTCGTTTATGTAGGCAGCTAGAAAAATGCAGTGCGGGCATTTATGCGCCTATTCAAACATTGAGTTTTGAATTAAGAGAGCAGCATTCAATACCTGAAATATTGGCGAAGCATCGTAAAGCTGTTTTAGATAAAATGGCGGAGGATTATGTTCAAGGTCCGTTAACGCAAAAGATGATGTGCGAGTATAAAGCACAGGGAGACGAAAAAGCTAAACAGCAGATTGAAGATTTAAGTATCGCCGTTTATTCCACCATGTATCAGCTGGCTAGCCGCTGTAATTTAGGTGTGCCGATGACAAAAAAATTCTCTGAGTTGAAAAATCTGCAAACCTCCATCACCGGGTTAGTGGAATTAACACCGGAGATGTTTTTGGCGGGCTTTCAATTAAATTGTACGGCGGAATCTTCATTAGCTTATATTGTTGCTTTCTATAAAGATCAATTTGATCATTATGCAAAAATGGATTCTATTGAGGGAGAGCAGTTGAACATTAACTTTAAGAAGTTAATTAAGCCTTTCGTCGATAATAATGTTTATGGCTTATATGATGCATTAAAATGCAGTGAAGAGAAGCCGTATAAAACAACCTTAAACCCGCTCTTTTTAGAAAAGCTTGAATCGCATGTTAGGCAATTACTCGTTAAGACAGGTTTATTGGGAGACGAAAAATACACGCCCGTTATTTCCCCTGAAGTGAAGCAAGATGAAGAAGTGAGAGTGCGTGATGCGCAAGTGAATATCGTGAATATGGTGCAGTTAGCACCCAATGTTGGTGTGTCAATGCGTATGGTGAGAGCTGAGATGGCAGTTTATCAATCTTTTGCAATCTTGGGTCATGCGGCGCTTTTAGTGGGCTCTATTGCTTTCTTTTCGTTTGAGTTTGTCGTCATTCTTAGCGCGCTTCTGAATGCCTTTGAAAAGCCTTGGCTCCTCGGTATGCTGATAACGGGTAACTCTTCAGGTTTTATGATGAGGGTGGTTTCCTGGGCGCACTTAGGATTGCATGGACTTCAGCGCAATGCGCAAGGCTTAGCTGAGAACACGACCCCTTTAGTCATACCGCTATTAAACAGTGTGGTTCAGGCGGTTCAATTAACTTTGGCAGCCAAGCTGCTTATTGAGCGTTTAGGGGGTGTTGAGCTGCCGGCGACAATGACCTTAGTGTCATCGGTTTTTATTGGGATGCTCCCAGGGAATATGATTTCAGCTGACACTAAGCCGATGTTAGGCATTTTTCCACCTTTTAGACCGCGTAGGCCAGCAGCGGCACCTGTTCAGGTACTGATTCCTGGTGCTGAGGGCGGTAACGAGCAGGTCGCTTTAAATGTGGTCTAAACTGATGTAAAATGGCCCATCGGATTGCATCCGGAGGTCAAAAATGAAAAAAAAGCAGCCTGAATGGCAGCTCAATGAAATCGATCAGTCGTTGATCGATCTTGCGTTCTCAGAAGATATCGGTTCACATGGGCAAGATGCCACGTCTAACGCGTTGTTAGCGGGTAGTGATATTCCCTATGAAATGAAGGTGATATCCAAAGAGAACCATTCTATCGTCGTCTGTGGCCAGGCATTAGTGCGCGCTATTTACCCCAAAGACGTCGTGCTTGATTGGCGGGTGTCAGACGGAAGTCAGCTTGGTTCAGGTGAGATCCTATTCAACGTGAAAGGTGATGCCGGTCCTTTGTTGATGGCTGAGCGCGTGGTGTTGAATTTTTTGCAGCGCTTATGTGCGGTTGCCACCACGACCGCGACCTTCGTCGATTTGATCCAAGACACCGATATGCAATTACTCGATACCCGTAAAACAACCCCTGGCATGCGCCATCTTGAAAAATATGCAGTGCATTGCGGTGGCGGTGTGAATCATCGCATGGGCCTGTACGATGCGATCATGATTAAAGACAATCACATCGATTTGTTAGGCGGTATGGAAAACGCCTTGTTACGATTAGACAATCCCAGCAAGCTGCCGGTGATTGTTGAAGTGCGCACGATCGATGAGCTCGCGATGGTCATGAAGCACGGTCAGGGCAAAGTGACGCGCGTGTTGTTAGACAACATGTCAGTGTCGCAGCTCTCGGATTGCTTAGAGCTAAACAAGCGCATATTTGAAACAGAAGCTTCCGGCGGGATTTCTTTAGGGAATATTCGTGATATTGCTAATACCGGGGTTGATTTCGCTTCCGTGGGCGCACTCACACATTCCGCAGGCAGTTTAGATCTCTCCATGAAGGCTGTAAAATGACAAAAGCTTATCCGATTTCACAACGTGGTTCACGCCAAGAATTCGATGCCGTTGTGTTAGGCACGGGGGTTGCGGGCTTGAGTTATGCGATTTCACTAGCGTCTAAAAAACCTGACATGAAAATTGCATTGCTTAGCAAGAAATTGGTGTCGTCCTCGAACAGTGCATGGGCGCAAGGCGGTATTGCCTCTGTGTCTTTAACAGAAGATTCCTTTGAGTCTCATGTTCAAGACACATTAAAAGCCGGCGATGGAATATGTGATGAAGCGGTTGTCCGAAAAATTATTGGCGATGGTCCAAAGGCAATTGAGTTTCTCAAAGAAAACGGTGTTGTTTTCGATGTGAGTGCAGGGACTGTTGATTTAGCCAAAGAGGGCGGTCATTCTGAGCGACGCATTTATCATGTGGGCGATCATACGGGTGATGCCATGATTGCGGCGTTAACCGCAAGGCTTGCCAATTTTTCGAATATCACTGTCTTTGAGGATCATGTCGCCGTTAATTTGATTACACAAATTAAAACGCACACACCGGGTGTGTCGCGTGAAGTGATTGGTTGTTATGTCTTAGAAGAAAAAACGGGATTAATTCATACGTTTTTATCCAAGGTTGTTGTGTTGGCGACAGGCGGTGCGGGTAAGGTTTATCGTTATACCACAAACCCTGATGTGGCCACGGGTGATGGAGTTGCAATGGCGTATCGAGCCGGTGCGCGTGTGGGGAATATGGAGTTTATTCAGTTTCACCCAACGTTGCTTTACCACCAGTCAGTAAATAACTTTCTTATTACTGAAGCATTGCGTGGTGAGGGTGCTTATCTTCGTTGCCCTGAAACGGGTGAGCGTTTTATGAAAAATTATGCGCCTGATGAAATGGAATTATCGACGCGTGATGTGGTTGCTCGCGCTATATTTACTGAGATAGAGCATTCTGCGTTTAGTTATGTGTATTTAGACGTGAGGCATTTAAGCCAAACATTATTGGAAACGCATTTTCCTTCAATCAATAAAACCTTGCTAGGGCTTGGTATTGATATGAAGACAGATTTTATTCCTGTTGTTCCTGCAGCGCATTACTGTTGCGGTGGTGTGTTAACGGATGTGTCTGGTAAAACAGATTTAACTGGGTTGATCGCAATTGGTGAGGTGGCGTTCACTGGGTTTCATGGCGCGAATCGATTGGCATCAAACTCATTGTTAGAAGCGATTGTAATGGGCTTGACGGCAGTGGAATCACACGCTGCATTATTAGAGAAGCCGCTAACGCTTTATAAAGAGATTTCTGATTGGGATTCACAGAGCGTTGATGATGTGCGTCGCGCTAGTCAGATCAATGCGCATTGGCGTAGTTTGCGCGGGGAGATGACATCGTACGCAGGAATTGTTCGCACTACGGAAGGCTTAGAAGATTTGTTGAAGCTCATTTCAGCAAGAAGAGAAATGATTGAAACTTATTACTGGCAACATGTGGTGACGCGTGATGTGATCGAGTTATATAACATCGTCATGTTAGCTGAACTCATTGTCAGATCCAGTTTGATGCGTGAAGAGAGTCGGGGCGGACATTTCCGTGAAGATTTTCCTCATCGCTTTAAAAAATCAGAAGCAACTTTGTTGCGACATCACAGGGATTCACGCATCCTAAAAAATGCTTATAAGAGGCCAACCGAGTAATGTATAAAACCTTTGAATCAGAAGAATCGACTATTTTAACGAGTCATTTGCACTTACCCTCTGATATGGCTATTTGCCAGGCGGATTATCCGTTAGATTTTTATCAAGAAGATTTGAAGCCATACGCTGAAGAGTATATGGCGTTACCGGATCGAAAGTTGGCAACGATTATTCCCTGGATGGAAAAATACATTAAGCCTGCTGTAGATCATTTTGGTGATTCGTTATTGTTGCTCGCCCATTATTACATGGGTGGCGAGATCGTTAAATTAGTTGAGCACTTTGGCGGCGAAGTAGGGGACTCTTATCAGTTGGCCTTGAAGGCCGCGCATA
>Ga0209425_10003960_pt1 | contig 15395 bp, 16 predicted proteins | sample COG_05_FD_184749 | JGI IMG/M metagenome (GOLD analysis project Ga0209425, IMG submission 184749) | Pelagic Microbial community sample from North Sea - COGITO 998_met_05 (SPAdes) (version 2) | ecosystem: Environmental > Aquatic > Marine > Neritic zone/Coastal water | place: Helgoland, sampling...
GGTGATTATTGCGAAGGGGTAATACCCGATCCCATTCCGAACTCGGAAGTCAAGCCCTTCAGCGCCAATGGTACTTTGTCTTAAGGCACGGAAGAGTAGGACATTGCCGGCTAAAAAAAATGTTATGAAAATAAAAAGCTCACTCAAATCACTTAAAAAAAGAGACCTTAACTCTAAGCTAGTTAGAAGACGGGGTAGAGTTTATATAATCAATAAAACAAATCCAAAATTTAAAGCAAGACAGAAATAATTTTTATGGATAATGAAAACCATAAAAGCACTTGGAATAACTTTACCAAGTTTGTGCTGTGGGTAACTGTCGCTATAATATTAGTTTTGGTTCTAATGGCAATATTCTTGCTGTAAGATTTCTTTATGAGAATTGTTTCAGTTTCAGAAAATCAAAAATTTGAAAAAAGAATTGCAATCACACCCGATATTGCGAAAAAATATATATCACTTGGCTTTGAGGTGTTGTTATCTGAAAGTTATGGTGAGCACTTAGGGTTTAAAGACAGTGAATATAAAGAATTAGGTGTAAAATTTTCTAGCAGTGAAAATGAAATTATAAAAAGTTCAGATGTTATTGTTCAGTTAGATTTTCCTTCAGAGAATAAAACCTCTCATACAATGAAAGATCAAACAATAATTGGAATTTTTAATCCTTACACTAATAAAGAAAAAATAGATACTTTAGTAAAAAAAAAAATTAACGTTTTTTCATTAGAATTATTACCAAGAATAACAAGAGCTCAGTCTATGGATATACTTTCTTCACAAGCAAACCTTGCTGGATATAAAGCAGTTATAGAGTCTTTTGCAAATTTTGAAAAAGCAATACCAATGATGATGACAGCAGCAGGCACAATTCCTGCGGCAAAAGTCTTGGTTGTTGGTGCAGGTGTTGCAGGTCTACAAGCAATTGCAACTGCAAAAAGAATGGGTGCGATTGTTTTTGCGACAGACGTTAGGATGGCCTCTAAAGAACAGGTTGAGAGTTTAGGGGGTAAATTTTTAATTGTTGAAGGTTCAGAAAACCTTGAAACAGAGGGTGGTTACGCAAAAGAAGCTTCTGAAGATTTTAAAAAAAAACAAGAAGATCTATTAAGTGAAACTTTAAAAAAAATTGATATAGTAATTTGTACGGCTTTAATCCCAGGAAAAAAAGCGCCGACAATAATAAAAGAAAATATGATTAATGGTATGCAAGCAGGTTCGATCATTTATGATTTAGCTGCAGTTCAAGGAGGCAATACTGCTTTTACTGAAGTAGATAAAGTAATAGAGAAAAATGGTGTTAAAATTATGGGAGAAACAAATATTCTCAATAGACTACCGGTCTCTGCATCAAGTTTATATGCAAAAAACGTATTTAATTTTGTTTCAAATCTATTTGATAAAGAAAATAATAAAATTAATATAAACTTAGAAGATGAAATAATTGAAAAAACATTAATTAAATAAAATTATGGAAATAGATCCTTTTATATTTAGACTAAGTATTTTTATACTGTCAATTTTTATTGGATATTATGTGGTGTGGAGCGTTACACCTTCTTTGCATACACCTTTAATGTCTGTGACAAATGCAATTTCATCAGTAATTATTGTTGGAGCTATCATCGCTGGATTAGCTGGAAACTCTGAAAGTATTTTTAATAATTCAAGTATCTTTGGGTTTTTAGCAATAACTTTAGCAGCAATAAATATTTTTGGAGGGTTTTTAGTTACTCAGAGAATGCTTGCGATGTATAAAAAAAAGAAAAAGGATAGATAATGATATCAGCAAATTTATCAGCAATTTTTTATTTGATTTCAGGTGTATTATTTATTTTAGCATTAAGAGGACTGTCTTCTCCAGAAACATCTAGACAAGGTAATTTCTTTGGTATTTTAGGAATGATAATTGCAATAACAGTTACATTTTTATCTATTGGAAGTTTTTCAAGTGGTTTTGTCTACGTTATAATATTTCTTTTAATTGGTGGTCTAATTGGTGCATTTATAGCATATAAAATACCCATGACTGCTATGCCAGAACTTGTGGCTGGTTTTCATAGTCTTGTAGGTCTTGCAGCAGTATTTGTAGCAATATCAGCTTTTTTAAACCCAGAAGCCTTTAATCTTGGATCTCCAGGAAACATCAAACTTGGGAGTCTAATTGAAATGTCTATTGGAGCAGCTGTTGGGGCAATAACATTTTCAGGTTCAATAATTGCTTTTTTTAAACTTCAAGGAATAATGTCTGGTTCACCAATAACATTTAAAGGACAACATCCACTTAATGCTTTAATATTAATTTCTATAGTAGTTGTAACGTATTTTTTGTGTTCAACTCAATCTTCAAATCTATTTTGGGTTTTATTAGCCATTTCTTTTCTCATTGGTTTTTTATTAATAATTCCAATTGGAGGTGCAGATATGCCAGTTGTTATATCAATGTTAAATTCTTATTCTGGTTGGGCAGCTGCAGGGATTGGTTTTACATTAGAAAATACTGCATTAATTATTACAGGAGCCTTAGTTGGATCTTCAGGTGCCATATTATCATATATAATGTGTAAAGGGATGAACCGCTCTTTCTTTAATGTAATTTTAGGAGGGTTTGGAGCAACAGATCAATCTTTATCCACTGGAAGCAAAGAACAAAAACCTGTTAAAAGTGGGAACGCTGAAGATGCAGCATTTTTAATGAAGAATGCATCATCTGTCATAATTGTGCCAGGTTATGGTATGGCAGTTGCTCAAGCACAGCATGCACTTAGGGAGATGGTAGATACACTTAAAAAAAATGACATTAAAGTTTCTTATGCAATTCATCCTGTTGCAGGAAGAATGCCAGGACATATGAATGTTTTGTTGGCTGAAGCAAATGTGCCTTATGACGAAGTTTTTGAATTAGAAGAAATAAATAATGACTTTGCAAATGCAGACGTTGCATTTGTAATAGGTGCAAATGATGTAACAAATCCAGCTGCAAAAACTGATCAACAAAGTCCAATTTATGGAATGCCAGTTTTAGACGTTGAAAAATGCAAGTCTGTATTATTTGTAAAAAGAAGCTTGTCGCCAGGGTATGCTGGCATTGATAATGATTTATTTTACAAAGAGAACACTCTAATGTTATTTGCAGATGCAAAAAAAATGACAGAAGATATAACTAAAAATCTTTAATTTTGCAGTTCAAAATCTAGAGTTAATATCTATTTCTTAAAATATAAAAATCTACCAAACCACGAAAAAAACACACTGAAAATAGTAGTCTGTGCAAATATATATAAAATATCCCTTTAAATGCCATCATTGCCCCTTTTGACTTAAGCATGAAAGATAAAAAATTTTTATGTATCATTATAAATAACAGATTTAATATAAAAAAGATTTTATTAAAAAAAACTATTGGATAAAATAAATTTATAAAAATTAATAAGCTCATAAAAAAAATTAATACAATTCCTAAAATCACAATTTGATAATTTGATTGTTTAGCTTTTAATTTTACTGATTTATTTCTTAAATACATTTTCATTTCATCTGTATGTAATCTTATTATTCTTTTGGCAAAAGATAGGATGTCAAAATTTATGTGATGTATTGCATTTAGTTTTCTGTTGATGTTTATTTTATGTTGATTTTTAATCAATTTAAAACCAAAATCTGCATCTTCTGTACTAGCTTTATTAAATTTTACATCAAAACCTTTATATTTTCTAAAAAGATCACTTTCTATTGAAAAAAATGCTGTGCATAATGTATTAGTGAATCTATTTTTTTTGGTTTCTGAAAAAAGATGATAGCAATGATAGCTATGCAAATATTGAGTTACTGAACTTTTATAATTTGGTTTATGAGAATAAACACCCTGTAATGAGCCTTCATTATTTTTTGAATTAAAATATCTATTTATAATTGAAAAAGCATTTTTTTTAATCTCAACATCTGAGTCTAAGAATACTAAAATTTTACCATTTGCAATGGACGCACCTTTATTTCTTGAAAATGCTGCTCCATAATTTTTTTTTGACTTGATTATTTTGCAAGGATATTTTGCAGCTATATTTATAGACTCTTTGCTGCTATTATCTGAAATTGTTATGACTTCATAATTTTTATAATTAGATTTAAAAATTGCAGACAGACATTTTTCAAAAGCTAACAGAGAAAAATTTTTGTCTTTATCAAATTTTTTAGTATTCGAATAAAAAAAAGGTAAAATTATAGAAATCTTATAATTCATATTCCTATTATATTAATGATGATTTTTTGATGATTTCTGGATAAAATTTTGGATTAAAAAGTATATTGACACTATTAAAACACTCATGAGTACAAAAGCATTTTGTTTTTTTAATGAAATTAACTTCTTGCTTGGCTTTTTTTGATAGCCACAATTTTTTAAAATCTAAATCAAAATCTCTTATATTGCCAATTTTATGACTGTCATCTAAGATTTCGCAAGGATAAATATCGCCTTCAGGATACATAACACCACTCAGATTTCCAGCATAACACGGTGTGCTGTATTTATTTTCTTCAAATGTTTTGTTGGTTAATTCATTAAGCATTATTCTTCCTGCTGTAGCAAGTTTATTTCCTTTAAATCTTGAGTGTCCCGACATTTTTTTTTCATAATATAGATCATCTCTATACTTAACTGCATCTCTATATAATTCTAAATCTAAATCTAAATTTACTTTTTGTTTTGGGTCACCTCTAACTAAGTTTATAGAAATGTTATCCGGTTCTACTAATGAGTGAACTTCCTTTATTATGTTTTTAAATTTTTTTTGATTTTGACTGGTAAAAGTTATTATTATTCCAATATTAATTCGATTGTATATTTTTTGAAGTTTTTTTAAATGATGTATCGTTTTAATTGCTCTTTCAAATGAGTTATCAGATCCTACTACTTGTTTATCCATTCTTATTAAGTCATGATCAGCTCCTATACCATCAATAGAAATTTGTTGATTTAAAGTTAAGTATGGACACCACTCCATCATATTAGTTATTTGTTTATCCATTTTATTTAAGTACCAACCGTTTGAAGGAATAGTTATTATTGGAACTCTTGTGTTTTCATAAAAAATTTTTACAATTTTATCCAAATCATGCCTTAAATATGGTTCTCCACCTGTTAAAATTAGACTTAAGATTGGATCCATCGTCTTAGTAATTTTATCAATTTCATCTAATGATAATTCGTTAAATTTTTTATTTAAACTATCGTGATAAAAACAATGAGAGCATTTTAAATTACATCTGCTTGTTGGATAGAAAATAAAATATGAAGGTAATTGTTTATACTTTAACAAAGCTTTAAATAAATGCCTATAGTATTGGACTGGTTTAACAGTAGACTTACTTAGATCTATATTTTGAGGCATTGATAAACTCTTAGCATATTATTTTGTTTAATTACACTTATTAAGGTGGCTATACAATTTTGTTAATAGGCTTATTATTTTTTGGATATATGAACATTATAAAATAAATTTAAATCAAATAATCTAATCTTAAATGGTAAATAGCAATCTTTTAAACTATCTTTATAATTATACTTTATTATAGAAGATAAACCAAATATGGAATTGACATGTTCCGTAGCATTCATGTAATCAAATTCCTCTGTAGAAATTTTATATTTATTTTTTAGTGAAAAAATTTTTAAGTACAGTCTTCCAATTCTAAATAATAAGCCAGGATCTGTTGGCAGTGAGATTGATAAAACTCCACCTATTTTTAATTTTGACATCATCTCAAATAAAAAAGTTTCTGGGTCTACAATATGTTCTAAGCAGTGAGAAATTATTATTCTGTCAAAATAATTGTTTTCATAAGGTAATATCTTACCATCATAATTTGTTGCTTTAACTTTTGGATTGTCAGTATAATTTTCAATAATAGTTCCCGATGTTTCAACTATATGATATTCATCATAGGAGTGTTTGATGAATTTATAATGTGGTGCACAACCAGCGCCTATTTCTAATACCTTAGAAATATTTTTTGGAAAATCAAATTTTTCAAGTTGTTTATGACATTGAGTCATAAAGAAACCCATTAGTCCAGAATATGCATGATCGTTATACCTAGAAGTTAAGTTTTTAAATATTTCTTTTTTAAACATTATTTTTTATAAACTAATAGAATCTGTATCTCAATTCATATAAATATAAATTTATTAAACAATATTATTAAAGTGAAAAAAACCTTTTTTTTAAAATATCAATTTTTTATAATAACTATATCAATTATTTTTTGGTGTTATTTGCTTGGTTTTAATTTTATAAGTCCAACAAATAGTGATTGGCTTCATTTAGGAGACATGTCCCAAACTCAATTGGGTTGGAAATTTTTTAAAGATGATATTTGGAGATTTCCAATTGGGTTCAACCCAAATTACGGTATTTATTTTGATGGTAGTATTGTTTTTTCAGACTCAATTCCAATTTTTGCTATTTTTTTTAAAAGTATAAAATTTTTTTTACCAGAAAATTTTCAGTATTTTTCATTATGGATATTGACATGTATATATTTACAACTTTTTTTTTCATTTAAAATAATATTCAAAATTACAAATAATTTAAGTTATTCATTGGTCGGATCTTTATTTTTTTGTACTGCAACAATATTTATTAATAGAAGTGGGTTGCACCTAAGTTTGATGGGACAGTGGATCCTATTATCAACTTTTTATATCGAGACTACTGAATATAAAAATAAATTATTATATAAAATTTTAAATTTAATGATGTCTATTACAATTCACTTTTATTTTACTATTATTATAATTCTGTTTTACATGTTTAAAGCTATTTACGATTTTTTACAAAAACCTACAAGAGTAGGAGTAATACTTAAAGAATTTTCTTTAATATCCGTTTCATCAATTTTAATAATGTTTTTAGTTGGTTACTTTACGATTAACTTAGATGATGGTTTAGGTTGGGGATATGGATATTATAATTATAATTTAAACAGTTTTTTTAATCCTTCAGGAAATAATTATGTTTATAATTTCAATTGGTCACAATTTCTTCCAGAACAACAATATCAAAATAAAGAAATAGAAGGTTTTTCTTATTTAGGCATTATTGGTATTTTGTTTCTTGGTTTGTTTTTTGTTAATTTCTTTTATAAAAAATATCAAATTTTCTATGACAATTATAAAATTTTAACAATAAGTTTATTATTTTTAATATTAGCAACCTCTCACAATATTAATTTAGGGGATGACAATTTACTTTTAATTCCAATCAATAATTTAATGTATGCGCTATTAAGTTCTATCCGAGCTAGTGGGCGCTTAGTTTGGCCCGTGTATTACTTGATTTTTATTTTTGGAATAATTTTTATATTTAAAATATTTAAGGATAAGTATCCTACAGTTATAATTTTAATTCTATTATTTATTCAAATATTAGATATATCTTCAGGATTACAGAACTATCGTTTTGGATTTCAATATATTAATAAAAATAGTCAAGAACTTAAAAGCAAAATATGGGAGGGTTTATCAAAAGATTTTGAAGAGATCAGAATGATAACGCCAAAAAATCATTCTTCTATTTATAATAGATTGTCAAAATATCTTTTAAATGAAAATTTCAAAAAAACAGACATAGCTTATTTAGCAAGAGTTAATAGAGAGTCTATCATATTAAAAAAGTATGAATTAATAAATTTGTTTAATCAAAAAAATTTTGAAGTTTTTAAAAAAACAATCTTTATTAGTGACAATATAAATATTGTTAGAAATTTATATTATCTATATAAAAATGAGCTTTATTATTATTATAAAGATAATTTATGGATAATATCAGCAGTAAGTATTGATAAGATTTATATAAATGAGTCTATAGAAAAACTTTTAGACCCTTATGAAATTAATTTGGCAAAAACTAATACAGTTAATTTGACAAAAGGAGAAATCTCACCGATTGGAATGGGGTGGTTGCAAGATATTGAAAAAAATAATTTAGTTATAGATGGTTACTTTGCATCGATTTTATTGAAAATCCAGGGAGTGAAATGCCACAAAAACTCAAAAATTATAATTAAACTAGATAAGTATTTTAAAAAATATAATGAATTAATAAATCTTAATTTAGTTATCAATGAAGGTCATAAACAAAAAATAAATATTAATAATGATTTTGATAATGAAGTGTCTTTAAAATTTGATTGTAAAGTAAATGAGATAAATAAAATTGATTTTATTGTAGATCAACCAAAATCATTATTTGATTTAAAAAAAGGCCTAAACAGAACTAAAAAGTCTATAATTTTGAAATCTTTAGTTATTAATGGGTAGACTATTAAGCTTTAATTTAAAAAAGTAGTAAGTTTTTTAGTTTAAAAATGTTTGATCTTTATTTTTAATAAATCAAAAAACATTCTTGGAATATCATTTAATATATTTAGTTTACTTCCTTTTTTATGTATCCACTTTAATGGCAATTCGATAACTTTAATTTTATTTTTTTTTAAAAGAATAGTTAATTCAACATCAAAAGAAAATCTGTAAGATTTCATTTTTTTGAAAATCTTTTTAGCATAACTTTGATGAAAGACTTTAAATCCACACTGTGTATCACTCAAATTAATATTAAATAAAAATTTAATTAATATTCTGAAGAAAAAACCCAGTATCAATCTGGTAACAGATGCTTTGACTCTAGAGTGCCTATGTTCCCTTGAACCATAATAAGCACATTTACTTGAACTAATCATCTTATTATCAAACCACTTATCAAATTGATTTGGATGAACAGATAGGTCAGTATCACATATAAGTATCCACTGATTTTTAGCTTTCAAAATTCCTTTTTTTACAGCATAACCTTTTCCTATATTTTTTTTATATTTAATTAAGCTAATTTTGTATTTTTTAGGACTTATAAAATCACTAATTATAATATTAGTTTTGTCAGTACTTCCATCACTTACAAAAATTAATTCAATCTTATTTTTTTTGGAATTTTTTAAAAATTTTTCTAAAACTGGAAGAGTTTTTTTTAACCTAATTTCTTCATTAAAGACAGGAAGAACAATTGATAAATTATACATATGTTGAACAATATATTATTTAATAAATTTTGAAAGTTTTAAGAATATAAATTTTCATAATCAAATAAAAACTAGGCTCAATATTCAGATCTCCATATATTAATTTTTTTTTATTTTTACGTGTAATTTTGCCTATACTTTTTTTGATAAATTTATAATTACTATTATATAATAAGCAAATATCAGTAGCATTTTTGTTTTTTATATTTTCTGTCTTTTGATTAAGAATTTGACCAGAGTCATATTTATTATTAATTTTGTGAAATGTAAGATCTAATGTTTTCCAATTATAAAGATATTTATAAAAAAATATAAAACTCCCTCTTTGATTTAAAAAATTACCTAAATGAAAGTTATATATATTGTAATTCTTTAGGACGATTTTTTTTGGATAATTCATTGATAAACCAAAATAGTATTTTTTTTTATTGTGACTTACGATATTTACATTTTTAATTTCTGATAAATTTTTTAATTTAGTTCTTTTTTTAAATAAAAAAATTAAATTAGAAAATGAACCAAATAAAATAAAAACTAGAAAAACTTTTATTTTTCTTATGAAACTGGGCTTTCCAATAAATATATCTATTGAAAACTTTTTATTGAAATTTTTACAAATCTTCTTAATAATAGGTAGTGTAAATAACTCATCATTTACGGTGTATAAAACAATTTTTTTCATTTCTTTATTAATTAATGTCGATATTAATTATATAATCTAAACTTTATTTACCTATCTTATTTCTAGTAGATAGTAGGCAATTGAATCCATAACCAAATAAAAAAGATATATAGACTAAAGTTGGCACAAAATACCTGGTGTTTCCATGCCAAAAAATCGTTCCATAATGATAAAGTATAGAAATCATTATGATAAATAAAAGTTTATATTTTTTTTCTTTTACTAAAGCATAAAAGCCAAACAAACATATAAAATAAATTAAAATTGAGTAGACAACTCTTGGGATTATTAACTTACTATGAATATCAGAATTATAATAAATTTCTGATTTTGCAAAATTATGATCTGAATAAATATGAAAAGGGTTTAATAATAACGTATGGAGTGAATTTTTAGTAAAAAGTTTAATGGTTTCCCAAAAATTATCTATCAACATATCAGTTGATCTTTGTGCATAAAAAAGATCATAATTCACTCTGTCCCCAGGATTTATTATTGCAATTCTAGCAGTTTTAAAAGGATACCTGCTTGTTTCTATACCTTGAATTTTATTTTCATCAAATTCTATTGAATTTTTTTTGAGCCAGTTTATTGCAATTTTTGCTTCTTTAATTTTAAATTCTACTGGAGTTATATTTTCTCCTTTTGTAATTATTTGCTCAGCTATATTATAATAGACAGCTATTTTAGCATCACCGGTTAAAATATAGAATTTTCCTTCTCTTTTTAAATTATTAAAGCCCACAACAGATTGCACAATCATAAAAGCAAAAAACATATATACTAATTTGTAGTATTGATTTTTTTTAAGATTACATAAGTAAAAAACTGTTAAAGGAATTATAAAAAAGTAAGCCGTTTGTCTCTGTAGACATAACAAGGATAAAATAAGACCTATTATAAAAAAATCATAAGATTTATTTTGATTTCTTAAAATGAATGCTAATAAAATTATTTGTATTGAAAAGAATATAGACTCTGACCAAAATGTTCCATGGTATTGAAATATTGTAGGTTCTAGAGCAAGAAACATGACTATTGGGAGACATATTTTTTTTTCAATATTTTTGGAAATTACAGAGTATAAAAAAAGTAAAGATAAATAATAAATTAAACATTGAATAATTAAATAAGGAAAATGTATTCCCAAATTAATTTTTCTTTCATCAAAATTATTAAATAAGTTTTTATCAAAAAAATAATAATAAGCAGCAGCAGCTCTTGGAGGTAAGTATTTTGTAAAATGCTCTCTACCAGTCTCAAAAAATTTTTTTCCATTTTTAAGATCTTCTTTAATTTCTGCGCCATGCGAAAGATATCTTTTCGCATCAGTTTTGATCATTTTATGATATGTTTCATTTTCATCATACCTATCGTAATTATTCAAATAATAATTTGATACAATTAAAGAAATACAGAAAGACAAAAAAATTAATATTTTTATGTAGTCAAATTTTGATAGCAATCTCATCATATAAGTTTTTAACATTTATATTATATTATTAAAATTGTTAAAGCATTATGAGCTTATCTAGGTCTAAAATAAAAGGTATAGAAGTGAGATTGGTTGCGGGGGACGGATTTGAACCGCCGACCTTCAGGTTATGAGCCTGACGAGCTACCAGACTGCTCCACCCCGCGATATATTTAAATTCTGTTTTTAAGTTTATTTAATTTTTTTACTCTCTTAATATTTTCTTGAAGAATTCTTTTTTTCTTTTCAGAAGGTTTCTCATATACACTTTTAAGCTTTACAACCTTAAAAAATCCATCTCTTTGCAATTTTCTTTTAAGAACTCTTAGTGCTTGTTCTATATTATTATCTTTAACTTCTATTTTCATAAGTATTTCTAAAAAAGTGAGTATTTATCAGTATAAAATTTTGATGTCCATTAAATTTATTCATTATTTGAAATTTCTTTTGCTTTTTTTGCTTTCTCTTTTTCTTTTTTCTCTCTTTTTATTCTTCTTTCAGCTTTTTCAATAGCTTCAACAAGATCTTTTTGAGAAAACAATCCTAATGCAACAGGATCTTTTGGATTTAAATTATTATAATTCCAATAACTTTTATTTTTAATTGAAGTTACAGAGTTTTTAGTTACCCCAACTAATTTTGCTATTTGAGAATCTTTTAATAGTGAATGATGTTTAATTAGCCATAATGCAGAATCTGGTTTATCTTGTCTTTTAGATAAAGGAATATATTTCTTTGTTTTTTTATCTTCAGAAGATATTTCAATATCAGTATTTTTAATTTGAAGCTCTTTATTTTCATCTTTAGCTGCTGTTTCAATTTCTTCTCTCGTAAGTTGACCTGATATAATTGGGTTGTAAGCCATTATTCCTTTTGCAACTTCCCCATCAGCTATTCCTTGAATCTCAACTTCATGTAAATTGCAAAATTTAGCAATTTGTTTAAATGTAAGAGTTGTATTTTCTACAAGCCAAACAGCAGTCGCCATTGGCATTAATGGTACATTTGACATTTAATCTTTTTTTTCTGATCTAAAATTTTGAAATTTCTTATTAAATTTACTGACACGACCTTTATCCATCAATTTTTGTTTGCCACCAGTCCAAGCTGCATGAGATTTTGGGTCAATCTCTAATTTCAAAACTTCTCCTTCTTTCCCCCAAGTTGATCTTGTTTCAAATTGAGTTCCATCAGTCATTTCTACTTTAATAGCGTGGTAGTTTGGATGTATGTCTTTTTTCATATCGAGACTTATAGCAAAAGAATATTATAAAACAATTAAAAGTTCTTTAGTTTTTCAAGCATTTTATCATTAATTGCCATGCTAGAGGCTCTTACTTGTATATTCTTGTTTTGAGTAAGGTCTATTTCATTAATCATGCCGCCAGCTTCTTTTAATATTATTATGCCTGCTGCTATATCCCATAAATTAAGGTCATTTTGAAAATATCCATCATATCTACCAGCCGCAACATAAGCCATATCAAGTGCTGCACTTCCAGATTTTCTTATTGGTAAAGCAACTTCATTTTTTGGAGTTCCTCCAGTTGCAAATAAACAACTACTTAACTCCCTTTTTTTTGAAACTCTTATACGTTGATTATTAAAAAAAGCCCCATTTTCCTCTTCAGCATAAAACATTTCATTTTTTATTGGATCATAAATTAGGCCTGAAACTATTTCGTTTTCAGATTTCAGTGCAATTGATATTGCAAAATGAGGAACACCATGTAAAAAATTTGTAGTACCGTCTATGGGATCTATAATCCAAGTATTATTTTTATCTTTATTTACTTCAGACCCATCTTCTTCACTAATAATTGAGTAATAAGGTCTTGCTTTTTTTAATTCTTCAATAATTATTTTTTCTGCTTTTAGGTCAGCATTTGAAACAAAATCTGATGGTCCCTTTATTGAAACTTGTAGTTTTTCTATTTCTCCAAAATCTCTAATTAGGGCTTTAGAGGCTTTTTCGGCAGCCTTGATCATTATATTAAGATTTGCTGAAATTGACTGCATACAATTAAATCTTTTTTATATATTCTATAGTTCTAGTATCAACTATGATTTTATCTCCACTTTCAATAAATGGAGGTACTTGAATATTTATTCCATTGTCTAAAGTTGCAGGTTTATAAGAAGAAGACACTGTTTGCCCTTTAAGAGCAACGTCAGTTGTATCAATTGTACATGTAACTTGATTTGGCAAATCTACTGACAATGGTTTTTCATTATAGAAACTAATACTAACTTCTAAATTTTCAGTAAGTAACTTTCCTTTTTCACCGACATTTTCTTTTTTAATATTGATCTGCTCAAATGATTTAGGATTAATAAAATAATAGTCTGCTTCATCTTCATAAAGATAATTAAATTTTATTTCATCAAGTGATGCTTTTTCTACAGATTCACTTGATCTGAATCTTTCATTTAATTTTGTATTTTTATTAACACTTTTCATTTCAACTTGAGCAAATGCACCACCTTTTCCAGGTTTAACATGTTGTGTTTTAAGTACTTGCCAAAGATCATCCTTATACTCAACTAACATTCCAACTCTAATTTCACTTGCGTATATTTTCATTTTAATTTTTTAATAGCATCCAATGGTTTATATCTTTTATTATTCCAAATGTAGCCAGAAATAGCTATAAAATTTACTTTATTCAATAAAAGTTTTTTATAGTTTGTAAATTTTATTCCACCAATAGCAACAATCGGGAGGTGTGTTATTTTTTTAACTGATTTTAATATTTTTAGACTTGCTTTATATTTAACTACTTTAGTCTGTGTTGAATAAAATGCTCCAAACGCAATATAGTCTGCACCTGAAGCAATAGCTATTTTTGCTAAATGAATTGAATTATGACAAGTAACACCGATAATTTTGTTTTTTAATATTTTTCTAGCTTTAAGAATATTCGTATCGCTTTGTCCCAAGTGACAACCATCAGCATTGAGTTTTTTAGCAAGTTTAGGGTCATCATTTATTAGGAATTTAACTTTGTATTTTTTACAAATTTTTTTGATTTTTTTTCCTACTTCTAATTTATCTTTATATGTTTCTTTTTTTAATCTTAATTGAAAAAAACTTACTTTATTTGTGTTAAATATTAACTCTAGATCAATATAAAAATTATTACTTTTAATTTTAGTTGGAGAAATTAAATAAATAAATTTCTTTTTTATCTTATTTTGCTTCAAGTTCTGCTGACCATTTTCCTTGAGCTGCAAGAGTACACATATTTGCTCTGTGGTTAAAGATTTTTTGGGTGCCCTTAATATCTTTAATATCTTTTGACCAAAACTTAAGTGCACTTTGTTGTAATGCTCTTCCGTATGAATAAGTCATAATAAAATTTGTATCATTGTGCTTATTTATTAAATTTAAATTTTCAGTGGCCTCTACTTCTGATTGACCACCAGATAAAAATGCAACACCAGGTACATCGGAAGGAACATTTTCTTTAAGACATTTTAAGGTAAGTTTTGCAACCTCTTCACTAGATATTTTTTTATCTGAACTAGCCCCAGCTAAAATCATATTTGGTTTTAAAATTATTCCACTTAAATCAATATTGTGAAGCATCAATTCTTCAAAACATTTTTTTAAAACTTCTGAAGTTTTGTTAAAACAATCTTCGGCCGAATGATTTCCATCCATTAAAACTTCTGGCTCAACTATTGGCACCATTTTACATTCTTGCACAAGAGCAGAATATCTTGCAAGAGCATGTGCATTTGAGTAAACTGATAATTTGCTTGGATAGTTATTTGAAATATTATACACACCTCTCCATTTTGTAAATCGTGCTCCAAGTTTGTAATACTCTTTTAATCTTTCTCTTAAACCATCTAAGCCTTCTGTAATTTTTTCCTCAGGAGAGTTAGCTAAAACTTTTGCACCAGTATCAACTTTTATGCCAGGTATGGCACCAGAAGAAGAAATTAGCTCAGAAACTGTTTGTTTTGTACTTGCTGTTTGTTTAATTGTTTCGTCATATAGTATTACTCCCCCAATACAATTTTTTATACTTTCAGATGAAAAAAGTGTTTCTCTAAATAAAAGTCTATTTTCTGAAGATGATGAAACATTTACACTCTCAAGTCTTTTAGTCATGGTCCCAGTGCTTTCATCAGCTGCAAGGATACCTTTTCCATTTGACA
>Ga0209425_10003961_pt1 | contig 15386 bp, 18 predicted proteins | sample COG_05_FD_184749 | JGI IMG/M metagenome (GOLD analysis project Ga0209425, IMG submission 184749) | Pelagic Microbial community sample from North Sea - COGITO 998_met_05 (SPAdes) (version 2) | ecosystem: Environmental > Aquatic > Marine > Neritic zone/Coastal water | place: Helgoland, sampling...
TCAAGGAACAAGAAGGCCATGGGAGCTCCTCTCGGTCATAAAGGCAACAGAGAGGCCCTTGGATTTCATAGACAAAGCTGCCTCCGTGAGATTCAACTTTTTTGCCGGCGCTGATCATTGTATTTTAAAGTCACTCAACCCTAAGACTTTATCACTTTCTTGGCAATAAATCAAGGTTTCTTCAAGTGATTCTGCAAACTCTTGGACGAGCGCAACTATCTCCGAGATTTCCGCAAATTCCATCTCCGCAATCGTTTGAGAGCCGAGAAGGAAGTCAGGCGCTCGATTAGCCGAGAATTGGAACCGAACTGTGTACATCTAGAAAATCCTCACTTGAGCTTGTGCTCACTCAGTATAGGCACAAAGAGAAGAAAAAGCCAATCATGCCTGCAAAGAGGTTGGCTCAATCCCAAGGTCAGGCTCCCCTTGGACGCCCTGAGGCTCTTCTTCCTCCCCCTCGGACCTCTCCTTTTCGATTCGACTAATTTCTTCACCGATAACAAGGTCAGGGTCCAAAACTCCTCCTCTTTGCAGTTCATCTAACACTGTTTTTTTTGAAAGCAGGTTATTCGAGAAAAGATTCACAAGCTGTGCCATTTCACTGGCTCCCATAGGCTTGTTAATCAACGAGTCATTCATTGCGATCCCAGACTCGGCTGTTATCTGAGATTGCTCACCGGTATACCAAGCCCACAAGCGCATTACAGTGCCAAACATTGAGGATTTATTTCGCACCAAAGAAGCGACGCTTGAGCTAACTTGAGAAGCACGAAGTGCCGCTTCGGTAGCTGTCTTAACATTTGCCCCATACAGGAAGTTAAGAGAGCTTCTGTCCATCAACTCTTCTACGTGACGAATTTCGCCCTGGTGACGCTCAAGACTTTTCCCTGAGGGTTCGGCAAAAGAGAATTCTCCTCCCTCTGCTGGAAGATCAACAGCCGTATTTGGTCCCAAGACTAGGGCCGGAGGGCGGCCATCAGGACCAATTGGAGCGCCTTTTCTTACAGGTACAGGCATAGCACACTTATGAAGAAGCTCCCCAAGGTCAGAACGCATCTGAAAATGCTGGATACTTAGGTCGGCCAGTCCGTCCATAGGTAGGTCGCCCTGAGCGAATCGAGAGCTAGTGGCTCCGTACCAAACGATAGGTACAGTCGGCATTGAAGTCTTGATTTCGCTTACAAGTTGATTCTCGTAGCGAGAGGTCCCGCTCTTCTTCACTCGATATAGCTCAACCTTTCCAGGACTCAATACATAATAGACCGCTTCCACCTTTGCCCCGAACTTTGCCTCAGGGTCCTGAATCGTTCGCAGTTGACGCACTGTGACCTGAGAAATCTTTTCAATACCTTGCTCACAACTAACCATCCAATTGATAACGTCCTGACGCTTGATGTTCAGTAAGTAAGGATGTCGTCCATCATGCTGTTGATCAAAAAAATTATTATTACCATTATCAGGCATCATGTCGACCATGACATAGGTACCTCCATCCCTGAGAGCCATCTCGTCAACTTGAGTCAAGAACGACTGAATAGTTGAGCCTTGCAGGTCGACATTGTTCTTCAGATCCTTCAAGCTTTTGGGTGGGTCAATCATCTGGAAGCGACTTAAAAGCCCGGCATAGCTCCTGATGGATTCGCGATATATAGGAGTGTAGGTCGAGCGATCCAATCGGGCCTTGTACGCCGGCAAAGGCTCACCAGATTCCTTGTGTAAATACTTCTCCTTCGACGAACCTAGCCCGTCAGCATTAAGGAGAGTCCAGCAGTCATAGGCTTGCTCAAGTTGAGGCAAGATACGCACAAGTTCTGGTCGATGAAAACTGACCAGTGTTGGGTCATTGATCGGATGTGAAATTCCGTGCATCAGAGTCTCTCGATGAAGGGGCATCCCGCCCTGAGTGTTTTTTGTTAGATAGCATCTCGCTAATCATCTGTATAGTTTGCCAGTGCAAAAAAAAAGGGCGTCAGCCCTTGAAGTCACCCTTTGGATTCTTGAACCCCGGCGTCTCGATGATATCTGCCAGTCATGAAATAAGGGCGATTCGGTGTTTCATCAAGACGAGAAAATCGAAGCTGGCCAATTCGCATCCCAGCCGAAAGAGGGAGCTCTTTGAACCGCCTGAGGTTAGACAGCTCAAGGGTAATCCTGCCGTGGAATCCTGGATCAATATACGTTGCAAGTGCATGATCATAGCCTTCTCGACCTCTGGAAGATTTAAGGAGAAACGTAGATTCTAGTGTTACAGGAGTTCGCACCCATTCAGCAGTAGCCGCGAGAACGAACGCTTTTGGAGGCATCCAGAATACTTCTCGAGAAATGTCAAAAGTTGTAAAGAAACCATTGTCATTCTCGACTTTAATAAAAGGGCCAAGCGTTACGTCAATTGACGCAGGATTGATCATTTTTGGATCAAAAGGCTCTACGAGACCCGAAGATCGGCAAAGTTCTCTGATTTGAAAATCAACAAGAGTAGACATTAGCGTTTAAGAAAATTAAGATCAGATGTTGGAACGTACGCTCCGTGATACTCAGCGTTTAGGCGGACATAGGCATTCCAGGCCGATTGAAGGCCTGACAAGTCTACAGTACTGCCTCTCCGTCGACGCTCACCTTTTTCTGGGTAGCTAAGGGACCAAAGGTTTTGAAAAGCCGTCAAGCTTTCCACTAGTAACTCTTGGTCGCTCATGCCCTACCCTCTCTTTCTTCCGCTTCTGCTTTAGCTATACAGCTTGCGTTAGTACAACCAGCTACTGATTCGATAGACCATTCTTCTGAATCATACCTGTTTAGTATGTCAAGGAAGAGCTCATCAGACTCTGTTGCCTTCTGAATAGCGACGAGTCGCTGATAAGTCTCTTTGTCTATAGGCTCGAAGGGGAGCCTAGGGAAAGTCCCTCCATCAACGTCAAACCTTGCCAAAAGAGCAGCAGAAATGTAACCATTGTCGTTTTTGATATCGTCATGGATGAGTTTGGCTAAGGGCTCGATTTCACTCTCCCTTAATTCGATAGTGGCAGAAGTATTGTGATCCGTGTAGTGACGTTGTACTTGCATATAGAGACCGTATTGAGCCTCTACTGGCAATTGAGCTAAATCGAATGAGTCACAACCTGGAACATTTGCCCAGCTTACCTCGGTAGGTATTTCTACTAATACCTCTTGCACACGAGGGTCAGTAATATCATCAAGAAGATTCCCTTCTTCGTCTCGGGCCGACTGTGCTGGAATAATGCTAAATCCTTTTTCAATCAAAGCTGGAACGAGCGGGTCTTTGGCTCCCAAAGTAATACGACGGATAAATCTTTGAGCCTTTGGGGGATGCCAGCCACTACTAGCACCCGTAATCAAACTCTTGGTACCTGCAGGTTGTACAGTGGTAATTCGGTTAGGCAGTCGGATGCTGTGCTTTTCACAATAGTCACGGACTCCTTCGTGGGCTGCTTTACGCCAGCGTTTCAGGAAATGACGCTCAGTGGACTCGTACATGTCCGTTGCGCGTTTACCTTCACGACCTCCCATCATCCATTTTAGCCAATCGTAGCCGCAAGAATGCACCATGAAATCAAAAAAGCCAGTGAAAGAAACACCAACGATTGGATCGATCTCCCGACTGTACCGATATCTTTCATGGACGAACTCATGCTGTAATAACGCAGCGACCTGGAGTCCAGCGGCGTAAAAAGCGGCGTCTTGTGCTTCGTAGTCATTAGGATCGATAGTATTGAGGTGAACTTCTGCCAAGTTGCAGTGGAAATCGCGACCAATAATCTCGCCGCAGGGGTTGAGCCCATAGCGATCTAAGCGATGGTTGAATTCGCGATCCGAGATGTCAAGACCATCAATCGCAGCAAACGCCTTAAGTGCATTTAGAGCGTAACTGCGGCCATTTGATTCCAAAACATAGGCCTTCAAGAAGGCTTTCTTCCGAATAGCTGTATTTAAGATGTCTGCATTGGCTCTAGCTACGGCTTCAGGCACATATTGAATGGCTCCTTCGCCAGACTGGAATTGCAAGCGAACTGCATTTTCTACTTCTGAATAGGACGGCTTGTTGTGATAACAAAGAGTGTGATTTGCCATCCGGAGAGCTTCTTTCCTAGGATCAACCTTCCAGTTACCCTCGGAATCTTGAGTGTACAACCCAAGTTTCGACGAAGCTGCCTCTGTATCGGATTGAGAGAATTGACGCATCCCGGCAGACCTGCGAATATTCCCAGCTACAACGCAAGTAGCCGCTTCATCAATCAAAAGACAGGCCTCTACAGTCGTTAGCTTACGACCAGTGGCTCCATTTAGAATGTCAATAATCTTACCAAACAAGCCAGGAAGCTTCACTGGATTAGACGTTCCTCCAAATCCTTTTAGTTTTCTGCCGCTAGGTCTAACCTGTCCCAAGTCTACATAAACGTGACACTCTTTATCAGCTAAATTCCGAGTAGATTGAAAGAGAACAGCCATGTATGCGTCTTTCCACCCTTTGCGAGAATCTCCCACCCGAATATGAACATTTTTATTATCCCAGATGATTTTAGTCTCTTCCAACCCAAGTCCAGTCCCTAACTTTGAGACATTCTCAAGGTGCAATGTCCGTAGGATTGGAGGTAATTTCGAAACAACTCCTTCCTCTAAGACAGCTCCAGTACCAGATCCTTGCATGGCTAAATCAACAAGCAAGCCAAAAGCTTCTAGGTCTTCAATATGAGTACTTGTGCAATTGTAGTAGCCGCTAAAATTTTCTGGCTTTTTGCTCCAATTAGTACCAGCTACCCAGAAAGCACGACCTGAAGGAAATGCATGTTGAGCCAACGCTTGCTCTCGAACTAAGTGATACTCTTCTTGAGTATACTCTCCTATCTCTGCAATACCATTGATGGTTCGCAGCATCGCTTCTTCAAAGTTTTCACGAGCACCATTCTCTTTGCGTCTCGAATAAGTGCGGTAGAAAACGGTTTCTGCTGATGGGGCATCTGGTCGGAAATCTGACATTTGTTGTTTTTTGCGTGAAAGTAGTTTACCAGGAAATCATACACTAAAAAGCCCCCCAAAAGGGGCCTGGACAGTCGATTATGGCTCTTCAATCAACTGAAAGAAGGAGTGTCCTCTTGAGTCGCACCACGCTTCGGCGGCACAGCTCAAAGCATCGTACTTGTCATCTTCCAAGTCTTGCTTGTCGACTACCAGAGTGACCGTCTCGAATCCATTAGGGATCCAATGAAGGTCATCCGTAAGAAGGTGGAACTGAACTCCTATCTCAAAGTTCATTGAGCCAGGAGTTTGAGTGTGGCAAGCGTTGGTCATGATAGTTTTCTTTTGACTTCTCCATCATGCATCAATACGAGCACGTTGTCAAATCATGTAAAATCGTGCAACGGAAGCCTAAACACGAGCAGTTAAGGTCCTTTTTTACTCAAGAGGACTACTAAGCATGATTGCGTCAGAAATTCGAGTACACTTCTCAAATCTCGGATCAGCATCAAACTTACGATGAGCTTCAACTAAATCTGCAGCCTCAACAGTTGTGCGAGAAATAAAAGGTCTACTGCCGTAACAATAGATTACTTCGTAACTCACCTGAACCTGCTTTCGGAAAAAATTAAACATTAGTTGTAACCTTGCTTTCGGAAAAATCTAATTGTTTCAGACGCTAATGCGCTGTAATCGTACTCAAAATAGAAATCATCGTCGATTTCTAGATAATCACAAACTTTGATGCGTCGAGAGTCTTCTTTAGGCGATTCAAAAGCCATAACATGTAGAACAGTTGTTTCTATAATTTTCCAGTTAACTTATTTTTTTCCTTGGCCTCTTAATGGCTTTTGTGTTTTGTTTTTGTAGCTGCCAAGCTTACGTAAGCCATTTCCGATTGAAGTTCGCTTTTTGGGGCTAGGCTGCTTCGTGTTGCTTTTAGTGTATAAAGACATAATGGATGAGTATTCAAGAATCAGTATATCAGGGATTGGAGTCCCTATCCCAAATGTTTATGAATCGAAACGGACCCGGTCCAGGCATTCCGGATTCTTTTGTTATTCTGCAAAGTTGACGATACATCCGCCAGGCCATCCACTTCAATCTATAATTAATATAAAGCGTTTGAAGCTTTAGGCTAACTGTTGTTAAGACTTGAGCTGTCGCTTCAGGCTCAAAAGCAAAAGAGAGAAAAAGCAGCAAACAAAGTAGATAGGTGCCTTGCATGTAAATTACCAATCAAGTTTACAGAATAGCTTGGTCATGGTAAAGCGCCAGATGCTTGCCATGTTTTCTTTAAATTTCGTAATACCCGAGACACTCGCTCCCGACTAATACTAGCTCGATTTCCACCGACGCGTGAATAGTAGCTATAGCCATTACTATACTCGACAGAAGCCCATTCTCTTGCTAACGCTCCTAGAGCTGCATTGAGGTTGTTATGGCTTCCTTGTAGGTAAGTGATAATGAGAGGTCGCTTGTAAAGGATCAAAGCCGCCATTAGACGATCTTGGACTTCGTTCGTGAATTTGTCTTGAACTGAAACAGACGAACTATTTACAGCAAAACGAAGAGTGCGAGGGATTAACTGATAACGGCCAACAGCATAGATGTAACTCGTTTGCATATTTAAAACTTCCTGAACCGTGTAGTCCGAGAAAGAGATGCCAGTGAGTCCATTAATACCTTGGGGGGTATCTCCCGCCCATCCTCTGTTGACAGAGTTGTAATCACCTTCTCCGCTAGCCAAGAGATCAGCCAGTGGCTTTAATTGTAGATGGATATCTGGAGCTACAGGGGCAATGGTTTTGGGCTCTTCTTTGACCTTAGATAGAGCAGCTAAATGCGCCGAAAGTGGGGCATCCGCAGGAATACAGTAATCTTGTGCGGCTGAGCTGCTTCCGCTTAGTGTAGTTAAAAGAAGACCAACAACAGTAAGGCGTTTCTTTTGTTGAGTTAAGAAAGAAATCATAAAAACTTTAAAGTTCAGATAGGTACCTGCGTAATTCTAAGAAACCGCCAATAGCTTTATCGTTTATAATGATAAAGGGAACGGTAGCATAAGAAGGATGTGGACCTTCTTTTTCAGCATACGGAATGCCGAACTGCTCCAAAAGAATTTTAGCCTTGATACACCAAGGACAAGACTCTGAAGTGTATATCTCCGCATAGGACACGGAATCATCCAAAGCTAAAAGTGTGGTCATTTGAAAGTCTGAATAGATAGGAATTGATTGCTCAGGATAGGTCTCGCAGGTTCACATGAGTGTAGTTTACCACATTACAAGCAATTCAGGACCCTGAGCACTAAGGTTAAATTACTACTTGAATGACCGTTTGAGGTTCTCGCATTTCCAAATAAACCTTATCAGCGCTCTTCGCATTATACTCGGCAAGCTTTGAAATAATCTCATAGCCCTCCACTCCATCGACATTCTGAAGGTCACATTTAACCCCGTCCAATCCTTGTTTCGTAACGATGTGGCAGTTCTGAGCCGCACGAGAAACGAATCCGAGCGCTTCTTCAGAGTAGGCATTACTACCCACCAAACTAGCGTTACGGGATATGTAATCAGAGACCATAGTGCTGTGGATATGACCACAAAGAATGTGAGTAACATTAATTCCTTTCGCAGCGTATTTCCCGATAATAGCTTGTACTTTCTTTTGGTCAGTAGCCGAGACCTGATGACCATGTAGACCTAGGAAAGTTTCATTATGAATCTTAAAAACGACTTCGTTGGCTTGAAAGTCATGAAAACGCATACCTTCATCCTGTGTTGTATTGAATAGAATTTGAAGCATTGAGTAGATAGTAAAGTCATAGCTATCAGTAGCCACCATGTCAACCCAGCCCAAAGTGTCTTTGGCTCGAGATTCATTTCCGGCTATACCAAAACAGTCAACAGTAAAATTTGCTCGCAAATCCAATAAAAATTGCTTGAATAAATGGACCGTAAGGATAGTAGCTTTAGCACGATTAGTGCTCATGGAAAGCAATTCATCAAGGCGTCGATCACTATTCATCAAATCTCCTCCGAAAAACACAACAACACGACCTGCTCCGCAAGCTTTGCTGAGAAGTTTGATCTTTTGAGCAAAAAGTGACAGCCTTTTAGCTCCAACCTCAAAATCGAATCGATTAGTAGGAAGATCAACTAATTCGTTCCAATGGTTATCGCTGAGATGAACAACCAACACAGCTGCCTCTGGGTTCAATGGTTCCGTCCTTTTGGGACAATCCACCAAAGAAGAGCCATGCCTTTCCAATTCTTCAACTATAGCTTTACTGTATTCTGCGACAGCGTTCTCTATACGCGCATGTTCTCGAAACGCTTTTCGTTCAACTCTTTGAAGATCTTGAAGCTTTTGATTCCCTTTGGCGAGTCGGACTGTTTCGCTTACTATTTCAACGTCCGGTTCAAGCATTGTTATCTCTGACTTGACGTATCCTCTCAATTGGTTTGGCTTGGCAAGATAGGGATGAGCCTCAAATAAAGCAGTGGCCGTACCGAGATATGAGCCATGTTTTTCATAGAGAGCCAGGACTTCGCCCCTTAAGTGGCTGATAGGAGTTAGGGACATCAGAAAATTGATTCGAAGGATAAAGAGTCTGACATCAGTGTATCATGCAAGTGCTTCAGGACTCCTGGCCTGTCATCAATAATCACGTTAGGACGGATGAGGGTACGAAGCTGAGACATATAATGAGGCTCTGCCGTAGCAACAATAGCCATGACGCTGTGAGGAGTTAAGTCCGTACTGCAAAAAGATTCAAGTTCTATAAGCCTTTGGCACAACCATTTAACCGCTGGACTTGTAACTTTCTCGAACATAGGAAGCAACTCTTCCCTCCTTTCGGGGCAGTGTACAAAAATACGCACCATTCGGCGCTCGACTGCGAACCTTGCTTCATGAGGACTGCGCGGCACCCAGACCGATTCAGTCAATGGTTCAAAGCCTGTAGTCTCCCATCCCTTGGAAAGCTTTTCAGCTTCTTTTTCAGTAGAAGACAACACCTGAGCCGCACGGCCAATATAATGAGCCCTTAAAGCTTTTGACCGTAAACTATTGATTAAAGCTTTTAACTTTTGCTCTACGTTGATAACCATAGAAGTGTCGTTAATGTCCATATGTTCAACCCATTCGTCTATGACCCAATCTAACCAGGAAGGAGCACCAGCGATGTATTGATAAAGGTCAGATCCACTCCTAAGAATTTCGTCTGGATCTTGGCCGGGAGGAAGCGTTGCTACATTGATATTGACTTCACCTTTAAGAGCTAATCCTTGAGCTACTGACAAGAACTGCTCAACCGCTTTCCGTCCGCCAGCGTCGCCGTCATAACATAATATAAAGTTCTTAATATTACGAGACAATCGCTGTAACACAAGCGGATCCGGGGCAGCCGTTCCTTGCATGGCCACGACATTGCGTATGCCGTGCTGCCACATGGTAACGACGTCTAAGTGACCTTCCACAAAAATAAGTCCGCCGGCTTCTTTGGCTGCATTTACTGCTCGATACTCGTTAAAGACAAGCTGTTTTTTGTGAAATATATCGCTGTCTGCTGTATTTTTATATTTACCTGGCTGGTCTCTACATGCTCGCCCGGTCCATCCCACAAGTTGATTTAAATGATTGTAAATTGGAATTGTTATCCTGTCAGAGAAAAAGCCTGTAGGAGCAAATCCCAATTCAAATTCAGTGGCTGACTCTTTCGTGATCCCTCGATCTTTAAGTATCTGACGAATTGATTCTGCTTTACTATCATAATGTAAATTATGCACGTATTGTTTATTTTCTAGATTAAGCTTTTGTATATTTTTCTTACGAAGTTCCCTCTGACGAGCAACTTCTTCTGGGTTCGCGTCGTCTGTTTCTATTTGGACGCCTAATATGCCAGCGGCTAATTCGCAAGCTTCTCTCCATGTCAATCCCTTTTTCTTCTGAATATAGTCAATAGCATCGCCACCCTCTCGGCAGACGTGACAGAAGCAAAAGCCTTTACGGTCGCTAATAGTCAGAGAAGGGTTAGTGTCGTCGTGCCAGGGGCAAGACGTAACGAATTCATAACCGACTTTCTTGAGGCCTCCTCCTGTCGCTTCTATTATCTTAGACAGAGACCCTTCCTTGATTCTTTCAAGCGTTTGCGGCTTGATACCCATAGGTTTTCCCTTACTAAAACTCAGTGCAGTATATCAGAAAAGAGACGACTGATACCGCTCATTGCCTAAGTCTTGATTCCCCATGAGTTCGTCACTAAGCTCATCCTCCCAGTTGGCGGTATCGCAGCCGCATAAGTCAGTGAACACAGTGGCTGCCTTGACCGGGATCTTCCTGCCCAGGCCATTCAAGTAAACTTCCAAGCTATTGACGTGGTCAGCCTCGCACTCTTTCAACCTCAGCAAGGCTTCATCCACAACCTCAAGGTAATAAAGATCAAAGGACATTTCAACAGGCTCCAGAGGTTCTGTGGGCTGAGCCTGGTCTTTTAACTCTAAAGGAGGACCAGAGCAAACCTTCCTGACCTCTAGCCATTCGAATGTCTGAAGGCCTAGTTCTTTTGCGATTTCTAGGTCGGTTGAGCCTTTATAAAGAAGCTTGCGCCCCTTGATCCAGTTTTCCCTCATTTTATGACTTAAGCGCACAGAATATGTCTTATCCCTAATCCAATGCAACAACTCTCCTCGGATAGTGGGAGTAGCTAATGAGCTAAATCTCATACTTTCTCCTGTGACTGGATGAGGTCGAGACGGATCATATCTGTACGCAGCTTTGCATAAACCTTCAAAAGCGACAGATTCTAGTGTTGAATACTCGATACCAGTCGTGCGTTGAAGACGCCAGGCTTCCTTTCGGGCAAGATTTAAGTTATTCGACGCAAGTAACTGTTGCTCTTTTGACAGTTTAAATTTTGCTGGTTTTCTAGCCAAAACCTATACAGTCAAAGTACTTACAGTCTACCATGCATTGTATCTAGAGCTCGCTGGTAGAATCTTATCTCCTCTTCCCCACGTAACTTCTGTCATCTGCGGAATAGAACGTTGAGCCATATACGTAATCGCTTGTGTTAAAGCGTCAACTTGATCATCATTTTTGGATGCGGGAAATAAACTAAACTCAGAGATAAAGGAGTCGAGCCAAGGAGCTGAGGCCGGCAGATATACGTTACCAGCTTCTATCATTGGCACTATAGCTGAAGCTCGGGCTATTTTGGATTTTTCGGGCTTCACGCCAATCAGTCCCGGGACTTTTTTGCTTAGCATTTGATAGACAGCATAACCAGATGCCGCAAGCTCTATTACTGTGCCTTGTAGTTGATGTCGTTTATAAAGTCTGGCAATCATAGCCATAGTGCCTATTACGTCTAACTTCTCTCTAACTAAATCCATGACATAAAATTGTGAACCGGCTTGAGCTACAACAACCCCTACTACGTAATCGCTTTTCTTTGCGTCTGTAAAAGTACAGTCAACCGACAGCATTACTCTAGAAAAATCAGGAAGGGGGGTGTCCATCCCGTAAAATTGCCACCAATTTGGAGCAAACATGTTGCCACTCTCTGGAGCTGGTCTTTGTTGATACAAAGATGCAAAATCTCTTGATCCAATTGCTTCTCTAATTCTTTCTAAATCCTCCTTCCCGTACCTTTGAGGGCACAAGGCGGAACCAATTTCCTCTCTCCAGTCTTCTACTACCTTGCAATGCTCAGGAAGCTTAGGACGATCGCCGGCTTCTTCAAAAATTGCCGGCAAATCTACAATCGTCCAGTTCTCACGACCTTTTTCTGAAACATTTTGCTCATTCTCTAAAAGTCTCCCAATCATATCATTCTCAGACCAACGAGTTTGAATTACCACGATAGCGCCCACTTTAGGCTCAAGGCGAGTATAAAGTGTTGAGGTGTACCAATCGTTTAACTTTTCCATTATCCTGGAAGATTCAGCATCCTCTCTGTTTTTTACTGGATCATCTACAATGAGAAGATGCCCAGAACGGCCAGTTACAGCGCCTCCGACGCCTGCAGCCCAAAGGCCTCCTCCTCCTTGTGTCCCCCAAGCATTGACGGCCTTACTGTCTTCACTCAGTAATCCTCCACCTTCCTTGAAATACCCCCTTGCCTTGCGGGAGAACCCTTCGGCAAGCTCTGAGGAGTAAGAACTGATACCCACATAACGGTCGGGATGAGCAAGAAGGTAAGCAGCAGGAAGTAGTTGCGATGCAAGGAGGCTCTTTCCATGTCGCGGCGGGACTTGAAGTATGAGTCGATTGCATTGTCCATCAATAACTCTTTGGAGCTGTTCAATGACTTTAGCATGAAATTTGTAAAATTTGTATTGAGGAAGCACTTTGCGGATGAACTTCCACAAAATGACTCGATCGGCTGATTTTGTTGATTTTTTACGCTTAACTTCTTTAATCAGGTCTTGATCAGAAGCAGCGTAATCAAGAAAGTCGTTGCCTAATTTACTTGACATCAGTCTTCATCCAGTGGGATTTCGTAAGCTTCATCTTTTGAGTCTTCAAGGATTTCGACTTGGACTTCCTCTAGCTCTTGGTCTACAACCTCCATCAGCTGACTGATACCAAGAGAAGTGGCCCAAGATTGACGACCAGAGTCGGAAATGTTTGCTGCAGCCCTGATCAGGCCAGAAACTAGGGCCATCGGAATGTCTTCTCCTTCTGCTTGTGCTTTAGCTATACGTGACTGGATAATTGCCATTAAGTCCGAGGATACATCCATCATCTGACGGGCTTGCTCTTCATTGGCAACTCTAAATTCTTGGATAGCTTTTCGTTGCTGACCTCGCTCTATCTTATTAGCTTCTTTAAATGTTATTGCCATTTGCTTTCTGTCATATGCTGCACACCGCCTGTCCCATTTGTATTTTTTACCCCAAGCTGAAACAGTCTCGGCTTGACGGCTAGAAAACTCAGCAGTACTTTCTAAGGTGCGACTTCCTCCACTGTTGAGGTAAAACTGAAAAGCTCTATATTGCTCTTCGTTTTCGTGTCGGCCAGCTTCGTTAACCTTATAACCTCGTTGAAAAGTCCAAATAGGACCTGGATTGTATGGAGGCTTCGCTTCCTTGAACTCTGCAGTCATGGCCTGACATCTCGTCGCTGTAGTATGCCGAGCCATAAAAAAAGACCTCATGTGGGTTAACTTGTTTATGTCTCCCAATCAAGAGATAATTAGGAGACAATTAGCGGGTAAGTCGGTAGCCAATAACTCCAAAGTTCTTATAGGGAATTCGGAGTTATTGACTACATGCCTTAGAAGACTCCTGGAATAATTTGGCCAGTGAGGGCATAAGCTCCGATGGCTGCAATGAATCCCAGCATAGCTAGTCGACCGTTAAGGCGTTCTGCTTTGGTGTTGTGGCTTTCGTAGTTGTCGCTCATAAGTTCGTCCTTGGTTGCTTGGTCATAATACATAATAGGTTCGACAGCGTAAGTGTTTAACCTTCCACCATCTTCTTTGACAATAGTCATCCGATTAAAGGCGCGGTTAAGGCCACAGGTGTGGTGCTAGATGACGCAAGATCGAGTGGGAAGTTGTGTGCATTCCTTTCGTGCATGACCTCCATTCCGAGTCCTGCTCGGTTAAGGACGTCCGCCCAGGTGTTGATGACACGTCCTTGAGAGCCGACGATCGATTGGTTGAAGTTGAATCCATTGAGATTAAAGGCCATTGTACTGACACCTAAAGCAGTAAACCAGATACCAACCACAGGCCAGGCAGCGAGAAAGAAGTGCAGGCTACGGCTATTATTAAAGGAAGCGTACTGAAAGATAAGGCGACCAAAGTAGCCATGAGCAGCCACAATGTTATACGTTTCTTCCTCTTGGCCAAACTTGTAGCCATAGTTTTGAGATACTGTTTCGGTTGTCTCGCGAACGAGTGAGCTTGTAACCAAGCTTCCGTGCATAGCAGAAAAAAGACTACCGCCAAAGATACCGGCGACACCCAGCATATGAAACGGGTGCATAAGGATATTATGCTCTGCTTGGAAAACAAGCATGTAGTTGAATGTTCCGCTGATTCCGAGTGGCATTGCATCAGAGAATGAACCTTGCCCGAAGGGATAGACGAGAAATACTGCAGAAGCTGCAGCCACTGGCGCTGAATAAGCGACACAGATCCAAGGGCGCATACCTAGTCGATAACTAAGTTCCCATTCTCGTCCCATGTAAGACCAGATACCGATAAGGAAATGGAAGACAATAAGCTGGAAAGGTCCCCCGTTGTAGAGCCACTCATCGAGGCTTGCTGCCTCCCAGATGGGGTAGAGATGTAGACCAATTGCATTGCTGCTAGGTACGACCGCACCTGAGATGATGTTGTTTCCATAGAGTAAAGCTCCTGCAACAGGTTCGCGGATGCCGTCGATATCAACCGGAGGTGCGGCGATAAAAGCGACGATGAAGCAAGTGGTAGCGGCAAGCAGTGTGGGGATCATCAGAACACCGAACCAACCGACATAAAGACGATTGTTGGTGGAGGTGACCCACTCACAGAACTGCTGCCAGCCTGCCTTTTGTTGTTGTAACTGAGATGAAGCGATCATGAGAGTAAAAATGCATGTTTTTTGAAGCGATAAATAAGACCAGTTTTAAGACTTGGCTGTCTAATAGCTGTAGCGGGAATTGCACCCGCCTTGATCTATTCAGCTTTTAAAATGCGTATTTAGCCCCGAGTTTCACCTTCCACCTATTGCTGTCATCATAGCGTAGATTTTCAGCAGAAGCCTTGGCAGTAAGCTTGTCTGTCAAGTTTACTTTTAGACCGGTTTCAACAGCAAAAAGACCTTGGCTACTTTCTCTGTCAGGCGCAATGACACCTCCACCGATCTCAACGTAAGGAGCCACTTTGCTCGATTTGTCGTATTCGTAGCCTACACGAGCCTGGGTCTTTGTACTGCCATAATCGTTGTCAATACCTCTAAATTCTACCTCCCCTCTAACATAAGGGCCGGCAAGAGCAGCTGAGCCAGAAGCGAGAAGAGCGCTTGCAGCGATAATCGATTTCATGTAATTTTCAAGAAAAGAACGTCAAGGGTGAAGTCGTAAAGTGTTGATTACGAAACACCCAGTAATCAGTATACCGGAAAAGCTGCCTCATATATCACTGGAAACTCTTTTCTAAAGATTTCCTTAATCTCTAAAGCTATCATCCGATGTTCCAACTGAGTCTCCTCTCCGCTTCTGATTTGTATAAAATGCAGCCAACTGCGGAGTGTTCCATTCATTAGCAATCGAGTGGGCGTGCCAAGAGGTAGGATTGATCTTGCACATTCTTTTGCGACACCATTGCTAAGCATGTTGTGATAAAGATCCGTCGCTCCAGCATAAAGATCTTGAATATATCCTTCATAGCGAGCTTTCAGCTCTGGGGACAAATCATCGTG
>Ga0209425_10003976_pt1 | contig 15342 bp, 13 predicted proteins | sample COG_05_FD_184749 | JGI IMG/M metagenome (GOLD analysis project Ga0209425, IMG submission 184749) | Pelagic Microbial community sample from North Sea - COGITO 998_met_05 (SPAdes) (version 2) | ecosystem: Environmental > Aquatic > Marine > Neritic zone/Coastal water | place: Helgoland, sampling...
GCCCTAGTGGGCCGGTAGCTCAGTTGGTAGAGCAACTGACTTTTAATCAGTAGGTCTCGGGTTCGAGCCCCGACCGGCTCACCACTTTTCTAAATTTTGTGTAAAAGTGGTGGTTTTCCACAAAAATAAATAATTTAAATATTATATCGCTTTTAAAAATTAAAATATTACTATTACAAATATTATATTTATATCAGTAATTTTGAAATGAATTGTTTTTTAATAGGCACCCTAATGACAAAACCAAATTTATTAATTTTCATGGTAGACCAATTAAATGGAACATTTTTTCCAGATGGACCAGCAGATTGGCTTCACGCTCCAAATTTAAAAAAATTAGCTGGAAAATCTACTAGATTTAAAAATTGTTATACTGCTTCTCCTTTGTGTGCACCCGGCAGGGCATCATTCATGTCAGGTTTGTTGCCATCAAAATCAAGAGTGTATGACAATGCCGCTGAATTTTCATCAGACATACCCACTTATGCCCACCATTTGCGACGCGCTGGGTATCAAACATGTCTATCTGGAAAAATGCATTTTGTTGGACCTGATCAAATGCATGGTTTTGAAGAACGCTTAACAACAGATATTTATCCCGCTGACTTTGGTTGGACACCAGATTATCGCAAACCAGGTGAAAGAATAGATTGGTGGTATCATAATATGGGTTCAGTAACGGGCTCAGGAATTGCTGAGATTTCTAATCAGATGGAATATGATGATGAAGTGGCATACAATGCAAAACGAAAAATTTATGATCTTTCTAAGGGTAAAGATAACCGGCCATGGTCTTTAACTGTTAGTTTTACGCATCCACATGATCCATATGTAGCAAGAAAAAAATATTGGGATTTGTACGAAGATTGTGCACATTTAATGCCCACTGTTTCTGCATTTGAATACGAAAAACATGACACCCATTCAAAACGTATCTTTGATGCTAATAATTGGCGGGATTTTGATATTACTGATGATGATATAAAGCGCTCAAGGCGTGCCTATTTCGCAAATATCAGTTATCTTGATGATAAAATTGGCGAGATTTTAGAAGCTTTGGAGACTACAAAACAAGAAGCAACAATTCTATTTTTATCTGATCATGGGGATATGCTGGGTGAGAGAGGACTTTGGTTTAAAATGTCTTTTTATGAAGGTTCAGCAAGAGTACCTTTAATGGTTTGTTCGCCAAAAATGAAACCAGGACTAGTCACTTATCCAGTTTCAAATATTGATCTCGCACCAACACTTTGTGATTTAGCTGATGTATCTATTGAAGAAATAGCACCATGGTGTGAAGGTGAAAGTCTAGTCCATTTAGGGCAAGGTGGAGAGCGTACAAGTCCAGTAGCTATGGAATATGCTGCCGAGGCCTCTTATTCCCCTATGGTATCCCTGAGATACGGACCATGGAAATATAACAGATGCTTGCTAGATGAAGATCAACTTTTCAATCTAGATGAAGATCCAAATGAATTAATTAATCTCGTCAATACTCACAAACATCAGGGAACATTAAATCAACTTCGAGTTAAGTCAGAAAAGCGCTGGAATTTAAATAAATTTGATACTGATGTTCGGGAAAGCCAAGCTAAGCGGTGGATAGTTTATGAGGCATTACGTAATGGTAATTATTTCCCTTGGGACTATCAGCCCTTACAAGATGCGTCTGAACGTTATATGAGAAATCATATGGATTTAAATGAAGTAGAAAATGATAATAGATTCCCTCGGGGTGAATAGATTATTTATTAAAAATCATGATTTATAATAAACTGGAGACAAAAAATTATGGCACTAAAATGTCAACCAACAGCAAGTCACTTTATTGATGGTGAGTACATAGAAGACACTGATGGAAAAATAATTGAATGTATCTATCCAGCGACTGGTGAAAAAATTGCAAAATTACATTCTGCAACGCCTAAGATTATAGAAATGGCATTAGAATCAGCAAAACATGCCCAAAAATCTTGGGCCAAACTATCAGGGACTGAAAGAGGGCGCATATTACGTAAAGCTTCTGATATTATTCGTGAACGCAATCGTGAATTATCAGTTCTGGAAACTTATGACACAGGTAAGCCATTACAAGAAACACTATACGTTGATGCTACCTCAGCTGCAGATGCATTAGAATACTTTGGCGGCCTAGCCGGATCCATTACTGGAGAACACATACCACTTGGAGAAGATTGGGCATATACAAAAAGAATTCCAATTGGCTTATGCGTAGGAATTGGTGCGTGGAATTATCCTACACAAATTGCATGTTGGAAAGGTGCACCGGCATTAGCCTGTGGTAATTCAATGGTATTTAAACCATCCGAAATGACACCATTATGCGCATTAAAAATTGCAGAAATTTTAATTCAGGCCGGTGCCCCAAAAGGTATATATAATGTTATTCAAGGATATGGAGACGTTGGCGCTAAGTTAGTTTCTGATCCACGAGTAGATAAAGTTTCACTAACCGGTTCTGCAGAAACTGGAAAAAAAGTGTATTCTTCGGCAGCGTTAGGCATGAAAAATGTAACCATGGAGCTTGGTGGTAAATCTCCTCTAATAATTTTTGATGACGCTGATATTGAAAATGCTGTTAGTGGAGCAATGTTAGCCAATATGTATTCAACTGGCCAAGTCTGTTCGAATGGAACTAGAGTATTTGTCCAAAGCAGTATCAAAGAAGTTTTTCTAAAACGTTTTATTGAACGAGCCACTAAGATTATAATTGGTGATCCTATGGATGAAGAAACACAATTTGGACCAATGGTTTCTGAAAAACAAAGAGATATAGTTATGAGTTTCATTGAAAAAGGGAAAGCAGAAGGTGCAACACTAGCTTTTGGAGGAAACATCATTGAAAGTAGTGGTTGGTTTATTGAGCCAACAGTTTTTTCAGATGTTACAGATGAAATGACAATAGCTAAGGAGGAAATCTTTGGTCCTGTAATGTCTGTATTTGACTTTGAAAATGAAGATGAAGTAATTGCTAGAGCAAACGACACAGATTTGGGTTTAGCAGGTGGAGTTTTTACTAATGACATCAAAAGAGCCCATCGCGTTGTGGATCAATTAGAAGCAGGAACATGCTTTATTAATTCATACAATGATGCGCCCGTTGAAGTTCCTTTTGGAGGCATTAAAGGTTCTGGTGTTGGCCGTGAAAATTCTAAAGCAGCAATAGAACATTTCAGTCAGCTTAAAACTGTTTATGTGCGAATGGGAAATGTTGATTCACCATATTAGGAAAAATACTAATGGAAGCTAATTTTGTAATTATTGGAGCAGGTTCTGCTGGTTGTGCTATGGCCTATAGGCTCTCAGAAGATGAAAAAAATTCTGTGATTATAATCGAATATGGTGGCTCAGATATGGGTCCTTTAATACAAATGCCTGCAGCATTATCATATCCAATGAATATGAAAACATATGACTGGGGGTTCCAATCAGAACCTGAGCCATATTTGAAAAATCGCAGATTAGCTACACCAAGAGGGAAAGTACTAGGCGGATCATCTTCAATAAATGGAATGGTATATGTAAGAGGGCATGCAAAAGATTATGACTATTGGGAACAATCTGGTGCTTCAGGTTGGTCTTATGCAGATGTTTTACCTTACTTTAAAAGAATGGAGAATTGGAGAAGTGGTGGGCATGGAGGAGATAAATCTTGGCGTGGTCGTAAAGGTCCACTACACATATCTCGTGGCCCCAGACAAAACCCACTGTTTAAAGCTTTTGTAAAAGCTGGAAAACAAGCCGGTTATGAAACAACTGATGATTACAATGGTGAGAAGCAAGAAGGCTTTGGACCAATGGAGCAAACTGTTTATAAAGGGCGTCGCTGGTCTGCTGCAAATGCATATCTGCATACAGCTTTAAAACGAAAGAATTGCAAAATTATTCGTGCTTTTGCACGTAAAATAATCATAAAAGATGGTCACGCCATAGGTGTTGAAGTAGAGATAAATGGTAAGGTTCAAGTTATAAATGCAACCCACGAAGTGATAATTTCGGCCTCATCAATTAATTCACCAAAACTTTTAATGTTATCAGGAATTGGCCCAGCAGAGCACCTAAAAGATCATGGAATTGAAGTCATAGCTGATAGGCCTGGCGTAGGGCAAAATTTACAAGACCACTTAGAAATTTACCTCCAAATTGCATCATTGAAACCAATTACACTTTATAGATACTGGAACATTTTCTCAAAAGCGCTCATTGGAGCTCAATGGCTATTAACAAAATCTGGTTTAGGCGCATCTAATCAATTTGAAAGCGCTGCATTTATACGTTCAAAAGCAGGTGTAGAGTATCCTGATATACAATATCACTTTTTACCAATTGCCGTCAGATATGATGGGCAGGCAGCTGCTGAAGGGCATGGGTTTCAAGCACATGTTGGGCCAATGAGATCCACTTCTAGAGGTTCAGTAACTTTAAACTCAAAAGATCCAAATGATGCCCCAAAAATAATATTTAACTACATGAGCAAATCAGAGGATTGGGTTGATTTTAGAAATTGTATTAAACTTACGCGAGAGATTTTCGGTCAAGACGCATTTAAAGAATATGCAGGGAAAGAAATCCAACCCGGGCAAAATATACAATCAGATTCTGCTCTAGACGAATTTTTACTTGAGAATGTAGAAAGTGCGTATCATCCATGTGGAACATGCAAAATGGGATCTATTGATGACCCAATGTCTGTTGTCGATTCAGAATGTAAAGTTATAGGTGTAAAAAATTTAAGACTAGCAGATAGTTCTATTTTCCCAAGAATTACCAATGGAAATCTAAATGGACCATCAATAATGACTGGTGAAAAAGCATCAGATCATATTCTAGGAAAGCAGCCTCTACCCAAGTCAAATGCAAAGCCTTGGATTCATCCAAAGTGGAAAACAAAACAGAGGTAAAATTTATTTAATTTAAAAGTTTATTAGGCACTGCAGCTCGAAACCATTTCACTATCTTAATTCGATCTTCATTTGCCAAATTAGTTATATTTGCTGGTGGCATTGCATGACTCACACCAGCTTGAATATAGATTTCCTTTGCTCCTCGAACAATGTCATGATCTGTTTCAAGAAAAACACCCTTTGGTGCATTTATCATACCATCCCATACAGGCTCTCGGGCATGACACATGGAACATCTACTGATAATAATATCCGAGATATCATCAAAACCTTTTGCTAACATTAGGCTCTCTTGCTTTTTTGTTAGCGGTTGGTTTTCTAAATCATCATAATCTCCATTCCATGAAGATGCTGTTGAAAGTGCCGCGATAATTAAAAATAATACTAAAGTTGCCATCCAAGTCCAAGTTGGGCCTGATCCAGTAGCATGCAATGTATTAAAATAATGCCGAATTGTAACGCCAGTTAAAAAAACCAATGATGCAATAATCCATGTGTATTCAGTAGCAAATGCTAATGGATAATGATTGGACAACATCAAAAATAGAACTGGTAAGGTTAAATAATTATTATGTGTACTCCGTAATTTTGCTATTTTTCCATATTTTGGATCAGGGGTACGGCCTTCCTTTAAATCTTTAACAACAATTCTTTGATTTGGCATTATTATTAGAAAAACATTTGCTGACATTATAGTTGCAGTAAATGCTCCCAGATGAAGCATAGCAGCACGACCAGTAAATATTTGATTATAACCCCAAGACATTACAACCAGAACAACAAACAATAAAAGCATTAATCCTGTAGGATTATTTCCCAAAGCAGATTTACATAAAAAATCATATACAACCCAACCCACTAATAAAGATCCTGCAGAAATGATAATTGCTTGAAAAACTGATAAATCAGCTTTTGCAGGGTCAATTAAATACAATTCCGCTCCAAGCCAGTAAACAATCATTAACATAGCAGCACCAGAAAGCCACGTAGCGTAGCTTTCCCATTTAAACCAAGTTAAATGATTAGGCATATTTTCTGGAGCCACTGAATACTTTTGAATATGATAAAATCCTCCACCATGGACTTGCCACTCCTCACCATAAGCACCTGCTGGTAAATTTGGGGATTTTTTCAGCCCCAGATCTAATGCAATAAAATAAAAAGAAGAGCCTATCCATGCTATTGCAGTAATGACATGAAGCCAACGAACTGCAAATGCAAACCACTCCCACATAATTATAAAATCATCCATTAATATATCTTTCTAAATTTTTTCTTTCTTACATGCACTTTTATTTTCTTGCTAGGTTTGTTATTGGTAAAACAGTATCAAAAAAAAGACAACAATGTCATATTTCGAAAACATACGCACTTTTACACGCATCTATGAATTAGGTAGCATGTCTGCTGCTGCAAGAGATCAAAGGATATCGCCTGCTGTGGCATCAGCACGAATTTCACAACTTGAAACTCACTTAGGTGTCCGTTTATTTCAACGTACAACGAGAAGTTTGTCGCCAACTGAACAAGGTCAGATATTTTATCGAGGCGCTAGAGTAATTCTAGAATCAGTACAAATGGCTGAAGCTGACATTGGAGATGTTACAGAGAACCCTCGTGGTGTTTTACATGTTGCTGCGCCACTTGGTGTTGGTAGAAGTTTAATAGCTCCAAATTCTCCTGCATTTACGAGTAAATATCCATTGGTTGACTTAAGGTTACGCTTGAGTGATCGAAAAGTTGATTTAACAGCTGAAGGACTAGATATTGCTTTTTTTCTAGGCCACCCAACTGATTCTAATCTTAGAATTCGCAAGATAGCTGATTGCCCTCGAGTTTTATGTGCTAGTCCAGAATATATTGCAAAAAATGGTCATCCAGTAGATGGATTCGAACTTCAAAGAGGCAAACATAATTGCCTCATGTTACGATTTCCTGGATCGACTGAATTCCAGTGGGAATTAAATACTCCTGATGGGTTAAGAAAGTTTGATGTAAAGGGAAGATTAGAAAGTGATGATGGAGATGTATTAACGGACTGGGCTCTTGCTGGCGCCGGTATTGCTATGAAGCCTGTATTTGAAGTTTATGATCATCTAAAAAGCGGCAAACTCATAATTGTAGCTGAAAAAACAAGACCCTCCCATGTGCAAATGGCCTGTTTATACACACATAGGCGTCATCAAGATCCAAAGGCACGTTTATTTATGGAGTTTATGATAGAGCATATTAGTGATGCAATCTCAGGTCCATTTCATAAGAAACAATCAACTCCCTCGGTAAGTTGAATACCCATATGGTGACAATAATAATGGCACGTGATAGTGAAGATTTTCTGACATTCCAAATCGGATGGGCACAATATTGAGAAATTGAACGCCCTCTGATACTTGACTGTGACGCGAAATGTAGTCACCACAGTGAAAAAGTAACTCATACTCTCCAATTTCAAACTCAGCTGAATTTAAAATTTGTTCGTTAGTTCTACCATCATCGTTCGTGAGCGCCTCAGATAGAAATTTTCTACTATTACTAACTATCTTATAAAGTTCAATTCTCAGGCCCGCGGCAGGGCAACCTCGAGCAGTGTCCAAAACATGAGTTGTCAGATATCCAGCCATTAAATATTCCTCCTAATTCATTCTATTTTTAATAAGATTTTTACATTATTAAAGAGCTAATTCAGTAATACTCCTTCAAATATTATTTGATATAAAACCATAATAGATAGTTTATAATAACAATAAAACAGGAGATCTTTAAGGATGAAACGCTATCCACGAGATATGTATGGCTATGGTAAAAATACTCCAAAAGCCCAATGGCCGAATAATGCAAAGATTGCATTACAAATTGTTATCAATTTTGAAGAAGGTGGTGAAAACAATATTCTCCATGGCGACAATGCGTCTGAAGCATTTTTATCTGAAATAGTTGGAGCCAGCGCTTGGCCAAATCAACGTCACGCAAATATGGAATCAATTTATGAATATGGTTCTAGAGTAGGCTTTTGGCGCTTATATGATATATTTAAAGAATTACCTGTAACAGTTTATGGCGTCGCAACTGCATTAGCTAGATCACCTAATCATGTTCATGCAATGAAATCTGCAAACTGGGAAATAGCCAGTCATGGATTAAAATGGATTGATTATAAAGACTTTGAAGAAAAAGACGAAAAAGCTGATATGAACGAAGCCATTCGTCTTCACACCGAAGTGACAGGCAGCGCCCCAAAAGGTTGGTATACTGGGAGATCTTCCGAAAATACAATTAAGTTAGCTGCTAGTACTGGTATTTTTTCATATATAGCTGACAGCTATGCTGATGATTTACCGTATTGGACAGAATTTTCCGATAATGATCAATTGATAGTTCCCTATACTTTAGACGCAAACGACATGAGATTCGCGACACCACAGGGTTTTAATTCTGGAACACAATTCCTAGAATATTTAAAAGATAGTTTTAAAACACTATATCAGGAAGGTGCTAATGGCTCACCAAAAATGATGTCAATTGGATTACATTGTCGTTTGGTTGGTCGCCCTGGCAGATTTGAAGCAATTAAAAAGTTTTTAGAATTTGTAAATGAACATGATAGTGTTTGGATGGCGACACGAGAGCAAATAGCAGATCATTGGAAAAAAAATCATCCACACAATCGATTTGAAAGGCCAAGTAATATGAATCGAGAGAAATTTATCAATGAATATGGTGGAATATTTGAACATTCTTCTTGGGTAGCAAATAATGCCTACGATCTTGAATTAAGCCATTCTCATGATACAGCTATTGGATTGCACAATGCTTTATGTCGAGCTTTTAGGTCAGCCCCTAAAGAGCAACAGTTAAGTGTTTTGAAAGCACATCCAGATTTAGCAGGCAAATTAGCTCAAGCTAAACGATTAACAGCAGAAAGCACATCAGAACAAGCATCTGCAGGAATGGATAGTTTAACCGATCATGAAAGAGAAAAATTTACACAATTAAATTTAGCATATGTCAAAAAGCATGGCTTTCCATTTATTATTGCAGTTAGGGATCATAACAAAGCGAGTATTTTAAGTGCATTTGAAGAACGTATTAATAATGATGGTGATACTGAGTTTTCAGAAGCTTGCAAACAAGTCGAGAGAATCGCAGAATTTCGCTTAATGGATCTTTTGCCATGATTTATGAAGTTTCCACACAACCATTAACAGCAGATGCTTTCAAACCATTTGGCGAAATTATAGATGCATCAGGTGAACCAGATAAAATTATTAATCAAGGCATGTGCGGAAGACACCATGATTTAGCAAAGTTAGATTTTCTTTCTGGGAAGGTGGGTGTCAGCGTATTTAATGCTAAAGCACGCAGCTTACCCTTTAACTTGGAAATGATGGAGCGTCATCCAGAGGGCACCCAGGCTTTTATACCGATGCATCAAAATTCATTTTTAATAATAGTCGCTCATGATAAAAATGGTGTGCCCGATACACCTATTTCATTTATTTCAAAACCAGGACAAGGTATTAATATATCCAAAAATACTTGGCATGGAGTATTATGCCCACTTTATTCTCCTGGCCTATTTGCTGCAATTGATAGAATTGGAGAAGGTCCAAACTTAGAAGAGCATTGGTTCAAAAAAGCTTGGACTATTATTTAAAGGTACTTACTCGTAGCTTGATACTGGCGAGCCTGCTAATGCCGCTATATTTAGCAAACCACGAACTGTAACACCTGGAGTAACTATGTGCGCACGATTTCCCATACCCATTAGAATTGGCCCAACCTCTAGACCCCCTGCAACAGACTTTAAAACGTTACGCGTTGCACCTGCAGCATCTGAATTAGCGTAAACTAAAATATTTGCTTTTCCTTTTAATCGATTATTCGGCATCATAGTTTCGCGAAGATCTTCATCTAAAGCTGCATCAGTGTGCATCTCACCTTCATATTCAAAATCTACTTTATGAGAATCTAGGATAGCTAGAGCTTCGCGAGTAACGCGTCCAGAATGCGTATCCGCATTTCCAAATTGTGAGCTTGAACATAATGCTAATTTAGGTTCGATACCGAAACGCCTTGTATGACGCGCTGCCGCAATCATTGTATTCGCAATTTGTTGTGCAGAAGGTTCAATATTCACATGCGTATCAGCAATAAATAAAGGACCTTGATCTAAAATTACTAATGATAATGCTCCCACTGGAGTTAAATCTTGGTTAGCTAAAACTTGCTTTATGTACTTCAAATGCCAATGATATTGTCCAAAGGTTCCACAAATCATACTATCTGCTTCACCACGGTGCACCATTACTGCTGCGATTGCAGTTGTATTTGTTCTCATGATTGCTTTTGCTAAATCTGGAGTAATACTTTTTCGAGCCATTATATCATGATAAGATTGCCAATAATCACGGTATCTTGTATCTTTTTCAGGGTTTACAAGTTCAAAATCTACTCCAGCTTTTATTGACAAACCTTCACGTTCAATTCGAGATTCAATTACATTTGGACGTCCAATTAAGACTGCAGTTTCTGATAATTCTTCTGACATTGCTTGCACTGTACGAAGTACTTTTACATCTTCACCTTCAGCAAAAACAACTCGTCTGTTGTCAGTTTTAGCAGCTTCAAAAATTGGCCGCATTGTCACTGCGGATCTATAAACTTGTGTCTGCAATTTTGCATGATATGCATCTAGGTCTAATTTATTTTTAGCTACGCCACTATCAATAGCTGCTTTTGCTACGGCATAAGCAATTGTAGGCAATAATCGAGGATCAAAAGGTTTTGGTATTAAGTAATCTGGTCCAAAAGCTAACCTCTCACCCTGATAAGCAGCACCTAATTCAGCACTTGCAGTTTCACGTGCAAGACCTGCGATAGCTTCAACACAGGCTGCTTTCATTTCATCATTTATTGTGGTTGCACCCACATCTAGAGCTCCACGAAAGATAAATGGAAAACATAATACATTGTTAACTTGATTTGGATAATCTGATCTTCCAGTTGCAATCAAAGCATCAGCCGATGCTTCTCTGGCTTCCTCTGGCATTATTTCAGGGGTTGGGTTTGCTAATGCAAATATAATTGGGTGAGATGCCATTTTCTTAACCATTTCTTGCGTTAAGAGCCCAGGGCCCGAAACACCTAAAAACAGATCAGCACCTTCCATTGCTTCCATAGTAGTACGTTTGGTCGTATTGCGGGCAAATTCTGATTTTTCAGCAGTTAAGTCATTTCTTTGAGTATGAACGACCCCCTTACTATCTATCATTGTTATGTTTTCTTTTTTAGCGCCCATAACCATCATCATTTTCAAACAGGCAATACCTGCTGCACCTGCACCTAAGGCGACAATTTTAATATCTGAAAAAGATTTTTTTGCTACTATTAATGCATTCGATGCCGCCGCTGCTGCAACTATTGCTGTACCATGTTGATCATCATGAAAAACAGGAATACCCATTTTTTCACGGCAAATTTTCTCCACAATAAAACAATCAGGAGCTTTTATATCTTCAAGATTAACAGCACCAAATGTTGGCTCTAAACTACAAACAATTTCTGCTAATTTTTTAGGATCTGGCTCATTTACTTCAATATCAAAACAATCAATACCTGCGAATTTCTTGAATAAAACAGCTTTACCTTCCATAACAGGTTTTGAAGCTAAAGCACCAATATCACCCAAACCTAAAACAGCTGTTCCATTTGATATAACAGCAACCAAGTTACCTCGTGATGTATAACGTCTTGCATCATCTGGATTTTTTTCAATTTCTAAACAAGCCTCAGCTACACCCGGGGAATATGCACGACTTAAGTCGCGTCCATTCGCCATAGGTTTTGTAGCTCTTATCTCTAATTTTCCTGCGCGAGGAAATTCATGATAATCCAATGCAGCTTGTTTTTCGATTGATTTCTTTGTTTCTTTAGCCACTGTTATTTCCTTTAATAGGGTGTAAATACTTTAAAATTTATTTATAGTCCTAGGTTTATTAAAATGTTTAATCTTAAAAAATAATTAGTTTTTCAGCTTATTATTTTAAAAAAATTTTTGTACCACTTTAGCTGATATTCTAGCTTATATTTAAAATTAATTATTAAAAAGGTGAAAATTTTTGCATCTTAGATTTAATTTACTGATTAATTTAAACCATCCCTATTCTAAAGACAATTTTTTCGAAAATTTTTTATAATTTTATAAATATTTAAAAAATCATTTATTGTCAGTAGCTTAATTTTTTCATAATATGAAATACTATTTCATTATTGTGGAGAGCACTATGAGATCAAAGAATATCAGAAGCCTTGGTCGACCAAGAGCATTTAATGACAAAATAGAACAGAACACTGTAAAATCTTTAGATCGTGCACTCACAGTACTTACAACTCTTTCAAAAAATCAGAATAAAACCCTAACAGATTTGTCAAAAGAGTTGAGAGAGTCACCATCAACTGTTTACAGAATACTTTCAACAATGGCTCTACATAAAATTGTAGAATGTGATGATAGACTACAAACTTGGAATATTGGACCAGGTTCTTTTCAGATTGGGTCATCATTTCTGCGAAGAACAAGCCTAGTAGAAACCAGCCGTCCGTTCTTACGAAACTTAATGGAAGAAACTGGAGAAACAGCCAACCTAGGGATAGAAAATAACGGTAATGTTTTATTTTTAAGTCAGGTCGAAACACATGCTCCTATCCGTGCTTTTTTTCCACCTGGAACACTTTCACCACTACATGCATCAGGAATAGGAAAAGTATTATTAACTCAATATACTCTTCCCAAATTAGAAAAATTTATTAAATCAGGCTTAGAACCTTTCACACAATATACCAATTCAACTTTAGAATTAATACAAGGCGATATGGCAATTACTTTAGAACGCGGCTATGCAATTGATGATCAAGAGCGCAATATTGGCATGCGTTGTATAGCTGCGCCAATAAAAAATGCATTTGGAGAAGTTATAGCAGGAATATCCGTATCAGGGCCAACCAGCCGTGTTGCCAGCGATCAGATTGCTGAATTTAGTAGATCTGTAGTAAACACTGCAAGAGAAGTTTCCATCGAATACATTCAAAAAGTTGTATGCGATTATTTCGACCTTCCTATCGAACTAATGAAATCTAAAACAAGAAAAAGAGAAGTCGTTCAAGCAAGGCAAATAGCAATGTATTTTTCTAAAAAAATGACTAAATCTTCTTTAGCAAACATAGGAATGCATTGTGGAGGCAAAGATCATGCAACTGTACTACATGCTTGTAGAACTGTAAATAACCTTTCTGAAACTGATAAAAACTTTAGAGCTTATTTAGCCGATCTAGAGAAAAAATTAAGTATTCAGTAAGGCAAGTAAACACATATAATAACTTTAGTAATGAAAATACTAATGGTTTGTTTAGGCAATATATGCAGATCTCCTTTAGCACAGGGAATTCTTGAAAAAAAAATCGAAACACATAATTTAAATGCTTTTGTTGATTCTGCAGGGACTGGATCATGGCACATAGGCAATCCTCCCGATATTAGAAGTATTGAAACAGGAAAAAAAAATGGCATTTCAATATCAAATCAAAGAGCAAGGCAATTTAAAACGTTAGATTTTGAAGAATTCGATTTAATTTATGTGATGGATAAATCCAACCTTAATGACTTATCAAATCTTGATTACAACAACGATTATTTTAGTAAAATAAAATTAATTTTGAATGAACTTAATTCATCTGAAAATATGGATGTTCCAGACCCATATTATGGAAATGAAAGTGGATTTGAAATTGTATATGATCTATTAGACAAAGCTTGCGATAAAATTATTTTAAAATTAAATAATGAATAAAGGGGCCTTATACATGATACCAACGACTATTGGAGATGTTAAAGACAACCCCAATCAACAAATAGCACCTTCTAATCTAATTACCACCATTGGTTTAAGACATTTCATTGTAGAAAACATAAAAACTACAAGAAGATTCTTAAGAAAACTAGACCCTGAATTCGACATTGACAACAGCTACTTTTCAATATTAAACAAACACACAAATTCAAATGAAATTCAAAACTTCCTACAACCTTGTAGAGAAGGTGAAAACATTGGTCTTATTAGTGAAGCAGGGTGCCCTGGAATTGCTGACCCCGGTGCTACAATTGTTTCAATCGCCCATAGAGAAAATATTAGAGTAATACCTTTAATAGGACCAAGCTCAATTTTCATGGCTCTTATGGCTAGCGGACTAAGTGGACAAAACTTTTGCTTTAACGGATACTTGCCTATTGACAAATCACTTAGAATAAAAAAAATTAAACAATTGAGTTCATCGTGTATGAATGGATCTAGTCAAATTTTCATGGAAACACCATTTAGAAACGATTCACTTTTAACAGACCTTTTAAAAAACTTAAATGAAAACATTATGCTATGTATAGCATCTAACATAAGCAGTAATGACGAATTTATAAAAACACTTCCAATAAAAGATTGGAAAAAAAATAGACCGAAACTCAATAAGAAACCTTCAATATTTATTTTAGGTAATGATTAAAATAGTATATTAGAGTTATAATAATTAACACAATGGAATTATTAAAAATTAGAGGTAACTGGAAAAATCCAAGTATTTCATTCAACCCAAATGGTAAACTTCAAATTTGGGGAAGATCACTTCCAGAAAACGCCTTAGACACTTACAAACCAATTTTCACTTGGCTTGAGAATTACAAAAAAACTCCAGCTGATAAAACTGAAATCGATTTTAAGCTAGAATATTTCAATACTACCTCAAGTAAATTGATTTATGAGATTTTTAAAAAATTTGAAGATCTAAAATCTGATGGTAATAATTTACATGTGAAATGGCATTATGAATCTGATGATCCAGATATGGAAGAAGAAGGAAAACTACTTTCAAACATTATTAAAGTTGAAATTGAGCTAATTGGTGTAGAAGAATTCGACTTTAGCTACTAATTTTTAGTATTTAAAATTTCAAGATTAATAATCAAGGGTGTATTTGGAGGAACTCTCCCATTAACCCCGCCTTTATCCTCAAAAGCAAGCATTGAAGGGATTAACACTTCAACATGATCTCCATAATTTAAATGCTGCAACAACAAATCAAAACCCTCTATCATTTGTCCCTCTAACCCCACAATAAATTCATCAGGATTTAAACCATCTGTTTTATAAATTAATTCACCACTAGATAAATGACAGGAATAAAAAACAGCTACGTTATCTCCAACTTTTATCAGACTATCTCCTTTATTATTTAATTGAATCCAATGAATTTTTCCATAATTTGAAACTGGTAATTTCTTAGAATTCCAATTGTCTAAGATTGAATCTATTAAAATTTGTTCATCAGAAAGAAAATTCTTTATTAAATCCTTTTCACTTGGAAATAAACC
>Ga0209425_10003977_pt1 | contig 15342 bp, 20 predicted proteins | sample COG_05_FD_184749 | JGI IMG/M metagenome (GOLD analysis project Ga0209425, IMG submission 184749) | Pelagic Microbial community sample from North Sea - COGITO 998_met_05 (SPAdes) (version 2) | ecosystem: Environmental > Aquatic > Marine > Neritic zone/Coastal water | place: Helgoland, sampling...
TTTTATTCAGGGACATATTGATACGGTAGCTAAGATTACAAAATTACATGTTATCGATAAAGCTTGGTTAATAAAACTTCAAATGTTAAATAAAAATCTTGCAATTTTTCTTTTAGAAAAATCATCAATATCTATCAATGGCGTATCTCTTACTATTTCCAAGATAATAAAAAATTCTTTTGAAATAAATATAATCCCACATACTTTGAAACTAACCAATATTAAAAATTTAAGGATTAATAGTTTAGTAAACGTAGAGTTAGATATATTTAGTAAATATATTAAAAAATATTCAGTTTAAATGACTAAAAATAAATTCTCTAAAATATCTTCAATAATTCAAGATGCCAAAAAAGGTAAAATGTTTATTTTAGTTGACGATAAAAATAGAGAAAACGAAGGCGATCTAATAATACCTGGTTCTAAATGTAACTCAAAAAGTATTAATTTCATGGCTAAGCATGGTAGAGGCTTAATATGTTTGGCTTTATCGAAAAAACAAATAGATAATTTAAAATTACCTTTAATGTCTCCAAATAACAAATCTAGAATGCAAACTGCATTTACAATTTCAATAGAAGCAAAGAGGGGAATTACTACTGGAATTTCGGCACAAGATAGAGCAAAAACTATTAAAACGGCTATTAATCCTAAAGTTAAAAAAAGTGACATTGTTTCTCCTGGGCATGTTTTTCCATTGGTGGCTAGAAACGGTGGCGTACTTGAAAGAGCAGGCCACACAGAGGCATCAGTGGATATTTCAAAATTATCTAACCTTAACCCAAGTTCAGTAATATGTGAGGTAATGAATGAAGATGGCAGGATGGCTAGATTGAACGATTTATATAAGTTTTCAAAAAAACATAAGCTTAAATTGGCTTCAATTGAAGACTTAATTTCTTATCGATTAAAGTATGAAAAGTTAATATTAAAGATAGCTTGCAAAACAGCCTATTTAAATAAAAAAATTAAGATAAATATTTATCATTATAAGAACAAATTAGAAAATAATATTAATTATGTAGTTACCAGAGGTGTTTTAAATCAAAAGAAATTGATAGTTGTAAGAGTAATTTCTACGAAAATAAATGACAAGAATATTTTGAGAAATTCTAAAGTTAATAAATTATTAAAAATTCTATCAAGATATAAAAATTATCTTTTATTAATTATAAACAATCGAAATAATTCTTCAAAAGACAAAAATATTAACACATTACGATATTATGGGATTGGAGCTCAAATAATTAAAGACCTAAATGTTAAAAATATGATACTTCTATCAAGAAGCAGAAAAAAAATTATTGGTCTTGAGGGATTTGGTTTAAAAATAAAAAAACAAATAATTATAAAATGAAAAAAGTTTTAATTGTTAATTCTAATTATTATAAGGAAATAACTAATAATTTAATATTTAATGCTAAAAAAGAATTATTAAAAGCAAAATTTAAGGTAAGTATTTTAGACATTCCCGGCGCATTTGAAATTCCCATTGCAATAAGAAAAAATATTAAAAAATATGATGCCTTTGTTGCACTAGGATGCGTTATAAAAGGGGAAACCCCTCATTTCGATCTAATATGTTCCTCAATATTTTATTCAATTTTAAATCTTTCTACTAAATATAATAAACCGATTGGAAACGGTGTTATAACTGTTTTAAATTTAAGCCAAGCCAAACAAAGGAGCAAAAGGATTAATTCAAAAAAACCAAACAAAGGGTCTGAGGCAGCGAATGCAGTCATATCTTTAATTAAAAATGGACCAAAAAAAGTATAAGAATTCAACACCGCGTATAAAAGTAATTCAAAAATTATATGGCTCCTTTATGAATCCAGGTGAAGCAATTGATTACCCAAAAAACCAATATAAAAAGTTTATAAAAGATGTAGTAACAGGCACTTTAGAGAGATCTGAATTAATTGAGGAGGCTATAAACTCCTATCTATCTAAAGACATAAATTTAGTTAAAACTGATAAGCTACTTAAAATTATATTATTTGCAGCTATTTTTGAGCTTATGTTCAAGCACAATACTCCAAAAAAAGTTATTATTAATGAATATTTACTAGCCTCTGAGTATTTCTTGGAAAAAATTCAGACAGGATTTCTTAATGCAATTCTAGACAAAATATCAAAGGAATTAAGGAAACAAGAGTAAAAAATTGTCATTAAAATGAAGTTTAGCTTGCCTTTTTAACGTTTATTTGGCATTTATGCGCTTTATAAATGACAGTTTATTTAGAATTACTTTATTTAATATTATTCACTGGAATATTAGCAGTAGGTTATAGTTATTTACTTTCAGGACAGATACTTTCTTCAAGTCCTGGAAATGCTAAAATGCAAGAAATTGCCGAAGCTATTCAAATTGGAGCAAAAGCTTATCTTAATAGGCAATACAGGACAATTGCAATTGTAGGGATAATAGTTCTTGCTATTGTAACTTATTTTTTTAGTTACCTTGTGGGTATAGGTTATTTTATCGGTGCATTCTTATCTGGTGTTGCTGGATATGTCGGCATGCTTATTTCTGTAAAAGCGAATGTAAGAACAGCTGAAGCAGCTAGACACAGCTTACAATCGGGTTTAACAATAGCTTTTAAATCAGGAGCTATAACGGGATTACTTGTTGCTGGTTTAGCTTTATTGGCAATTACATTTTATTACATTATTCTTATTAATTTAAACGTAGACAATAGAGAAATTATTAATGCTTTAGTAGCTTTAGGTTTTGGTGCTTCTCTTATTTCAATTTTTGCTAGACTCGGCGGAGGAATTTTTACCAAAGGTGCTGATGTTGGTGCAGACTTAGTTGGTAAAGTTGAGGCCGGAATACCAGAAGATGATCCAAGAAACCCTGCAGTAATTGCTGATAACGTTGGAGATAATGTTGGTGATTGCGCTGGAATGGCAGCAGATTTATTTGAAACATATGCAGTGACCATAGTTGCAACAATGGTTTTGTCTTCAATATTTTTTCCAAATGATTATAATTTAATGATTTATCCTTTAGCAATTGGTGGTGCCTGTATATTAACATCAATAATAGGAACCTGGTTCGTAAAACTTGGTAAAAGTAAAAATATTATGGGCGCATTATATAAAGGTTTTATTGTTACAGCCATTACATCTCTTTTAATTTTATACCCCGTAACTAATTCAATAGTTGGCATGAGCAATTCTTATAGCAATAACCTAAAAGTTTTTAATGGTATGGACCTATACATTTGCGGTGTTGTTGGTTTTATAATTACTGGTTTACTAATTTGGATTACCGAATATTATACTGGTACAAACTATAGACCAGTTAGGTCAGTTGCACAATCATCCACAACTGGTCACGGTACAAATGTAATTCAAGGATTAGCTATTTCAATGGAAGCTACTGCTATACCAGCTTTGATAATTGTAGCAGGAATTTTATACACTAATGAACTGGCTGGCTTGTATGGAATTGCCATAGCAGTAACGTCAATGTTAGCTCTAACTGGGATGGTAGTAGCATTGGATGCTTATGGTCCAGTTACAGACAATGCTGGTGGAATAGCAGAAATGGCTAAACTCCCTAAAAGTGTTAGAAAAACTACAGATGCGTTAGATGCTGTAGGAAACACGACAAAAGCTGTTACAAAAGGTTATGCAATAGGTTCAGCGGGATTAGGAGCTTTAGTATTATTTGCGGCTTACACGGAAGATATAAAATATTTTTCTACAGTAAAAGGCTCAGCTTTAGAGGGTGTAATTGTTACTTTTGATTTATCTAATCCATTTGTAGTTGCTGGTTTATTAATTGGAGGAATGTTACCTTATTTATTTGGATCAATGGGCATGCAAGCAGTTGGTAGAGCAGGAGGAGCCGTGGTTATTGAAGTACGTAGACAATTTAAAAAAATCCCTGGAATTATGAAAGGCAAGCGTAAGCCAGACTACGGAAGATTAGTAGATTTATTAACGAAAGCAGCAATTAAAGAAATGATTGTTCCATCTCTTTTACCTGTTCTATCTCCAGTAATACTTTATTTTATTATTCTTCAAATTGGTGGAATGGAAGCTGCCCTATCTTCATTAGGTGCCATGCTATTAGGAGTTATAATAACAGGATTATTTGTAGCAATTTCAATGACTGCAGGTGGTGGTGCATGGGATAACGCGAAAAAATATATTGAAGATGGAAATTTTGGAGGTAAAGGATCAGAAGCACATAAATCAGCTGTTACGGGTGATACAGTAGGAGATCCTTATAAAGATACAGCTGGACCCGCAATTAATCCAATGATTAAAATAACCAACATTGTAGCTTTATTGCTATTAGCGGTTATAGCACATTAATTATTTTCGATTACTATACATTTTTTGCTTTACACTTTGCAAAAAGTTTTCAATAAAGCTCTTTTGAGCTAGCTCATTATCAGTTTCATTTTTTGAAAATTTAATATTGTTTATTTCATCTTTATTTAAAAGTTTTTTATTAACAAGTACGCCATATTTATTAAAGTCTAGTATTAGTACATTATTTGCTTTTAAAACATGCTGTCCAAGTTTGTGGTATTTGCCTTTTGTTAAAATTCTTTCGATATAAATCCAAGTATCTTTTTTTTCACCACTTTTCATATGAGGCTGTCCAATTATTCTAACTGTATCATTTTTATTAGTTTTATTTATAGATAATTTATTTGCTCTATTCTCTAAATAAATAATGCCATGAGTTTTTAATGGTTCATTAATTTGACAACCTGCTAAGATAAGAAATATAAATACTATAAAATAAAAATGATTTTTAAAAATAAAAGGCATAATTCAAATATCTATAATACATTATTGATTTTGTCTCGTAATATTTTTTTTTATCAAAACTTATCGCTTGAAGACACCTATGAAACAAGAGTTTATTTGATGTTTTTTCATTATTCAATAATTGTGTTAATTTTTAAAAAAAAGAATAAAAAACCTGATCAAGAAAATTATGATAATTTATTTTTTTATTTAGAAAATAATTTAAGAGAATCTGGATTAGGAGATGTGACTGTTAACAAAAAAATGAAAGATTTAAATAAAATTTTTTATGACATCTTATTAAAAATAAACTCTGATCCAGAAAATTTCAAAATTAATAAAAAACTATGTATAAATTATTTTAACAAGCTAAAGAATAACAATGAAAAATGGGTTAAAATTGAACAATATTTTGATAATTTTTATAATTTTTGTTTTGATATGCCCATTAAAAATGTGCTAAAAGAAGCAGTTAAATTTAAATTTTAATCTTATGGCTGTACCAAAAAGAAAAACATCAGTTTCAAAAAAAAAAATGAGACGATCTCATCACAAGATATCCTCAGTAAATATTGTTGAAGATAAAAAAAGTGGTGAATATAAATTATCTCACCATATAGATCTTAAATCTGGTTTTTATAACGGAAAAAAAATCTTAGATATTTAATATTCTTTTATGATTAAAAAAATTTCTATTGCAATAGATGCAATGGGCGGTGATAATTCTCCCGATAAAACAATTGAAGGTGTAAAAATTTTTTTAGATAAGAACAAATCTAATAATGATTTTGTTCTAAATATTTTTGGAAAAGAACATGAGGTAAATTCAAAAATCAAAAAATACAATATCAATTCAGATCTAATAAAGGTTATTAATTCAGATAGCATAGTCTCTGATGAAGAATCTCCCATGGTAGCTGTTAAAAATTCCAAAAATACAAGTATGTGGAATTGTATACAACATCAACTGCAGGGAAAATCAGATATTAGTTTATCCGCAGGCAATACAGGTGTTCTATTAGTAATTTCTAGAATGATTTTAAAAATGATGAACGAAGTTAGTAAACCAGCTCTCGCTGGTTTGTGGCCCAGTCAAAATGGGATGAATGTTGTTTTAGATTTAGGTGCTAATATAGAGTGTAATGATCAAAATCTTGTAGATTTTGCAGAATTAGGTTCGGCTTTATTTAAATCCTTATTCCCTAATCAAAAACCAAAAGTTTCTCTCTTAAACGTTGGCTCAGAAGAAATTAAAGGAACGGAAATGTTAAAAGTTACATCTAGAAGATTACGTGATTTATCTAGTGAAGATAATTTTATTTACAACGGATATATAGAAGGAAATAATATTATGAGCGGGGAGTCTAATGTAATTATTACAGACGGCTTTACAGGAAATATTGCTTTAAAAACCGCAGAAGGAACAGCTAAGTTTATAACAAAAAATTTAAAAAAGTCATTATCTGAGAATATTTTTACAAAATTGTCGCTTATTTTTTCATACTTCTCGCTGAAAAAATTTAAAGATAAATTAGATCCACGAAAATACAATGGAGCAATCTTTCTGGGTTTAAATGGTCCCGTAGTTAAAAGCCACGGTGGAATAGACGCAATTGGCTTTTATCATTCACTAGATCTGTGTTACAAAATAATTAAAGGTAATTTAATGTCTGAAATTAAAAAAAACCTTAACCATGCAAGAAAAACTTAAACGAAATATAAAGAAAGTAGATTTAATAAAATCTTTAAGTAATAAAACAGGATATTCCGTACTTATTTCAAAAAAATTGTTTGCAGATTTAATATATTTAATAATTTATAGAATTAAAAAAACAGGGAGTTTTAATTTCAAAAATTTTGGAACATTCGATTTAATTGAAAAATTGGAGAGAGTTGGCAGAAACCCTAAAACTAAAAAAGAATTCACAATTTCTTCAAGAAAATCAATAAAATTTACTACTTCGAAAAAACTATTGGATAAATTAGATAAGTTAATATGAGCAAATTAATAACTATTTCAAAAATGTCAAAAATAATAAATCTAATTGATCCAATTACAAAAAAACCACTTAATCATGTTCTAAGATACTGGGAAGCAGAATTTAAGGAGATTAAACCAAAAAAAATCAACAACAGAAGATATTATTCTCCTGAACAAGTTAAACTAATTAAAATGATAAAATATCTACTTAAAAATAAAGGAATGACTATTTTGGGAGTCAAAAACCTACTAGCATCTAAAATAAATAAACTTGACGACACTAATATTCATAGTTTAAAAGCTGAGTATTATAAAATTAATCTTAAATCAAAAAGTAAACAAATTTTAGATAAAGTGAAAAGATTAAAAAATTATGGCAAAAAAAACTCATCTTAAAATCCGCATGGTTCCGGAAAGTAATCCAGATAGCAAATTCATATATTATGCAAAAAAACCAACTAAAGGTGAAAAAGTTAAGAACAAATTAAAACTTAAAAAGTATAATCCGAATACAAGAAAACACGAATATTTTGTTGAAAAAAAACTCCCACCACATAGTAAGTAACTATTTTTTATTAAAATTTCTAAACTCATAATCAATAAAAGCATTAATCATTGCTTTCCATATTTTTTGAGTTATTTTTGAATCGATTTTTTTTATCCTAGATTTCCTTGAAATATTTTTAAGAATTACTGCTATTCTTTTCCTGTCTATTATATCTTTTTTAAATTTTTTATTTCTTATTACTTGATCAACTAGTCTTGATCTTTTTTTTATAAGTTCTAATAATTGATTATCAATCTTATCCAAATTACTTCGAATTTTTAATATATTTTTATTTATCATAGCGACAATTTACAAATTAAAGATTATATAAATAAATATATAATACAGATTATGTATGTAAACGAGAAAAAAATAAATAGATTATTTTTTTATTGGCTAACCTTTTCTTTAATTTTGGTTTTTTTAATAATTATAATTGGTGGAATAACAAGATTGACTGATTCAGGTCTCTCAATAACTAAATGGGAATTATTTAGTGGATTATTACCTCCTTTAAATCTTAATGCTTGGAATGATTATTTTAATCAATACAAACAAATACCTCAATATAAATTATTAAATTTCAATATGACTCTTGAAGAATTTAAAATTATTTTCTATTGGGAATATATTCATAGATTAATGGCTAGAATAATTGGTTTATTTTTTTTAATACCTTTAATTTATTTTCATTTTTCAAAATACATTAAAAAAGAATATTTAAATACATGTTATATAATTTTTATTTTGATAGTTATTCAGGGAATTATTGGTTGGTTTATGGTTAAAAGCGGTTTAGTGAATAATGTAACTGTCGATCATTATAGATTATCGCTACATTTATCAATTGCAGTTTTAATAATATCATTAATTTTTTGGCTAATAATAAATGTTGTATCAAAAACTAATAAAAAATTTTTTAAATTTTCAAATAACAATGTACCTTTTTTAATTCTTTTTTTTCTGATATTTTTTCAAATACAAATAGGTGCATTCGTATCAGGATTAGACGCTGGAAAAATTTATCAATCATGGCCATTAATGGGAAGTCATTATTTTCCGAATGACTTGACTATTAATAGCTTCAATAATTTTTTAGAACTAGACAATCGTTCACTTGTTCAGTTTTATCATCGGAATATGGCATATTTAATAATTATTTATTCTTTATTTCTTTGGTTCTATATATACAAAAATAGAATTTATAATCTCTACAAACCCTTAAAAATTTTATTATTTTTTTTAATATTGCAGATTATTTTAGGGATTTTAACATTAGTTAGTGGACTTAATATTTATTTAGCTTTAATGCATCAAATTACAAGTATTATATTAGTATTTAGCGCTTTAAATGTTTATTATTTTAGAGCTAAATAAATTGACTTTATTACGCATTCTTTGTATTTATCGCCCATTATTATGACTCCTTTTATTAAAAAAAAAGATATAAAAAAAGATTGGTATATTATAAATGCTCAAAATGCAGCAGTTGGCAGACTTGCATCTTATATATCGAAAGTTTTAAGAGGTAAAAATAAACCTACTTATAACCCTCATATAGATAATGGGGATTTTGTAGTTGTAACAAATATAGATAAGATTAAATTTTCTGGAAAGAAATTCCATAATAAAAAATATTACAGACACACAGGACACCCGGGGGGTATAAAAGAGTCCACGCCTTTTTCTCTTAAGGAAAAAAACAAGACAGAACAAATTTTAAAGTTAGCAGTAAAACGTATGTTGCCAGGTGGACCCTTGGCAAAAAAACAACTTACAAAATTAAAAATTTATAACGGAGAAAATCATCCTCATGAAACTCAAAAACCTAAAGTAATTAATTTTGAACAATTAAATAAAAAAAATGTTATAAAATAATGGAACAGACTAATCAAACTTCAGTTAATAAAGTAAAAACTAGACTAGATTTTAAAAATAGTAAATATGCTACTGGTAGAAGAAAAAGATCTATAGCTAAAGTTTGGGTTAAAAAAGGGACCGGCAACATTCACGTTAATGGTTTGAAAATGGATGAATATTTTAAAAGACCTGTTCATCAAATAATTGTCACAAGACCACTAGAAATTTCTGAAGTAGCAACAAATTATGATGTCAAATGTTCTGTTAAAGGTGGGGGGTTATCAGGCCAAGCTGGAGCTATAATTCTTGGCATATCTAAGGCTTTAATTTCCCATGATGAAAGTTTAAAGAAAAATTTAAAAAAGAATAAATTAACCACGAGAGACTCTAGAGTGGTTGAACGTAAAAAATACGGTCACAAAAAAGCTAGAAGAAGCTTTCAGTTTTCTAAAAGATAATCATTAAATTTAACTATTATTAAAGAGAGTGATATAAGAAATTATGTCTATACATAACAAAATAAATGTGGCCGTTATTGGTGCCACAGGATACACAGGGTTAGATCTTGTTTTAATTCTTTCAAAACATCCAAAAGTTAATATTCTTAATTTATGCGCTACAAAGAATTTAGGTAAAACAATTAATTATTTTGATAACAGGATTAAAAAAAAACTTCCTAAAATTTCATCAGTTAATAAAATTAATTGGTTAAATTTAGATTTAGTATTCTTGTCTCTACCAAATGGCGAGGCGCAAAAATTAATAAAAAAAAAATTTAACAAAAATAAAAAAATAAAGTTTATTGATTTATCTGCAGATTTCAGAATTATAGATCATAGAATTTACGAAAAAAACTATACTATTAAACATAACGCAAAAAATTTAATCAAGTATTCTTTATATTCAATACCTGAATTTAGTAAAAATATGATTAAAAAATTTAGAATAATTTCAAACCCTGGATGCTATCCAACTTCCATACAATTACCTTTGGTACCATTAATTAAAAAAAACTTGATTAAAAAAAATGATATAACAATAGACTCAAAATCTGGTTATTCTGGAGCTGGAAAAAATTTAAAAAAAAAATTTACTCATAAAAATTTATACGCTTCTATATTTGGGTATAGCCCAAAAAATCACAGACATATTTGTGAAATAGATCAGCAATTTAAAAAATTAACAAAAAAAAAAATAACTTTTACTTTTAACCCTTATTTACTTCCAACTTTTAGAGGTATTTTAAGTTCAATTTACGTACATCTTGATAAAGGTAAAACTGGAAATTATTTGAGAAATGCTCTTATCAAATTCTATAAAAATTCAAAATTTGTTAAAATTTTAAAATTAAATACTCCTCTAGGATCAGGAAATGTTTTAAATACAAATAATATTGAAATATCAATTTGTGAAACTAGAATAAAAAATAAATTTATTATTTTTTCTGCAATCGACAATCTAGTGAAAGGAGCATCAGGCCAAGCTGTTCAAAATATGAATATATTATATGATTTTCCGGAACATCTTGGTTTAATATGAAATATATTTTTTTTTTATTTTTATTTTTTTTAACTTTCCAGTGTAGTAAACCAAAAATCGTATTAATTTGTGGAGATCATGTTTGTGTAAATAAATTAGAGGCGGAACAATACTTTGAAAAAAACCTTTCTATCGAAGTAAAAATTGTAGAAAAAAAAATTAAAAAAGAAGTTAATTTAATAGAACTTAATTTAAAAAATAATCAAAATAGAAAAGAAGTAAATATTTACGCTAAAAAAGATACCAAAAATAATTTAAAGACTTTATCGAATAAAGAAATTTCTAAAATAAAAAAAAAAATTAGAAATGAAAAAAAAGATAAAAAAATTGTAAGAAAGTCTAAAAAAATAAAAGAGAAAAATTTAAATAATAAAACAATTAATATTAAAAATAACAAAATTAAAAACAATAGAATTAACAAAAAACAGGCAAATATAATTGTTAATAAAAATCAGAATAATTTAGTTGATATTTGTACAATTTTAGAAAAATGTAGTATTGATGAAATATCTAAATATTTATTAAAACAAGGTAAAATGAAAAAATTTCCTGACATAACACAAAGACAATAAAAGTATGAGAAAATTAAATATTGCTATAATAGGATTGGGAAATATTGGCAGTTATTTATTCAATTATTTAAATGAGAATAAGAAAATTTTAACAGAGAAAAATAATTGTCTTCCAGTTGTTAAATATGTTTCAGCAAAAAATAAAAGCAGAAAAAGAAAAATTAAAATTAATAAAGATCAATGGCTAAATAATTATCTTGATGCTACTAAAAAAAATGATGTTGATTTAATTATTGAATTAATCGGTGGAGCAGAAGGTCCGGCAAAAAAATTAGTATTTAATGCACTAAAGAATAAAAAGCATGTTGTAACAGCAAACAAAGCTTTAATTGCTAAATATGGGGATCAACTTTCAAAAATTGCTGAAAAAAATAAAGTTAATTTAGAATTTGAAGCGTCCGTTTGTGGAGGTGTTCCAATAATAAGATCTTTAAAAGAAGGCTTAATAGCAAATAAAATATCAAAAATTTATGGTATCTTTAATGGAACTTCTAATTACATTCTTTCATCAATGGATAAAGAAAATAAAAGTTTTGAAGAAGTTTTATCGAATGCCAAAATATTAGGTTATGCAGAATCTAATCCTTCATCAGATTTAAATGGTAGCGATGTTTCCTCTAAGTTAAAAATATTATGTTCATTATGTTTTAATTCGTATTTAAATAACAACATTTATGTTGAAGGTATAAACGATATAGATAAAACGGATATCGATAACGCTAATAAATTAGGATATAAAATTAAATTACTTGGTTTTGCAGAATTAATAAATAATAAAATTTATCAAAGAGTTCATCCTACATTAATTAAAAAAAACTCTTACGTGGCTGGAATAGATGGAGTTTTAAATGCAGTTATAATTGACGGTAAACCAGTTGGTCAAAGTATAATTCAGGGAGAGGGTGCTGGACCTGCCCCAACGACTTCTGCGTTAATTTCAGATATATCTTCAATACTGCGGGGTAATGTAAAATTTCCTTTTTCATTGTCATCCAAAGAAAGAAAAAATCTTATCTTTCAGAATATCAAAGAAAGATTTTTTTCAGCTTATTTAAGATTTGAAGTAGCTGATAAACCTGGCGTATTATCAAATATTACTAATATTTTTTCAAAATACAAAGTTTCAATAAAAAGATTAATTCAGAATCCTTATAAAAATAAAAAAATTTCTTCAATCATTATAATTACACATAGCTCAAAAGATCATTCTTTAAAAAAATTATTGAAAGAAGTTTCTAAAAAAAACTACATTAAAAGAAAACCAAAATTAATAAGAATTGATAACGGGTAAATGTCGATCGATAAAAAATTTTTAAATCTATTTATCAAGGTGACAGAAAAAGCGGCAATCGGGGCCTCTAAATTTATAGGTAAAAATGATAAAATTGCAGCTGATAAGGGTGCAGTTGACCCAATGCGAAGAGAATTAAATAAGATAAACATGGAAGGAACTGTTGTTATTGGTGAAGGAGAGATGGATGAAGCTCCAATGTTGTATATTGGTGAAAAACTTGGAACATTAAGAGGCCCTAAATTTGATATCGCTGTTGATCCCTTGGAGGGAACAAAGTTCACTGCCAACGGAGAACCTAATGCTTTCTCAGTTTTAGTTATTTCTGAAAAAGGAAGTTTATTGTCAGCTCCTGACACTTACATGGAAAAAATTGTAATTGGTTCGAACCTGCCTAAAAATTTAATGGATTTAGACTATGATGTACAAAAAAATATTAAATTATTAGCGGATGCTAAAAATAAGAAAGTATCTGATATAAATGCTTGTGTTCTAAAAAGACCTAGACACGATAAAATAGTAAAAGAGTTAACTAAAATGAATGTTAACATTAATTATATAACTGATGGAGATATTGCAGGTGCTCTTAGTGTAATAGGGGAAAAGCCTAAAAATGATATTTATTATAGTACAGGAGGCGGTCCAGAAGGAGTTATAGTTGCTGCAGCTCTTTCTTGTTATGGAGGTCAAATTCAAGGTCGCTTGATCTTAAATGAAGATGAAAAAATTAGAGCAAAAAAACTTGGAATTTTAGATTTTAATAAAAAATACAATATAGGAGACATGGTAAAAGGAGACATAATTTTTTGCGCATCAGGTGTAACTTCAGGTGATTTAGCTAGCGGTGTGAAAGATTTGGGTAATGAATATGAAGTTAATACCTTTGTACTTCACAAAAGCCAAAATATGATTAAGTCAGTTACTAATGTTTATAATAAATGAATTCACTTTCTATAAGCGGTAAAAAATGGATACTAAAAAAATTCAATCAAGAAGATCTTGCGTTTATTAAAGATAACTTTTCTCTAGATGAAATTACTTCTAAACTTTTATCAATTAGAAAAATTAAAAAAGCAGAAATAAATTCTTTTTTAAACCCGTCAATTAGAAATTTTCTTCCAAATCCAAATATTCTTATAGATATGCAAAAATCTACATTAAGAGCTGTTGAGGTAATTTTAAAAAAAGAAAAAATCGGCATCTTTGGTGATTACGATGTTGATGGAGCTAGCTCTACTGCTTTACTTGGTAATTACTTTTCTCATTTAAATTTAGATTATGAAATTTACATACCTGATCGAAAAAAAGAAGGTTATGGACCTTCGATAAAAAGTTTTGAAGAATTAATTTTTAAAAAAGTAAAAATAATTTTCACTGTTGATTGCGGTACACTTTCTTATGAAGCTATTAATTATGCAAAAAAGAACGGTATTGATGTTATCGTATTAGACCATCATCAATCTGAAATTAAACTTCCAAAGGCATATTCAATAGTTAACCCTAATCGTTTAGACGATAAATCTAATTTGCAATATTTATGTGCAGCTGGTGTTTCTTTTATGTTTCTTGTTTCGTTAAATAGAGAACTAAGATCTATTAGTTGGTTTAAAGATAATAATATCAAAGAACCAAATTTAATAAATTTTCTTGATTTAGTTTCTTTAGGTACAATTTGTGATGTTGTTCCTTTGAAAGGTTTAAATAGAGCTATTGTTAAACAAGGATTAAAAGTTATTAAATCAAAAAAAAATTTAGGCTTAAAAACTTTAATAGACGTATGTAAAATAGATTCAAATCCCTCAGTTTATCACTTGGGTTTTATGCTTGGACCAAGAATTAATGCAGGAGGAAGAGTCGGTAAATGCTCCCATGGTGCTAATTTGCTCTTAAATAAAGATCCTAAAACAACTTTTAAAATAGCTTCAGAACTCGATCAATATAATAAAGAAAGACAAATTCTTGAGAAAGATCTTTTAAAAAAAATTTTAGATCAAAAAAAATTTAATTTAAATGATCCTGTTTTAATTATTAGTGGTACAAATTTTCATGAAGGGGTGATTGGAATTGTCGCCGCAAGATTAAAAGATAAATTTAACAAACCAGTTATAATAATTTCACTTGGAGAGGGAATAGGAAAAGCATCAGCTAGATCTATTATAGGGTTTGATATTGGGTCAGTAATAATAGCAGCAACTCAGGAAAAAATCTTATTAAAAGGAGGTGGTCATAAAATGGCTGGTGGATTTTCAATTAAAACTGAAAATATAGATAAATTTAGAAATTTTGTGAACAGAAAATTTAAAAATGTAAATGAAGATCTATCTAATGAAAAACCTTTGTTGCTAGATAGTGTCATTTCTCCTTCTGCAGTTAATTTAGATTTTTACAATAAAGTTGATTTATTATCTCCTTTTGGATCAGGAAATCCTGAGCCTAAATTTATTATTCAAAACATGAGAACGGTTAATGGCAAAATTGTAGGGGAAAAACATATTAAATCAGTTTTAATTGGCAAAGATGGATCTGCGATAAAATCTATAGCCTTTAACGCAGTAGATAATGATTTAGGGAGTTACTTAATCAAAAAAAATAATAAAATATTTAATATTGCTGGAAAATTATCGCTAAATGAGTGGAAAGGACAATCAAATGTAGAGTTTATTATCGATGATATATCTGTTAATAAGACTTTCAAAAATACGGTCCCATCGTCTATCGGTTAGGACAGTTGGTTTTCATCCAACAAAGAGGGGTTCGATTCCCCTTGGGACCGCCA
>Ga0209425_10003994_pt1 | contig 15310 bp, 11 predicted proteins | sample COG_05_FD_184749 | JGI IMG/M metagenome (GOLD analysis project Ga0209425, IMG submission 184749) | Pelagic Microbial community sample from North Sea - COGITO 998_met_05 (SPAdes) (version 2) | ecosystem: Environmental > Aquatic > Marine > Neritic zone/Coastal water | place: Helgoland, sampling...
ATCCTAAATAGTTGGCGCGCCCGGGAAGATTCGAACTCCCGACCCCTTGGTTCGAAGCCAAGTACTCTATCCAACTGAGCTACAGGCGCTTATGTTCATTGTATATTTATTAAAAAAATTAATATAAAAAATATTTCTTTAAAACAATTCTTGTTATTATTAATAGGTATTATTAATAGGGGTATTTAATGGATAATTTTGATTTTATAATTTTAGGTGCTGGTTCTGCTGGTTGCGTTCTAGCAAACAGACTAAGTGCTAATCCGGATGTTTCAGTGTGCTTGATTGAAGCTGGCTCAAAAGATAGTGACCCAAGGTTGCACGTACCTCTTGGCTTTGCTTTTCTTGGTGACAAGAGCAAGTACAGCTGGGCATATGATACTGTCCCACAAAAAGAATTTGAAAAAGTCACTGTCACTGAACCAGCTTCTGTTGCAGTTGATTCAGCAGGTGGTATGCATAAGATGCCTAATGAATCCTTAGAACATAGAAAAGGTTATCAGCCTAGAGGAAAAACTCTTGGAGGGTCCAGTTCTATTAATGCAATGTTATATGTTAGAGGTCATAAGTGGGACTATGACCATTGGTCAGCAATTGGAAACCAAGGCTGGTCATACGATGAGGTTTTACCTTACTTTATCAAAGCAGAACATAATGAAGAACATGATAATGAGTATCATGGTCAGAATGGCCCTCTTAACGTAAGTAAAATAAGACATCAACCAGAATCTTGTGAGTCTTTTGTTGAGGCTGGATCAGCTTTATATAATTATAATGACGATTTTAATGGAGAAGACCAGGAGGGTTTTGGTTATTACCAAACAACACAGATAAATGGAAAAAGATGTAGTGCAGCAAAAGCATATCTTGTTCCAGCTCTTGAACGAGAAAATTTGACTATTCTAACTGATACCCATGTTAATAAAATTATTATTGAAAATAATTCTGCAAAAGGTGTCGAGTGTATTGATGCTGATAATAAAACAATTACTTTTAAAGCATCTAAAGAAGTTATTTTATCATCAGGAGCATTTGGGTCTCCACAAATTTTATTACGATCAGGAGTTGGTCCAGAAAATGAAATAACAAGACATGGTATTGACCATTTAGTGGATCTCCCAGGAGTAGGAAAAAACCTTCAAGATCATATTGATTACTTAACTGTTCACAGATATAACTCAATTAATCTAATTGGATTTAATCTAAAAACTATCTTCTTCAAATTTCCACTTGAGATATTAAAATACCTGTTTGCTAAAACAGGTGTTTTTACATCAACCATTGCAGAGGCTGGTGCATTTATTAAAACTAAAGAAGAATTAGAGGCGCCAAATATTCAATTTCACTATGCTCCAGCAATGGTGATTGATCATGGTAGGCAAAGTGCTTGGGGGACTGGTATGAGTTGTCATTCATGTCTATTAAGACCTAAATCAAGAGGAGAGGTTACCTTGGAATCATCTGATCCTTTTGCTGACCCCTTAATTGATCCTAAATTTTTAAGTCATCCAGATGATATGCAAGATATGATCGATGGCTACAAGATTATGATGAAAGTTTTAAATACAGAACCTTTCAGTAAATATATTAAAGAACACACATCGAGGCCTATTGATATTAATGATGATGCAGATATAGAGAAAGCAATCCGAGAAGAAGCAGACACGGTTTATCATCCAGTAGGTACATGCAAGATGGGCAGTGATGATATGAGTGTTGTTAGTCATGAGCTTAAAGTTCATAAAATCGCTAATTTGAGAGTTGTAGACGCATCGATAATGCCTACATTGGTTGGTGGAAATACAAACGCACCAACAATAATGATTGGTGAAAAAGCATCAGATTTAATTAAAGCTGATTGGGCTATATAATTTAATGGCACTTAGTATGACAATTGTTTATAAAATGATAAAATCTTAATAAAATATAGGGGAGACCATGAAAAATAACTTACTTTTAAAACGTCTTTTAGTAATAATTCCATCGTTATGGTTACTAGTCCTGACTTTAGTTTATTTTGATGTTTACGAACAAAGACCAATTATAGGTTTACTTAAATCACTTCAATCTGATTCAGCACTTAAAGTTGTAGATTATTCAGTAGATAAGCCTGCAAATACTAAAGTTATGCCTACAGCTAATCCAGATAGAAATCCCTATTATGGAGATTTACATGTTCATACAAAGTATTCATTTGATGCATATGTTTTTGGTATTACAGCATCTCCTGATGATGCATATGAGTATGCGAAAGGAAAGGGAATAACACATCCCCTGGGTTATGAAATGAAGCTGCAAGAGCCACTTGATTTTTACTCTGTAACTGACCATGGATTCTATATGGGGATGATTCAAGCATATGCTGATACTTCGACTGATATTTCCAAGGAAGATTTTGCAAAACCTTTTAATAATCTTAATAGTCCAGACAATCTTACCGTTGAATCAGCTGGTCAAAGATCTAATATTTTTAGTTCAGTGTTAGCTCAAGCAATTATTCAACCTTTGCCATGGTGGCATCCTAGAACCCTAAAAGCTTGGTTCACTCAAAATACACAATTAGCCTTAGCATCATTTGATTATAAGATTCATAAGTCAGCTTGGGCTGATGTTGCAAGATCAGCTAATGAGCACAATGACCCCGGACATTTTACTACTTTTATTGGTTATGAATTTACTACTTCAACTGATACAGAAGGTGGAAATTTACATAGAAATGTTATTTTTGATTCATCTAAGGCATCTCTTAGGCCTTGGACAAGGATTGATTCAATTAATCCAGAAGATTTATGGACTTGGCAGGATAGCCTTAGAGAGAAAGGTATAGATACTATTTCAATGCCTCACAATAGCAATGGTTCAAATGGACAGATGTTCGAAATGGAAACTTTTAAAGGCGATGCTATTAATAAAGCATACGCTGAAAAAAGAATGAGAAATGAACCACTTGTAGAAATAACTCAGGTCAAAGGCACATCAGAAACCCATCCTTTATTATCACCGGATGATGACTGGGCTGACTTTGAAATTATGGATAAAAGAGTTGGAAGTAGGCCACCAACTTATAGTAAACCTTCAGGAGGTTATGTAAGAGAAGCATATCAAAATGGCTTAACTCTTGGATGGACTAACCAAGGAAACCCCTATAAATTCGGTTTAATCGGTTCTTCAGACACGCATACTGGCGCAGGAGCATATGATGAATCTAACTACTGGTCAAAGATTGGATTACTTGATGGAGATCCTATTAATAGAGGTAGTGTGCCTGCTAACGCAAAACAACAGCAACAATTAAAAGATTATATGGAAGCCTTTAATCAACCTAATGCATTAATTGAGCTTGAAGAGGGTAACTATGCTAATACAGGTTTTACCCAATGGGGTGCATCTGGTTTAGCTGTAGCATGGGCAGAAGAAAATACACGTGAATCTATATTTAAAGCTTTCAAAAGAAAGGAAACATTTGCTACAACAGGTACACGTATTGCAGTTCGCTTTTTTGCTGGTTATGACCTACAAACTATTGATTTAGATTCAGATAATTTAGTTAGCCAAGCCTACAGTAAAGCTGTAACTATGGGATCAGACTTAATGCATGATGAAAATAAATCTCCTGATTTTCTTGTTTGGGCCCAAAGAGATAAAAATGGTGCTGCTTTGCAAAGAGTTCAAATTGTTAAAGGGTGGATAGATATGGGTAGTGGAACACCTTATGAAAAAGTATTTGATGTTGCATGCTCTGATGGTATGAATGTTGATCCAGAAACAAATAGATGCCCTGATAATGGAGCTAGAGTTAATATTAATGATTGTTCAATATCACAAGATGTGGGTGCAGCTGAATTGAAATCATATTGGAATGATCCAGAATTCGATCCTAAGGTTAAATCATTCTATTATGTCCGAGTGCTTGAAAACCCTTCATGCAGATGGTCAACATGGGATGCAGTTAAAGCTGGCTTTAAACCAAGAGAAGATATACATGACACTATTCAAGAAAGAGCTTGGTCCTCACCTATATGGTATATACCAGCTGTAAATGAATATTCAGTGATACCACTTGGTGGAACTGTAGCAATTGATTAATAAATAATTTAATAAGTAATTAATACAGGTGAAAACAAAAATATTTTTATTTTTTATTATTGGTTTATTCGTCTATCTTATTGATATAGGGTTAAATTCAAATGAAAATCCAAAAGAAATATACATATCTGATCAAGAGGTTTTAAGCTTAATTACTGCATGGCAGTCTCAAGTTGGACGGAAACCAACAGATGATGAAACATCAAGGATAATTAATAATTTAATCGATGAGGAAATTCTTTATAGAGAGGCTTTGCTTTTAGGTCTAGATCAGGAAGATAGAATTATTAAAAGAAGACTTGCTCAAAAAATATCATTTTTAAAACAAGAAACTTTAACAAACAAACCTTCTAATGAAGATCTAATTTCTTATTACGCTACTAATAAAGATAACTATTTTGTTAAGCCTTCGTATAGTTTTACACATTTTTTCTTTTCAGCTGAAAATGAGTCAAAAAATAGATCTCAGGATGCTTACAATAAGCTAGCAAATAATTCTAAAGAATTTGATTCTGATCCCTTTTTTTTAGGAAAAAATTTTATAAACAAGGACAGAGATGAGATTAGTAGAAATTTTGGCAATATATTTAGTCTTAATTTTTCTGATGATATTACTTTGAATGAGTGGCTAGGTCCTTATAAGTCTTCATTTGGCCATCATATAATCAAAGTAAACCAATCAAGTCCAGGCTTTTATCCCCTAATTACCGAAGTGCTAAACAAAGTTGAAGTTGATTTATTAAATGAAAATAAGGACAAGGCTGTAAACAAGTATATTGAAGAAGTTAAATCTGAATATACAATCTTTGTTAATCAAAATCTTTAGTATTAATGTATAAAAGTATATTTTTTTTTATATTAATTACTGTATTACCTCTAGACTCTCATGAGTTTAATCCAGCACATTTAGTTATTAATCAGTCAGGTGTTAATGATTATAATTATGAGGCTGCTTGGATGTATCCTCTTAAAAATATAGGGAAAAGAGCTGAATTAATATTCTCAAATGAATGCAAGAGAGACAGTGCAACACCTTATCCTCAGGGAAAATACATAGTTGAAAAAATAACTCTAATATGTGAATCCTCACTAAAAGGACAAATTATAGAAGTCAAAAATCTAAGTGTTTTAACTGACGCTTTAGTAACTATTAATTTTAATGACAATAGTACTTTTGAAGGAATTATGAATTTAAGGAATTCAAAGATATCTATACCAATAAAAAAACAAGTTTATCCAACTTCATATTTTACTTTGGGTATTGATCATTTATTTAGTGGTATAGATCACATTCTCTTTATTTTAGGCTTATTATTTTTAGTTACAGGTCTGCTAAATGTTGTAAAAACTATTACAGCTTTTACAGTTGCACATAGTTTAACTCTGGGTTTATCAGTCTTTAATATAATTTCATTACCACAAGCTACTGTAGAAGTTCTCATTGCCTTAACAATTATTTATTTAGCTTTAGAGATCAGTGATTCAAAAAAACTAATAAAAACTCCATGGATAATGGCATTTGGGTTTGGACTTTTGCATGGGCTTGGTTTTGCAAGTGCTTTAACTGAGATAGGAATAGCTAATAATCAAATTCTCTTATCTTTACTATTTTTTAACATAGGAATCGAAGCAGGCCAGTTAGCACTTATTCCAGTCTTTGGATTATTGATTTGGATTGCTCATAAATATAATTTTTACAATAAGTTTGCCTTGCTAGCATCCTATGGTTTAGGAGGTATGGGTTTTTACTGGATCATAACAAGATTCCTTGGAATAATTTCTTAATGTAAGTCCTCTTATCAATATGGCAAAATACTTCTAATAAATAATTTTTAATAGACATGAGTAAAGAAATGATTAATGACTTATTTAACTTTGGATTTGGAACACAAATTAGAAAAAGTCCATTTTACGATGCTACTGTTAGATGGGGAGCTAAAGGCTTTTCTACATACAATCATATGTATATACCTCGTGATTTTGGTAATCCTGAAGAGAATTTCTGGAATCTCGTTAATGAGGCTATTCTTTGTGATGTAGCAGTTGAAAGACAGGTACAAATCAAAGGACCAGACGCTTCTAAATTTGTACAAATGATGACTCCAAGAGATTTATCAAAGATGCAGGTTGGTCAATGTAAGTATGTAATTCTTACCAATCAAGATGGAGGAATTTTAAATGATCCAGTTTTATTAAAAGTTGATGAAAACTGTTATTGGTTTTCTTTAGCAGATAGTGATGTGCTATTTTGGGCTCAAGGACTGTCAGTAAATTCTGATTATGATGTAGATATTAGTGAACCAGATGTTTCACCTTTACAACTGCAAGGTCCTAAGTCACGAGATATAGCTATTAAGTTATTTGGTGATTCTATTGTTGATTTAAAGTATTTTTGGTTTGAACGCTTTAGATTGGACGATATTAACTTATTAGTTTCCAGGACTGGTTGGTCAAGTGAGCTAGGTTATGAGATTTTCCTTTTAGACTCTTCACAAGGTGATGAATTGTACGAGCGTATTATGCAAACTGGAAAATCAATGGGTTTAAAGCCAGGTCACACATCAACAATAAGAAGGGTGGAAGGTGGAATGCTTTCATACCATGCAGACATGGATATAAATACCAATCCTATTGAACTTGGAATGGATAGATTGATTGATTTAGATAAAGATTTTAATTTTATTGGAAAAACTGCTTTAGAAACTATTTCTAAAAATGGTGTTAGTCAAAAGCATATCGGTATTGAAATCTTTTGTGATCCAATGAATGGACCTAATACAAAATTTTGGAACATTTTAAATAATGAAGAAAAAGTCATAGGTAAAGTTACTTCAGCTGTATATTCACCCAGACTCAAAAAGAATATTGCTTTAGCTATGATACTTACTGAATACTCTTTAATAGGAACAGAAATAATAATTGATCAAGGCTCTACTAAATCAAACGCCATAGTCGTCGATAAACCTTTTTACGACCCCAAAAAAGCTTTAGCTAAGTCATAAGGATGTTATTGAAATTGATATTCATTTTAAAAAGGCTATGATTGCATTCTTTATAAGTTATTTTTAGCATCACATATGATCAGGCTATCTAATAAAAGAATTCTACTTTGTGTAACAGGTGGTATAGCCGCATATAAAACAGCAGAACTTACTCGTCTATTTAAAAAGAATGGAGCTGAAGTAAGAATTATTATGACTCAATCAGCACAAGAATTTGTTACACCCTTAACGCTTCAAGCTGTATCAGGAAATCAGATTCACTATTCATTGCTTGACGAGGAGGCGGAACTTGGCATGGGTCATATAGAGCTAGCTAAATGGGCAGACGTAATCTTAATAGCTCCATGTACAGCTGAATCTTTAGCTCGATTGGCTCAAGGGAGAGCCAATGATTTAATGAGTGCTGTTATTCTAGCCTCAGATGCTCAACTTTTTATAGCTCCTGCGATGAATGTCAAAATGTGGGAAGACAAGGTAACACAAAAAAATTTAGAGACCCTAAAACTTAAAGATGTCTTATTTATTGGCCCTGATAGTGGCGAACAAGCTTGTGGAGATATTGGTGAGGGCAGAATGTCAGAACCTGATTTTATTGCTCTTCAAATTGCTAAATCATTCACATCATCAGTATTTAATGGAAAAAAAATTCTTATTACTGCAGGCCCAACCAAAGAAGCCATAGACCCTGTTAGATACTTAACAAACAATAGTTCAGGAAAAATGGGCTATGCTCTTGCTGAAATTGCATATTTATCAGGAGCTGAAGTTAATTTAATCAGCGGACCAGTAAACATTAAACCTATTGAAGGAGTGAAATTAATAAATATTAATACTGCCGATGAAATGCTCAACGAAGTAAAGGCTTTAATTTCTAATACAGATATATTTATAGGCTGTGCAGCTGTTGCCGACTTCAAGCCCATTGATTTTCATAAATCTAAAATTAAAAAAGATCATAATGATGAGATGTCATTAAAACTTATTAAAAATCCAGATATTTTGCAGTATGCCTCTGATCATATGAAAGAAAAATTAGTTATAGGATTTAGTGCAGAAACTGATAATGTTATTGAAAATGCTAAAATAAAATTATTAAAAAAGAATTTAAATATGATTATTTGTAATGATGTATCAAATAAAGAGATAGGTTTCGATTCAGATAATAATGAAGTTCATCTAATTACGCTTGATGATGTCGTTAAACTCACCAAGACTTCAAAACTTAAAATAGCTAAACAGATTATTAAATCAATTGAAGCTTTAATTGCCAATTAAATTATGTCATCTCAAAACAACAAACCTTTAACCACTATAGCTAGCCTTAATAAGTTAAAAAATGAAAGTAAAAAGTTTAGCTGCCTAACTGCATATGAATCTACTATGGCATCTGTTATAAGTGATTCTGGTATTGATGTCATATTAGTTGGCGATAGCCTGGGTATGGTTATTCAAGGTCACGATAGCACTCTGCCTGTGACTATGGATCAATTAATTTATCATCTTGAATGCGTTGTTAAGGGAAATAATAATTCTCATATTATGGCTGATATGCCATTTATGAGTTATGCCACTGACGATCTTGGTTTTGAAAACGCTACAAGGTTAATGCAAAGTGGAGCTCATTCAGTAAAAATTGAAGGTGGTGAATGGATATGCAAAATGGCAAACACTCTTGCTGAAAGAGGTATTCCTGTTTGTGCTCATATAGGACTAACCCCTCAATCTATTAATAGAATTGGAGGATATTTTGTTCAAGGCAGAGATACTGACAAACATGAGTTAATGATTTCAGAAGCTAAGTCATTAGAAGATGCTGGAGCAGCCATGCTTCTACTTGAGTGCGTTCCTGATGCTCTTGCTGAGTCAATTACATCACAATTAAGCATTCCTGTTATTGGCATAGGTGCTGGAGCTAAAACTGATGGCCAGATTATGGTTATCCACGACTTGCTTGGTATTTCATGTTTAGAAAAGCCTCCAAAATTTGTAAAAGACTTTATGAGTGAGGCTAATTCTATTAAGGAAGCGATAAAGCTATATAACACTTCAGTTAAATCTGGAACTTTTCCTGCTAAGGAACATACTTTTTATTAAGATTGATAATAGTTAAATCAACTGATTATAATTTTCAAAAGCATAGTGATATAGCTTTTGTTGCCACTATGGGAAATTTGCATCAAGGGCACTTAGACCTTATAAAAGCAGCTAAATTACATTCAAGCTTTGTTGTAGTATCTATTTTTATTAATCCTCTGCAGTTTAATGACCCTAATGACCTAAACAATTACCCCAAATCAATTGAAGCTGATCTTAGTCTTTTAGATCTATCTGGTTGTGATCTTGTTTTCATACCAGATGATTCAATTTTAACGGACATTGAAACTTTTCAAGCTCCAGATACTTCTAATATCTTATGCGGTAAATCAAGACCTGGTCATTTTGATGGCGTTTTAACAATCGTTAATAGATTATTTGAAATAGTTAAACCTTCAATTGCTTTATTTGGTCTTAAAGACTTTCAACAATTTGTACTTATTAAAAACCATGCAGCCTTAAATTTTCCTAACTTATGTATTAAAGGGGTAGAAACTGTAAGAGACAATAAAGGCTTAGCACTTTCATCTAGAAATAATTTATTGAACCAAGATGAGCTAAAACTTGCCTCTAATATTTATTATGAGCTAAGCCTTATAAAAAAAAATTATTCATCAAATAACCTATATTTATTAATAGATGAAGCTAAAAATAATTTGATAAAGCTAGGATTTAAAGTGGATTATCTAGATTCACTTGATGCACTATCTTTAAATAAAATAGATTCCTCAACTTCATCTATTATTATTGCAATAGCTGTATATCTTGGTGAAATAAGGCTTATCGACAACATTATTATTAATGAGTCTTAATCAAAGTTTGAGTTTAAGCACCAATTAATTCATAATTCTTTTTTTATTATGAAACAAATATTTTTAAGCGCTAAATTACATAGAGTAAATGTAACTCAAGTTGAGTTAGATTATGAGGGCTCATGTGCAGTTGATTCTAATTTTTTAGAAGCTTCAGGCATGCAAGAGTATCAAAAAGTAGATATATACAATGTTACTAATGGTGAAAGGTTTTCAACTTACTTAATTCTGGCTGAAAAAAACTCAAAGACTATATCTGTAAATGGCGCAGCAGCTCATAAGGTATCACTCAATGACGTTTTAATTATTTGTTCATATGCTTCGTTAGAATCTAATGAAATTGCTGCACATAAGCCAACTTTAGTTTATTTTGATAGTAAAAATAATATTACTGATATAAAAAATTCCATTCCTGAGCAAAAACTTCATTCTGTCTAATATATTAAATATTAACGTTAGACCTTTAGTAATATTGGTACTTTTTATATTTATCAATAATTCTCTTGCTGAAGAGATATTTAAAAATAATCATAACGTTAATGGAGACGATAGTACTTTTAAAGATTTTTTAGCATGGAGATTTAATGGTAATCGCCCTGAAAAATTTGCTATAGAAGTTAGTAATGAATTTAATAACGCTAACAACTTACCTAATGATGCTTATGCTGTTTGGATAGGCCATGCAAGTTTTCTAATAAATAATAATAATATTAATATACTTACAGATCCTATTTTTTCTAATAGGGCCTCTCCTTTTTCTTTTATTGGTCCAAAGCGCTTAATACCTCCTGGCATTAATATCGATAAGTTACCACCTATAGATATTGTTACAGTAAGTCATGCTCATTATGATCACCTAGATTTACCTTCATTAAAAAAATTATATGAAATAAATAAAGAGACATTATTTTTAGTTCCAATGAATCTAGGTAAGTTACTTAAATCTTCTGGTGTAAAAAATGTTGTTGAAATGAATTGGTGGGACACCATAACAATCAAAGATTCACTTATTACATTTGTACCAGTTCATCACTGGTCATCTAGAACACCCTTTGATAAAAATGAAACTCTTTGGGGTGGCTGGTGGTTTGAAAATGAAACAAATAAATTGTTACATTTAGGCGATACAGGATATACGTATGATTTTGATACTATTTATAATGAACTTGGTTCACCTGATGTAGCTTTTATACCTATTGGCGCTTATGAGCCTAGATCTATTATGAAGGACAGTCATCTTAATCCGGAAGAGTCTATACAAGCAGCAATTGATCTAAAAACAACTAAGGCCATTGGAATGCATTGGGGGACTTTTATGTTAACTGACGAGCCTGTGCTAGATCCGCCTATTCGTTTAAATAAGGAATTAATCAGACTTAATCTTGAAAACCTTTTTCTTATACCAAAGCCTGGTGAGATTATTTCTCTGGAGTAAAACTAACTGGCATTTCTTGAATTGCATGAACAAAATTATTGGGTGCTACTTTCCAGTCACCGTCCATGTGCATATCAGGAAATCTTGTAAGAATTTGTTTATAAACTTCCTTCAATTGCATTAAAGCAACGGGTTTACCAATACATGTATGTCTTCCCATACCAAATGCTAAATGTTTAACTGCATTTTCTCGCTCAATATCAAATTCATGTGGGTTAGAAAAAATTGAAGGATCTCTATTTGCAGCTCCGTACCACATAATAACTTTTTCACCTTTACCTAATTTTTGGTTACCCAAAGTAGTGTCACAAGTTGTAGTTCTTCGCATATGAATAACAGGCGAAACCATACGAATAGTTTCTTGTGCAAAATTCGGAAGAAGATCAAGATTGCTTAATAATTTTTTTTTCTGTTCAGGGAATTCAGATAATAACTTTATTGCTCCACTTATTGAATTCCTAGTAGTGTCATTTCCAGCAAATATAATTAACAACCACGAGCCGTCTAAGTATTCTTGACTTAATTTAGCGCCATCTAGTTCTGCATTAGCTATAGCTGATAGAAGGTCGTTTTGAGGATTCATTCGCTTTTCTTGCAGTATATGTTTTCCATAATCAAACATTTCACCAATCATGCTTTCAAAGAGCTCAATCATTGAAGTATCAACTTCCATTTCCTCAGCTTTACCTTGTGTTTGTTTCATATTTTCAGCAGCAAAGTATTGTGCTAATTCTAAAAACTCCATCCATGTCGCTAGTTTATGTCTATCTTCCTCTGGTATACCTAAAACTTCAGAAAGTGTGAATATTGGAATTTGTTGTGACAAATCTTTAACAAGATTAGATTTACCAACCTTAGCAATAGCATCAAGCAAGGTCTCAACTTTAATTTCTACTTTTTTATGGAGCTCATCAACATAACCTGGTTTAAAAAACGGCATATGCTCCCTTCTTAAATCTAGATGAAAAGACCCATCTAAATTAAGCATATGATCAATAGAAGTCTGCCATAACTTTGGATGTCTAGTTTCAGGATTACCTAATGTCATCAAGTTGCCCGTAGCTGCTTGTGAGGAGAAGACCTTTGGATTAGATGAGACTTCCATAATGTCTTTATATGATGTCAGCATCCAAGCCCCTGGCTCCACATCCCACTCAGGAGGGTTCTGGAAGTATATAGGGCTATTAATTCTTAGATCATCATAGGTCTTAAAAGGCTGACCATTTGTAAACTGATGTATATCATAAAGATCAATATCACTTTGATAAGAATAATAAGGCTCATGAGCATTACTCTTAATAGATGTATTGAGAATAGTCTCGCTGATAGGAGGATAGGCCATCTTAATTAATTACTAATGATTTCTAGATTTCCGATATTAAGTTCTCTTATCGGACCCTCTATTTCTTTTAAATCACCAACAATAACCCATGTCCATTTATTGGTATCTAGATACTTTGTTGATGCCAATCTCACATCTTCAAGTTTTATAGAATTACGTTTATCAGCAATTGTATCAAGATAATCAAAGTCTCTATTGTATTTAACAATATCTTCAATTCCGCCTAAAAGTGCACTTAATGTTTCATATTGTCCTGGCAAACGCAGAGTCCTAGCATTTTTAATTTTTGATAATTCATCTGCATTTATAGGTGTCGTATTAATATACTCATCATACTCACGTAATATTTCTAAAATAGCTGGAGCAGTTTTATCTGTTTGAACAGGAGCAGTCATTCTCATAAGCCTTTGGCCTTGGGAATAGCCAGTTGATGTTCTGACACCATATGACCAACTTTTATCTTCTCTTAAATTCATATTCAGTCTTGAAGTAAAACTTCCTGCAATCGCATAATTCATATAATCAATCAAGATATCATCATCAGAGTTAGTTGGTGGTAATAATTGCGCTGCAAGGATATATGACTGTATAGCACCTGGCTTATCTATTAAAAATACTCTAGGTGATGTTTGATCCTCAACGTTAAATAAATCTACTTTTGCTGACGTCTCATTAACAGAGGTCCAATCTGTAAATTTATTATTAAGTAATTGAGTAGCTTCATCTAAACTAATATCACCAGTAATTATAAAAGTAGCATCATTAGGATTAGTAAGCTTTGAGTACATATCTATCAGATCTTCTCTTTTAAAAGCTTCAACAGTACTTTTAATACCAGAACTAGATGCTTTTGCATAAGGGTGTCCAGATCCGTATACTAATGTTCTTATTTCTCTATTAGCCATAGAAGCTGGGCTATTAAGCTCCTGATCAATCCCAGCTAACCAACGTTTTTTAACTTTATCAAGTTCAACTTGAGGGAAGGTTGGGTTCAGTAATCCTTCTTTAAACAAATCAAGAGTTTGTTCTAAATTTACTTTTAAAGATGACATTGAGGCATAAGTTGTATCAATTGAAGATCCAAAGCCAATACCCGATCCTAAACTTTCTTGCATTTCTGCAAATTCTAAGGAGTCATATTTTTTAGTACCTTCATCAACCATGCTCATCGTAAAGTTAACAAGACCAAGTTCATCATTGGACTCAACTGCATAGCCATTGTTAAAGACAATCTGTAATTGAACTAGAGGCAGGTCATTACGTTCAGCTAAAACCAGCTTTGATCCATTATCAAGAACAGCGCTTTGTATTTTTGGAAATGAATAAGATAACTTTTCGGTTGGATAGGGAATACCCTTTGATCTATCAACTTTTGATTTAACAACAGATGTTTTTGCTGCTGGAACAATTGACAATACATAATCACCAGAGCTTAACCATTTATTAGCTGCCTCTTTAACTTCTTTAGCTGAAGTATCTAAATACATTTCTAATATAGCTCTAAAAGCTCCTGCATCTCCATAAAGAGTTTGATAGGTTGCTAAGATATCTGATTTACCACCAAAGCCACCAATTCTTTGAAGACCATTAGTAAGACCAGCAATTGTAGATGTTTTTGTATTTTTTAAGAGTTTAGCGTTGGGACCCGTTTTTAAAAATTTTTCTAGAGTAGAATCAATTATGCTTTCTACTTGTTTAGCGTCCTGTCCAGGAGCGACAGTCGCAGAAATTATAAACAAGCCAGCAATTTCTCTTCCGTAATAAAAAGCAGATGCATTAGTAGCTAATCCAGTCTTATAAACAAGTTCTTGATATAGAGGACTATTCTTACTTCCAGCTAAAGTTGATGCTGCTAATTCTAAGGCTTGCGCTTCAGCAGTTCCGTCTTCTGGGACATTCCATACTTTATAAATTCTTGTTTGAGGAACATTGTCCTCCATAATCTCTCTAGTTTGCTCTGTTCTTTTAGCAATCCATTTTTTTGGCTTTGTAAGCGGTGGGCCGCCTTGAATGTCACCAAAGTATTCTTGAACTTTTATTTTGGCTGTTTCTAGATCTATATCACCTGCTAAAGCTATAACGGCATTGGTAGGACCATAGTAAGTCTCGAACCATTCTTTAACATCATCAAGAGTAGCTGCATTTAAATCTTCCATGGAACCAATTACTGACCATGAATAAGGATGTCCTTTAGGAAATGCACCTGTATTTATTGAATTAAATGCCTTGCCGTAAGGAGAATTCTCGCCTTGTCTTTTTTCATTTTGAACAACACCTCTTTGTTCGTTTAGCTTATCTTCATCAATGACATCAAGAATATGACCCATTCTTTCTGATTCCATCCATAAAGCTAAATCAAGTGCGTTAGTTGGAACATTCTGGAAGTAATTAGTTCTATCACTATTTGTAGTTCCGTTTTGATCAGTCGCACCTATTTTTTCAAAAGGCTCAAAATACTCATTGTTATAGTTCTCTGTTCCATTAAACATTAAGTGTTCAAACAAATGAGCAAAACCTGTTTTACCAACTTTTTCATTCT
>Ga0209425_10003998_pt1 | contig 15306 bp, 10 predicted proteins | sample COG_05_FD_184749 | JGI IMG/M metagenome (GOLD analysis project Ga0209425, IMG submission 184749) | Pelagic Microbial community sample from North Sea - COGITO 998_met_05 (SPAdes) (version 2) | ecosystem: Environmental > Aquatic > Marine > Neritic zone/Coastal water | place: Helgoland, sampling...
CGGCCGCTCGTCCAGCTCGGACCGGAGGCGCTCAACCTCACGAGCGGAAGCCTCGAGCGCGCGCTCCGCGTCCCTTGCGCCATTCAACGCCTCCGTGAGCTGCGTCTTCAGAGCCTCCTCGGCCTCGACGTCCTCGAGCTCCGCCTCCGCGACGGCTCGCTCGCGATTCGATACCCTTAGTTCGCGTTCCGCTACGGCGTCCCGCCGCTCGATGGCGCTGTCCAGCTGTGCGCGCACGTTCCTCAGCTCCTCCTCGAGCTGCGCCACCTTGAGATCGGAGGCTAGCCCGGTGGCGTCGGGGGAGTTGTTCACAGCTGTGTCGGCACCCTCGGCACCCGAGGTTGCGAGCGTAGCGCGAAGCTCGGCTAATTCTTTCACCGTCGCGGCGAGATCACGCTCGGCGAGCACCGCTCGGTTCTCCGCCTCCCTCCGCTTCTTGTCCGCCGCCGCGGCGCGCATCTTAGCCACGGACTCCGTGCGCGTCATCTGCGGGCCGTCCTTGGACGAAACCTCCGCGGGTGAGGACGAGGCGCGTGTCGTGCCGTCGCCTCCGAGCTCGCCCTCGCCTTCGCTGCCCGAGCTCGCGTTCGGGGTGGCGTACGTCGCCTCGACGTTCGTCGTTTGCATCGCGTCGGTGCCGCCTGGGGAGTTGCTCATCTCGTGCAGGATGGATTGCACCATCGCGTCGATCGCGGTGAGGACGGCCTCGACGACTTTTGGGTCGTCCGCGTGCAGGATCACCTCGCGCTGCGCGTCGTTCGCGGCGACGACCAAGCCGAGGGATCGAGTGGATGCGCGCGTCCAGCTGCCGATGGACTGGTACGGGAAGTTACCCAGCGTCCCTTTCTTGCCCTCCAGACGTACGCCCCGACGCGATACCTCCACGGCGACCGTCGCGAGCTTCTTGCCCTCGCGGTCCTGGATGCGGAGACCCGCGAAGGTGCGTACCTGCGACATCGTTCCTTAGATTCCCCCCGCGCTTGTTTCCGGCACCCTTCGTGGGGCGGTCGAATGGATGCTGGCTGGACTCCCGCGTCGGGCCGGGTGTCCCGAACCCGTCGGCTCGCGCCTCGGTTGGACGCTTGTGACGATACGTCCGCGACGGTTCGATATCTCACGCGTCCGTCGTCTGTGATCACCTCGGGCGGGTTCGCGACGGCGAAGGCGCACCTCGAACCGGGGAGCTTTTGGCAGTTTTGGCTACGGAAGTTCCGAGGCTTTTTTTGGAAGTCGTAACGGTCAACTTTCAAAAAGTCACGAGTCCTCACTAAAAACTCATACGCATCCCAAAAATTGCCAAAAGTTTCGGATAACGAAAAAGGCCACTCGGGGCGCCCCGGAGGCAACAACGACATGAGCACGACGCTGCACCCGACGGCGGTGGTGCGCGGATGGGCGGAGGGGCGCCTTTTACCCCCGCGGCGGATCCGCCGGGGTCACGCCGGCCGCCTCGCTCCCCACTTCGCCAACGTCCGACCCGCCAAGTTCGTCTTCAGCAGCGGAGGCGGCATGGGTCTGCGCGAGGGCGCCCCCGAGGAGACCCACCGCGACTCGCACCAACCGCCCGTCCCTTCCGCGGTCTACAACCCACACCAGGGTCCGCCCGAGGGCGACGACGACGTACCAAACCTCTTCAACAACGTCGTCAACAACGAACGCGGCGGGCGGATCCGCGCGCGCGCGTCCAAGTGGGACTCCCTGCGCGACGAGCTCGGCGGCCAGGCGAAAACCTCCTTCGGCATGAGCCTGGGCGACCCGTTGGGCAAGAACGGCGCGCACGCGTCGAGGTCCGCGACGGAGGCGACGCGGGGCGACGGCGAGACCTCCGACGACGACACTCCCCCAACGACGGGTAAAGCGCCCGAGCCCGCGGACGAGCTCGAGGAGCTCCTCATGTCCAAGATGAGGACCACGCGCCCCACCGGCGAGGCACCCGCATCTAACTCGGCCAAACCCGCTTCTGAGAAAACGCAGTTCTCGAAGACGAATGAAGACGCGGCGAAGAAGAAGAAGGGTGACAAGTTCTCCGCCGCCGTGGAGATCAAGGCGAAGAAGCGCGAGGAGAAGGACAAGCTGAAGAAGAAGAAGGACACGAAGGACGATGTCAAGAAACAAAAGGAGGACGCGAGGGTGCTCGCGTACGACAAGAAGGACTGGGGCCGATCCGTCGTCGAATCCGCCGAGGTTTTATTTCTGTGCGCGGCGGGCGGCATCAAAGCCGCGCAGGCGTACACCTCCAGCCGCGAACTCTCTGGACGTTCTTCCAGAAACTCTTCATCAAGAGGAGTCAACTCACGCGGCACAGTGGCGGTGGCGACATCGTCATCCGCTCCTCCCGCGCGACCACCCGCGGCGGTCGTGGCTCAGTTTGGATGGGCCGCCGATGGGGCTCTCATCGGAGCGCTGGCGGCGTCGGCGTTTCTGCGCAGAACCGGCGCGAGCAACAACGTGGTATCCGTCGTGAACGCGTTGAAGTCATCCACGGCGACGTCCACGGGTGATGTCGTGAGTCCGTCCGCTGTGGAGGTACCGGCGCCGGCGCCAGCGATGGCCGCGGCGGATCTCGAGTCTGTCATTGAACGCGTCCGCGCCAAGTCCAAACGCCTGCGCGAGGAGTTGTCGGCATCGAGGATGGAGGCGGCGAAGGCTGCGGAGGCTGCGGTGAAGGCTGCCGCGGCGTCCCCGGGGTCCTCCGCGGTGGAGCCCGATAAGCTCAAGGATGTGCTCAAGGCTGTGAACCTCGCGCTCGAGGAGAAGGACGAGATGGAGAAGGCTGTGCAGCTGCAGAAGGCTGCCATGGAGGCGACGGCGAGGGCGGAGGCGGCTGAGATGATGGCGCAGGACAACGCGCGGCGGGCTCAGATGGCGGAGGAACGCGAGGAGAAGATCGCGGGTGTGTTCTCGAAGGAAGCCGACCGGGCGCTCGAGTCCCTGCGGTACCTGTCGTCCCTGCAGGAGACGCAGAGGCTGGAGACGTGGACCACGGAGACGACGGTGAGAAGGACGGGACCGGGGCCCTTCCCGCCGGGATTCAACCCCGACGCAGCCGCAGCAGCCGCCGCCGCCCAACAGCAGCAGCAGCAGCAGCAGCCGCAACAGCAACAGCAGCAGCGACGGCCTGATACTAGTTCCTTGGGCGCGGGTCAGGATAGGGGGTACATCGAAGCGTTCGACGTCGAGCTCGACGAGGCGGATTCGGACGACGAGGAAAACGTTCGGCGCGGCGTGTGATTTGCGTGTGATTTATGCGATCGACGGTGTCCTAACGGCGCCGTCCCGGCCGGTGACCTGACACCGCCGAGGCCTCGCGTCGCGCTCGATGTCGCGCGCGTCGTGTGTATGTATTGTAGAGAGACGAGGAGCCCTCTGCGGTGCGCGACGCGCTGACTATTTATTTGTAACTGAAGGAAGAGCCCTGCTGACAGACTGTTGGTGATTGTTCCCTTCACCGGTTGAACCTTCGCGGTTCGACCGGTCCCCGTTCACTTCATCGGGCGCCGAGAGCATCATGTCGGTCCCTGTCGCCACCCTCATGGGGCGGCTCGACGTCCCCGCGCGTCCCCCGCGCGGCCGCCGCCCGCGCACCCGCGTCAGGAGCGCGAATCGCGGCGCGAACCCCTCGGGCGGAATCGCGCGCGGGCCCCTTTCCCGCGTCGAGCCCATCCCCGACGCCCGGCGACGTACCACCGCGTTCGCCGCGGGGTCCGTCGATAGCCTCGACGCCGACGACGACGAGGAGGACGATGACCCGAAGATGAGCAAGGAGGAGCTCAAGCGACGCGCCATACGGGCCAGCGCCCCGCGCGATCCCCCAGCCTCGACGCGCGCCAAATCTTCATCTGGAGGACCGGCGTCGCTCTTACCCCAACTCGTGGACGGCGCCGAGGTTTTCTTCCTCCTCGCCGCGGGGGGCACACGCGCGGCGACCGCGTACGAAAGCGCACAGCGCCGCGCCGCGTACGTCGCCGCCAACCCGTCCGCACCGCCGCTCCCACAAACGCCCATCGCGTCGTGGGCATCCGACACCGCGCTCTTCGCCGCCGTCGCCGCGGGCGCCGCCATCCGCCGCGCCGCCCCGTCCAACCTCGAACTCTCATCCGGCCCGGGCGCGGCGGTGCGCGCCAGTCGCAATATGGACGGCTACGCCCCCACTGGGGTCTTCGCGCGAGTCAAGAACCTGGAGATGAGCCAGGATCGGATAGCGGCGTCGGTGGATCGATGCAATCGCGACCTGAGCCGAGTGTCCACCAGGGTCCGCGCCACGCGCAGGGAACTGAGCCCGTCGCTGCGTAAGGTGGAGGCGCGGTCCGATGAGCAGGCGCAGTACTCCGCGGCGATGGAGCGACGGCTCGCGCAGCTCGGGGATGAGGTCAAGGCGGCGCAGGAGACGATGATGGCGTTGACGGATATGACGGCGAAACAGTTTAGCGCGTTGTCCTTCGCGGTGAAGGAACTGAAAGAGGCGGAGGCGAGGGCGGAGGTGGAGGCGAGGGCGCCGGTCCCAGTCCCAGCCCCCGTACCCCCGCCGGCCCCGGCGCCGGTGCCCGTGACGCCAACGCCTAAACCTGCGGGGGCACCCGACCCGAACGGAGAGGGTCGGCGGCGGGAACGGCGGGACCAGGGCCAGCGACAACCGCCGCCGAGGCCGGAGCGCAAGCCCTGGTCCGGCGCGGGTTGGCCCGGCGCCGTGGAGCTCGCCGCGCAGGAGTCGGGCGGGTCCTTCCGCACGGACAGGGTGACGGACAAGGACGGTGTCGTGACGGAGACGCGGCAGATGAACGTTAACCGGCGCAGGTTGACGACGCTGAGAGTCGGGGGGAAGCGTCAGAGCGGCGGGGCGCCTCGGAACGCCGAGCCGAACGGCGCCAAGCCGGGTCGGAAGATCGCGTCCAAGTCGGGGGAGGACGGGACGGGCTCGGGCGGGAGTGGGTCGAGTGGCGGCGGGTCTTCGGGCGGCTCCGGTGGGACCGCTGCGGAGGTGGTGGACGGCGGGGGAGCAGAGGACGACGAATAGACTTTTAGATTGGCGAACGGAGACCCAAACCGAGTCAGCACATTTGGCCAATTTTCGTCTCTCAGTCCATTTGCCCATACGGCGCTGTGCGGCTCTCTCTGGACCAATCAAATTCTTTTGGCTTTGGCCTTGCTGTCGCAACACGTCACGGCATTCCCCGCCCACGAGCGAGACGTCCCGCACGTTCCGTCACAAAGCTAAATAAATATCATGCAGGCTATCACCGCCTCCAACGCCATCGTCGCGCCCAAGGCTGCCGCGCTCACCTCGCGCCGCTCCACCAAGGCTCTCGCCTCCAGGTGAGTTTCATGCCCAAGGCTGAAAAACTCTGTGACCTATCCGCTCCGAGTGGGAACGAGGCGACCGCGCCGGGTGGGATCGAATCGCGTCGTAGGTCCGCGTTCGCGCCGCGTCGTATCCATCGGTCATGCTCCCACGATCGACGGGTGCCGGTTCGGGTCCCGCGGGCTCTCACGCCGGACACCGCGGTCGCTGAATTCGATGGCCACCCCGCGGCCGACCCAGAGACGCCGGACCGCATCTTTTTTATGTTCACTCACGACCGCTGACCGCGTTCCCCACCCACCCCTTTTTCAACTCAGGCCCGTCGTCGCCAAGCGCGGCGTGAACGTCGTCGTGAAGGCCAAGGGTGAGCAGTTGGACCGCACCACCGGCTACATCGGCAAGGACAACTCCGGCAACGGCAACATCTTCGCCATCGAGCCCAGGCAGCTCTACACCGAGTCCCCAACCAGCGACAAATTCGCCAAGCAGGGCCTCGGCGGCATCCCCGGCGTCATCCTCGCGATCGGCATCCTCGCGGGCGTCTTCTTCGCCACCCAGACCCTCGGCACCTTCGAGGACAAGAACAACGAGTACGCCAACTTCAAAGGACAGCCCCTCACCTACTACATCGACGCCTTCAGCAAGTAATAAAGAAGGAGCATTCGCGTTGTCTGGCGAGAGGAGGTTGAGAGAGTTGGATGGGAGCGTCGGGGTGGAGCGCGATTGTATCATCGGAGTGTGAGCGTTCGAGCCCCTTAAGGGTTGTTGATAAACAGAGCAGTGAAGACTGAACATCGCGTCACGCACTCGCCGCGCCGCCCCTCGAGCCGTAGCCGTGACCGATACTCTCGCGCCCATTCGCCCTGACGTCATAGTTTTTAGCACGCGGTCCCGTCCCGGGGCTGGCCCGCGATGACCATGTGGGACGACTCGGGGTCCGAGGAGGACGAGATGGACCCGGAGGAACGTATGCGCATGGAGGCGCTGTGCCGCGCGTTCGAGGACCTGTGCCACGAGCTTCGCTTCCACCAGAAAGAGTGCGTTCGGACCTCCAACGCCGGAAAAAGATCGTCGCCTCGCCTCGCCCACTCGAACGCCTCCCCTGACCCTCCCCTCACCTCCCCACACCCCGCAGCTGGTGTTTGCGTAACCCGTCGTACCGGTACAAGGGCCCGGCGCCTTTGCACATGGCGGACAGGCTCGAGGCGTTGGCCCGGGACGTCCACACCTTCGCCGAGGAGGATGCCGATCTGGCGCGTCAGATGGCACGCGACGTACGGGCAGATCACCTCGCCGCTCAGGTGGAAACCGCGCGGCTGAAAGAAGTGGAGGCTCGCGTGGAGGAAGCCGAGCGACGCCGACGCGCCGAGGTGGAGGCGAGACGTACGATCGAGCGACGCGAGGAGCGCGAGACGCAGGCGCGGCTCGCGGAGAACGCCAGGCTCGCCGCGGGCATCCAAGCGTCGCCATCCGACGCCTCGACCCGAGACGCATCCGAGGGACCCGGCATCGCCTTCCTCGCCAAACGCGAGCGCGCCAGAGCACGAGCGCAGAACCTCCCGACGCTATTCGACCTCGACGCCATGCCGGACGAGGTGGCCGGCTGCGTACTTAGACAGATGGGCGCCTACGAATTGGCGGCGACTTCGTGCGTTAATAAACGTTTCCGGCAACTCGCTCGAACCGACGACGCGCTCTGGCGCCGGCTGCAACTGACCGCCGGGCGGCACCCGCGCTGGAGGGTGGACGGCAGTTGGAGGGAGGCGTTTTTCCAGGGTGCGGGAAAGATCGACGCGAACTGGCGGCGTGGTAAGTTTCGCAGGTTAGAGCACAGGCTGCACTCGGAGTACACCGCGTGCGTGAGTATGAAAGGGGATTTGGCGTGCTCCGGGTCCGCGGATCACGACCTCGCCATCTTCGGCTTGCCGCCCAGAGCGCGAGGTACGCCGCTGCAGGGCGTGGGGTTGCTCTGGGAGAGGCAGTTGGGGCGATGCGTGGGCCATTCAGAGCCGGTGACGTGCGTCAAGTTGGTTTCGGGGGGCGACAGATCGGGATCGGAGGAAGGAAATTTTTCACCCCCGACGCTCGCCGTGAGCGGAACCGCGCGAGGCGAGATGCGGGTGTGGTCTTTGTCGTCGATGCCCACCTGCCCGTGGGACGCGGAAGACGACGAGACGTGGGGAGACATGGGAACCCCGGGTGGTGTTCACGACACGTCGTCGCCCGCGAGGGTGCCGTGCGTGGAGACCAGGCTGTTGACCACCCCGGAAACCGGCCAGCCCCACGCGCAATTCTTCGACGTGTCCGCCCGGGGCAGCTCCGGCTTCGGTTCAGTCGCGACGGCGGGCGCGGAGCACGGCGCGGGGGTCCACGTGTACGATTCCAACCGGTGGGGCGCGGCGGTCGTCCGAGTCCCTGGCTTCGACGCCGGCGTCTACGGCGTGTCGTGGGGAAGGGGCGGCCAGGGGTACGATGAACACGTGGTCCACGCCGCGTGTTCCGACGGTATCGTCCGGCGTTGGGACGTCCGCGCGCCGGGACAGGGCGCCAGGCTGGACAGCGCGTCCGTCGGCGAGTCCACGGGGCGGAACAGGAGGGTGGCGAGGTGCGTCGACGCGGACGGCGGGCTCTTCGCGTTTGGCTCGGCGGCTGGCGCTGTTCACTTGGTGAGCGTTTCTTGTTCTCTAACTGTTTGCCCATACTGAATTTTGTGTTTTCTTTCAGCACGACGCGCGGGTGCCGGGGACGCCGCTCGCGACGCCGCGGCGGGTGCACTCGGACTGCGTCAACGCCGTGGCGATCGACGCGCGGCTCGGGCGAGTGGTGAGCGGCGGTGACGACTGCCAGGTTGCGATTCAGCGGCTTCCGCTGACTTTGGAGGATGCGCAGGTGGCTTCGGCGCAGACGCCGCAGGGGGTGTTGGGGGTGGCGTTCGATCACAGCAGGCTGGTGATCGGTTGCGAGGACAGCACGGTGCGGGTGTTCGACGCGGAGCTCGGAGAAGGGTTCGTGGACGGCGAGGCGCTCAAGCAGGCGATGCGGGAGCTCAACAGGCGGACACAGGGCGCGGGGTCCATCCTCCACAGGCAGCGCAGGGAACGCGACGGGCGGTGAAATTAGCTCATCATAGCGGGGTTTGATCGATGAACCCTAAACCCTAACCCTAACCCCTATCGCCGATTCGGCGTCAGCACCGCCGTGAGCGGGCCGTGGTCGGAGAGGTCGAAGTCATCCGGCCACTCGCCCGCCAACATCGCGTCCGGCAGGCGCGCGCTCGACACGACGAGATCCCGCTTTTTGCCAAACACCGGCTCCGTCACGAATACCTCGTCATCCTCGTCGATCGTGAATCCCGCGCACACCACCGGGGACGCCGACGCCGCCATGAGATCGCCAACCACGTCCCACGGTCCTTCCTCGATGTTCTGGGAGTCGCACACCGCCCTGTACGCCTGCTCCATGCTCTCCACGTCGAGCTTCTTAATAAACTCGGAGAAATCCACTTCCCCGTTGCCGTCCTTGTCGCAGTCGTCGTATAAAGTCTGGATCTCCTCCGACAACAACCCCGGCGTGGACTCACCGGTGAGCCCCAGCATCTCCACCGCCACCTCGAACTCATCACGCGTCACCCCGAGGTCTTCGTTGAAGTCGAAAAACTTAAACGCGTCCTCGTTGGAAATCAAACCCTTCTCCAGCATCTTGCACTGGATCATGGCGTAGATCGCAGCCTTCCAGCTCGGGGGTGCGACGACGCGTGTGCCGTCGGTGTCCGCCTTTTGCTTCGACGGGTTCAGCAGCCACACGTGGTCCACGCCAACAGCCTCGCCGTGGTGGTTCATGTGACTCACCCACCCGCTCGAGATCACATCGCACTCGCACGCCCGTCGCTCCTCGAGCGCCGAGACGAACCCTTGCGACTGTAAAAACCGTGAGCACGCGCCGCGTATGCTCCCGTTGAAGTCGCCGCACATGACCACCGGTAAGCGCCGGGCTCGGCCCCCGGCCTGTCCCACAGTGGACGCCGCGAGCTCCTGGTACTCGTGGAGGTACTCCAAAATCTTGAAGCACTCGCGAAGTCGAATCAGCGTGGAGTTGGCGTTGTGAGGGAACAGTAAGTGCGTGTTCACCACCAACACGTCATACGCGGTAGCACCCACGGATCGCAGGTGTAAGAGCGAGGCGACCCTGTCCCCGCAGTCGTTGAAATCGAGGTTACGATGTTCGACGACGTCGAAGTCTGCGGATCTGACGCAGGTGAGCAAGCCGTCCGGTCGGCCGCCCGTTCGCGGGGTGACGAACGTTTGGTACCCCGCGGCCGCCATCCTGTTCTCGTACAGCGCCTTGGTCTCGGCGTTCGCGTGCCAGAACTCCTGGAGGCAGCACACGGACGAGGATTGGTCCAGGAGGGCGTCGATGACCCGCGTCTGCCGCGCGGTGGCGACCTCGGGCAGGGTGGCCTCCATGACGACGGTGCCGTCGTCCTGTTTGACGCGGCGGTAGCACGGCGCGAGGACGTTGAAGGTGGTGATGGTGAGCGCATCGTCGCTGTTTCCATCGTTTGTTGCCGCCGAGGAAGCGCGTACCCGAGGAACGGTGTTCTCGGGCCCTCGATGACGTGGCGATGGGCGCGTCGCCCGCCTGACAGTTGTCACTCCTCTCGGAGCTTTCGACGATCTGTGTGTGGGGCGCCCGTGTGACTGCGCACCACACGCGCTCCAGCGCTCGATGGACGGGTAGTTACACGTGAATGACATGTCTACCGTGCGACGCAGCGCATTTCCGAGGTGAGTTTCGCCTCCCTGGTGGGGATGATGGGCTCTGGGCGCGACGCAATGTGTGACACACTTATCCACTTGTGACTCAGCTTGTCTGGAGCATCCTGTGCCGGAGGAGGGTTTCCGTTGGGAAGAAATTCCGCGGCCTCCCGTCACTACTTGTAGGCGCGAAAGGCCTACCCGAGGCTTCTGGAGGGGAAGCTCGGTCCGGGGCGCGATGTCAACCGCACAGCGTCGGCCCGGCCGCGCCGGCGACGCCGCGGAGGCCCCCGTCAGGGTTCGCAGCAGGAGCGAATCCCTGCAGTGGGCGTTTTCCAACTGGTGCCGAATAATCTCCGTCGTCATCCTCTTCGTCGGCTTCCTCGTGGCGGTCATCTACGCTTCGGCGAAGCTCAGATTCGTGGAGGACGTGCTCCCGAGAATAAGCGGTGCGTTCTCTCAGCCCTGGCGTACCTCTTGAACCCAAACTCCCACGCTCCGCCCTTCCCTTCCCCACGCCCCACCCGAACCCTTCCATTCCCCCCCACGCGACTCACGAACCACCCTTTTCCATTCCACCCTTCTTCACCACAGACCCGCTGATGTTCTGGCTCTTCAACGTGGTCGTCGCCTCGTTCGCGGTCATCCCCGGCGCGGCGTCCGCGACGTCCATCGCCGCGGGCGTCATATACGGAACCCCCGTGGGAGTGGCGCTCGTCTCCACCTCGTGCGCGGTGGGCGCGGGTGTCTCTTTCCTAATCGCGAGATACGCCGCCAGGCCGCTGGTCGAACGGGTGTTCATCAAAGAAGGCAGCAGGTTCGCGGTGCTGGACCAGGCGGTGATGAGGGACGGCGCGCAGATCGTCCTGCTCGCGAGGCTATCGCCGGTGTCGCCGTACGTCGCCATGTCGTTCATGTTCGGCTTGACCGCGGTTGATTTCCTGCCGTACATTGGCGCCTCCGCCGTGGGCATCTTACCCGCCTGTTTCGTGTACGTGTACATGGGCGACACCGGGCGGCGTGCGACGGGCGGCGGGGGTAAGGCATCCGGGCTGGAGCTCGCGTTCTACGCGTTCGGGTTACTCATGACGGTGCTGGTGACGTATCGCATCGCGCAGATCGCGCAGAAGACGCTGGGGGATAAAGGTTTGGGGTTCAAGGTTCCCGCGGGGCGATGTTTCGGCGCGTGTAACGGTACGTCGGGCGGTGCTGACGAGGACGACGACGACGACGACATGGAGATGGAGGAGCTCCTGGAGGTTAGGATACAGGACTCGTCGCCGATGGCGCGGGGCAGGCGGCAGAGCATGAGCCTGAGCAGCGCGGAGGCGACGCCGCGACTGGCGGACCTCGACGAAGATGTCCCATTTGGCAGAAATAAAAAGGCTGAGGAGGAGACGGGGGCGAGGGGCCCGGATGAGGGTTTAGGGGCGCGGGGGCAATTTTTGCTGGTGAGCGACCCGACGGACGCGACGATGTCGGTGCCCGAGGCGTCCCCGGAGCAGGTTCGGCAGGTTCGGCGGACCGCCAACGCCGCCAGGCTCCTCTGATAGCGCGTAGCAACTGAAGCAAAACACAGCTTATTATTTTGGTCTCTGATGACAGTCAAAATTTCGTGCCGCGTCATTCTTTGCCGCGCCCTACCCTTCGGGGCGATGGCCTCCCTCGGCTCAGCGTCCCTCCACGCGGTGGGCGGCATTCTCGCGCGGTCCGCCGCGGTCCGCCGCGGCACCCGCGCGGTGCGCGCGTCGACGTACTCCACGTCCGTCGGCCCCTCCGCGGATGCCAAGGACTACAGGGTTCTCGCCTTTGAGGATTCCTACTCCATCAAAGACATGCTGGCGGACGCCAAGGTTCGGTACGGGCATTTCGAGCAGCGGTGGGACAGCGAGGCGTGCATCGACGCCATCAAGGAGTTCGGTCGCGTGGACGTGCTCATGCTGGACTTTTACCTTCCCCCACTCACCGGGCTGCAGGTGCTGATGAAGCTAAACGAGGCGGTGGAGGCGGGCGTGATCGAGCGGCCAAGGCACATCTTAGGGATGTCGTCGGTGGGGTCGTGCAACAGCAGGCTGGTGCAGGAGGGCGCGGACGCCGGGTTCGTCAAGTGGGACGTCGGCATGTGGGAAGGATGGGCGCGGGACGAGTGGTGACACGCACATCTACCGTCACAGTCGCCCATGATAGGTACTCGAGCGGCAGCTGTTAAACGCTATATTCATTCTTTCAACTTTCCACGAAAACTTTCAAGGCGAGAGATCCTCCTCCCGGTCGCCGTACAGCTCTCGCTCCACAGCCTCCAAGAGCTCCGCGCGGCGCAGCTTCGAGTACCCCCGCATCCTGCGCTCCCTCGCGATCGCCATGAGCTGCTCCCTCGTCGCCGTGCGCACCTCGAACCGCGCGTCCCACGCCTCCATCTCCGTCGACTGATACCGCCCCTCCAGCTCCAGCCGCTCCGCCTCGTCCTCGCTCTCCGCGTCCAACAGCGCTCTCAACTTACCTTCCTCCATCTCGCCCTTGAACCTCGTCGCGTTCACACGCGCGGCGCCCAGCGCGCGGCCCAGCTGCTTCACGGTGAGTACTTCCGGGACCTGGGCGGGAGGTTGGAGACGCGGGATCGACGGGACGCGAGGGACGGCGCCGCGGGGGAGCGGGTCCGACCCGCCAGCCCACGAGTTTTTGTCCCCGGCGATGTTTGTTTTGTCGTTGGATGTCCTGGTCAGCACGTTCCACAACGCGTTCCCGCCACCCTGCCCCAGCGTCTCCTCCTTCTCCTCCTTGGCGAGCTGAAGCTTACCCGCACGTTCCACGGCATCGCTCACGGTCCGGGCCTTGGCGGCGTTGAGCTCGCGGGTCCTCCGCTTCTTCTCCGCCGCCGCGCTTTGCTTCGCGACGAGCGCCTCGAGTGCGCGCGACTCTCGTCCTAAACGCTCGAGCTGCAGTGTGGCGGCGCACGCGGCGGCCACTCCCCACGCACCGGCACTGCCCAGGTTCAAACCTTGGGTCACGCTCGCGACGGCGAACACGGCGGAGAGGAGTTTAAGTCTCGCCGCGTCGTCTTCATCTTTTTCCTCGTCGAGGCCGAGCGCGGGTAACAGGAAGGATACGAATCCGACGAGGGGGATCGCCGAGACGACGCCGGCGACGCCCCATCGCAGGCCCATGTCGTCGCCCTCCTCGGGTTCCGGGAGGGAGATAGGGTTGGCGGCATCCGTGAGCGTCAGCGCGGGGAGCGCGCGTACGCCTGGTGGGAGAGGGGAGAGGAAGCGGTGAGGAAAAACGAAATAAGATTCGGCGGGAACTTGGTCACGCGGGGGACGACGGAGTGGGTCTTGAGGGTGGGGACTCACCGGCCTGTCCCAGGGCGATGAGCACGCCGCCGCTGACGAGGAGATCCAGCGCGGATCCTCCCCCGTCGGCCACGGCCATGGCGGTCGGAGACCTCCTCCTCCTCCTCCCGGGATGACAGCGCGTCGTCCGAGGGTGGAAGATTCTTGTACTGGCAGAGGTTCCGTGTTCGCGCTCGGAGAACGCGCGCCACCTGGGGTGGGACGCGCGATGAACGCGGCGGTGACCCGCGCGTATCGGCGCCGATACGTCGTGATGAGACCCGACGACGACCGGCGCCGTCATCGTCCCCTCGTCAGGCGTGGAGGGCGCTTCGTCGAAGTGGTGTGAATGATGATCAGTTGGCAGCTCAAATAAAATGACATGTTTGGCGCGTAGCGCGCGTCAGAAAGTCAACGTTTTTGAATCTTGCGTGGGCACCTTCCAAGACCGTCGGAATCTGCAGAGGCCGCACAGAGGAACGGGCGCCTGTGGTACCCCAGGAACGCTCGCCCAGGTGGGACACCGCTCGCACACGCGGTGGATCTAGGGTCTCGTCTCCGGGAGGCGAGGCGGGAAGGCATCTCGGCGCACGTAGGGGCTTCCAAGGGTCGAGTAGAAGAAGGATCCATCGAAGACTGGGGCGCGGGGCGAATCGTCTGTTGTTGACCTTTTGAACCTTCGGCCTCCTTCGACGGGACGCCGCCGGGGTCGTCTCGATGGCTACTCCTTCGGACACGGACGACTCGTCCGATTACGACTCGTCCGATTACGACTCGTCCGAGGCCAACACGCCCGCGCCTCGGGCCACCATCCGGGGCGGCGCCGAGGTGCTCGACGTGAAAGACCACGGCCTTCACGCGGGCGGCCGGCACGCGGCGCTCAACGACGAGCAGCTCCAGAGCAAGCTCCGCAGCGCGCAGGAACGGCTGGAGGGCCTCGATAAGCACGTCATCTCGCTCAAGGAGAAAGCCGCGCAGCAGGACGCCATCGCCCGCGGCAAGCTCCCGCCCGAGCAGACCGCCGCGTACACGGCGCGAGTCAAGGAGCTCGAGACCAAACGCAGGCACCTCCTCAAGATGCAGATGGAGCAGAACGAGAACCTGCAGGCGGTGGCCACCAAGAACGGCACCCTCAACGCGCACCGCCACGGGGGAACCCCGCGCGCGGACAGGGAGGCCAATCGGCGGGACATGATCGAGCGCGTGAAGCGCGAGTCAGAGGCGGCGACGGCGAGGCTCGGAGCGCTGCGAGGCGGGTCCAAGCTGCCAGAGGCGGAGGAGGCGCATCGACGAGCCTTGGAAGCGTCCATCCGCGCGGAGGCGGAGCATCGCGCCGCGGAGGACCAGCGCCAGCTCGCGGGCCGGCGGGGTGAACGCGAAGAACGGGAAGACCGCGGCGGCCTACGCGGCGGCGCCCCCGACGTACCACCGCTGCGGCATCAACGCGGCGACGCCATCCGCCAGAGCGCCGACATGCAGCATGCCAACGACTGGGACAGGGAACGGAACGACGCACACAGGCGCGGGCACGACAACGGCCACAGCAACAACGGCCACGACGGTGAATGGAACCACCACCACAACATGCACGAGACCCCGAGGGGTAATCACCCGCCCAACGGGCCGTGGGGCACGCCCGGGGGGTACCCTCCAGGGCCGATGGGCCCCGGCGGCGGCGGCGGCTACCCCGGTTACCCGCCCCCGTACGGCGGTTACCCTCCCTACGGTGGCCACCATCCGGGGATGTACGGCGGCGGACCTTACGGTATGCACGGTAACCCGATGGACCCGTACGGGATGATGGGCGGCGGGCACCACGGGGGCCGTGGGCGCAGTTCCGACGGTCGAAGGGCGCAGACGCCGGATTACGCTTCGAGTTTGCGAAGGCAGGTGAAGGAACTCCAGGAGCAGCTCGGGGACATGC
>Ga0209425_10003999_pt1 | contig 15305 bp, 7 predicted proteins | sample COG_05_FD_184749 | JGI IMG/M metagenome (GOLD analysis project Ga0209425, IMG submission 184749) | Pelagic Microbial community sample from North Sea - COGITO 998_met_05 (SPAdes) (version 2) | ecosystem: Environmental > Aquatic > Marine > Neritic zone/Coastal water | place: Helgoland, sampling...
CGGTGCCGTCGGCGTCCGTGCCATCCGCGCCGTACGGGTCCTTCGCCGGCTTACCCGCGGTGAGCCGCCGCTGCTCCGCCCACCGGTCGCCCGAGTGTACCTTGCAGAACATCATCGGGCGTCCGTCCTCGGCGTGCCTCTCGTTGGCGAACCCGCTGGCTCGAGCGCACAGCGGGTGGAACGAGGCGTAGCACTTCTTCATGGCGCACTGGGTGCACGCGCCCTCCTGGTCGCATAACGAGCACCGGAGGTTCATCCTCGCCCCCTTGACGAAGGACATGTCGATCAGCGGCGGTTTGCTCTTCTTATCCCGCAGGATGAACACCTCGGGCAGGCACTCGGCGCACGCGATGTGCGCGTGGGTCCCCGGGGATTCCCACGCCACGTCCCAAGCCGACGGCGGGTCCAGCTTGGCGAGCGCGCCGCCCGGCTGTGGGCACAGCGCGCAGACCCCGAACTGCCCGAGCCTCGCCTTGCCGACGTCCAGCCCGTCGTTGCACCCGACGCACATCCACTCGCCGTCCGGGACCTTTCGCATGCCGTAGCAGGACAGGTGCACCTGCAAGTCGCACCCGTCGCAGAAGATGATCTCATCCTTGGCGTCCCAGTGGTCGGGCTCGGGCTCGCCGCACACCGCGCACGCGTCCAGCTCCGCCGCCTTCCTCCACATCTTCGCCACCTCCGCCGCCCGCGGGTCGTTCTTGATGTCGAGCGCGGCCCGTGGCTTCTTGGGCTTTTGCGCCTTGGCGGCGTGCTTTCCCTTCTTCGCCGCCGCATCCTTGCCGGCGGCGCTCGCGGGCGAGTCCAGGGCGTCGGACCCGTCGGGCGATCCCTTGCGCTTCTTCTGCCCATCCCTGCGCGCCTTCATGACGGACGCGGGCACCGAGTGTCGCGGCACGGGCTTGGCGTCGCCCCGCTTGACGGCGGCGGAGACTTGAGCCGCCTCTTTGGCCCTGCCCAGCGCCTCATCCGCCTCTCGCGCGAGCTCGACGCCCCTCATCTTCGCCTGGATGGCGATCTCCTGCCGCTCGATAGCCTTCTGCACCGCCGCGGCGGCCGCCGCCGTGGCCATGGCCCAGGGCTCGGTGGACTTTGGTGTCCTGCCCTTGACGCGGTCGAGCACCTCTCGGCTGGTGGGCGTTCTGATCCGCGGGCCGTCGTCGTTGTCGCCGTCGACGGGCGGCGGGGTCGCCGTGGTGGTGCGCAGGTCCTCCATGCTCGGCGTGGACGCGCCCGCGCCGGAGAAGCGCCTCGCGAAGATCTGCTGCGCGGCGTTCGTCGGGTTGACCGGTCTGGGCTGAAAGGCGAGCGATAAATCGCCAGCCGAGCCGCCCGCCGTCCCGTTCGCGCGCCTCCGCATGACGTCACTCCACTGGGAGGTGTCCACGGGGAGGTCGTCGAACATGTGCGCGTCCACGACGGGCGCGCCCTCGTCGTTCTCGGAGTCCGCCGCGTCGTCCGTGGCGTTGCCGTCCACGTACACGTCCGTCGGGGCGCCGTCGAAGACTTGCGCCACGCCACGGATCTCGTAATTGGCCAGGGTGGATTTTGGATCGGCGGCGGCACCCTCAGCCGGCTGAGCCGCGGGGAAAGCCCCGGGAAAGCTCCCGAGGGCATCGCGCAGCTCCTTGCCGTACAACGCGTCGTCCCCGTACGGCATCATCTGATCCGCACCGGCGTTACCCCCACCCATCGACTCGACCACCATAAACGATTCGCCCCTCGGAAAAGTTATCCTCCGGAACGTCGGTTCGGTCGAGCCCGGCGCCCGAGCACCGGCTGACCGAGAGAGTGACGAGACGCGCGCGGTCGATCGCCGAGTCGCTTTCAACGCAACTTCGCTCAGTGCCGCGAACCGATCCGGCTCGTCCCCACGCCTCCAAGGCGCGCGCGCGTAGTGGCGCGCCGCAAACACCTCGGAAATTGCTTTTCGGTTCGGGCGAGTACGGGCTTTTGGTCTAAAACTCGTCAATGCGATCACGTTTCATTGGCGCCCGGCGCAATTTAGCCAATTTCGCGCCCATTTTTATTCGGCCCGACGTCGCAACACTGTTTGCCCATGAAGATGGAAATTTATTTAAGTGTTAATGGGTTATTCCAGTATCGCGACTGAGTATTTAGTGTTATTAGGCTGCCAGAATTCCAATTTCGTCTATTTATCATCATCACGGCCTCCTCTGCGCCGCCCAAGGCGGTGGCTTCGTCGTCTTCGCCTCCGACCGTCTCCCCAGGTACAACCGCGCGACGGACTCTTTCTGACGCCTCGCGGACAGACGCTTCTCGTGCGCCTCCGTGAGCTCCCGCTCGGCGTCCGCCAACGCCAGCCTCGCCGCGCCGATGGCCCCACTCAGCGCGGTCCCGAGCCCCGCCACACCCGCGGGCCTAAACGGAGTCTTCACCGGCGAAGTCCTCGCGCTGACCGGTCGATGCGGCGGCCTGTTCGAGTCCGGCCGATACACCGACCGCGCCGGGCTCGAGCGCGTTGGGTCCCGGCCGTCGCCGTCGTCGTCGTCAGGGACGGGCACGATGTCGAGGCCGGGCTCCCACCGCCGCAGTCGTCGCACCGCCCGTCGAGCTCGTCGGTGTATCTTGAGCTCCTCGAGCGCCACGCGAGGGTCCAAGTCGTGATCAGGGACGTACGTACTCGGGTCGGAGTCCTCGTCCGAGTCGAAGAACTCGCGGGACTCCGCCGTGTCCTCGATGACGGTCTCGTCGTTCACCGCCCAGCCGCGGGGGCGGGGAGAGCGAGACGGGGAAGAACCCGGGACGCCGCCGCCCGATCCCTGGGCCCTATCCGACCCCCGCGCGAAAGAAGACTCCCGCGCGTCGCGTTTCCTCGGGGACGGCGAAGGAAGCGCGGCGACCGGCCGGGCGTGCGTCTCCTCACGAGCGTGCGTCTCCTCACCCGCCGTCACCCGTTCCGCGACCTCGCGACGAAGCCGCCTGATCTCAGCCTCCCGTTCCCCGAGCGCGAGCTCGAGCTCGTCCGCTTCTCGCGACCGCCTCGACGCGACGAGCGCGTGCGCCTCCGACCTTCGCACGGCGTCGTTCGCCCGTGCCAACTCCAAACGCAACGCGTCCACCTCCGGGCGGTTCACCTTCACCGCCTCGCGCACCTCGTCCTCGGCGCGCGCGAAATCCCGGGCCGACCGGGCGCTCTCCACGGCGGCCGCCTCGCTCGCTCGCGACATCTCCAGGTCAACCGTAAGCGTCCGGATCTGATCCCTGAGCGTTTTGTTGACGTCCCTCAGACGCGCCGCTTCGTCCCGCGTGCCCCGCGCGTCGATCACCTCGGCGGCGACCGCGTGTTCGAGCCCCGGTCGGTTCGCGCCGCCGTTGTCTGGGGCGTCCGCTACCCGCGCCGCCGCGAACCTTTCGAGCTCCGATAGTTTCGTCTCTAACCCGCTCAGCGCCGCGAGTGACGCGGCGGCGATCATGGCGTCGTCCTCTGGGGTCATCCTGGAGACGATCTTGAGGTTGAGCGCGGCGCGGTGTTGCGCCGCCTCGGACCGAACCTTGCGCGCCTCGACGGCTACTTCGTCCCGTGAGCGCCGCAGATCACTCCGCACGTTTTCCAGTTGAAGCCGCTCGGCGTCCAACGCTTTGCGCACCGACGCGTTGGACTGGAGCACGGTCGTCGCGTCCACTCGCTCCCGCTTGAGCGCCTCGAACGATGCCGTCACCATGTCCAGCTGAACCTCCGTCTCCCTCAGTCGCGCGCGGGTGTCCTCGAGCGTCGCGGCGAGGACCGCGGTTTGGGTGCCGTTCGAATGGGTGCCGATCCCACCGGCACTTCCACCCGCGCGCCGCTCCAGCTCGAGTTCCTTTCGCAGCGCGCGGTTCATCTCAAGGAGCTTCTCCATGCCTTGCTCCGCGTCCACGAGCATCTTGCGATACTCGCCGGTGCCGCTCTCGTGCGCCCGGAGCACGAGTTCGTGGTCTCGCAACGCCCGACGCGCCGATGCGGTCCTCGGGGTAACAACGTCGCCGGGCAGGGCAGCGTGCGCGTCGGGGCTGAACGGATCGGGCGGGTCATCGTCCACGTCTACGTGCCCCGGAAAGATGCCGGGAGGACGCCGCCTCGTCGGGGAAGCCTTCGTGGGGGTCCCCATCCAGAGCCAGTTCACGTTCAAGTGAAGTGAGCACCTTCTCCGAGAGAACGTCTCCAAAAACTGAAAGAGCCGTTGCAGTCCTTGCTCGTCTTCTCGTTTGCCCCCAAACTCACCTGTCACGTGCACAGTGCTGCGACACACGATTTCCAAATCGTATTCTTGGATTCGCACCAGACCGTATCGCGGTGTCGCTGAAAATTGGCTTTTAGATATTTACACGCACGAGATTCGGTTTTCGAGAGATTTTTGCGCAGAGTCCCACTGTTCTTGGTCTAATCGAATGGCGGAAATTTCCAACCTCCACGTGTTTTCCCGGCCTCTCTCTCATTGGTCACTGGGTATCCTGCGAGAAAATCCCGCGAAATATCGCCGCTTTTTCGGTGCTTTTTTGTGCAAACGTGGTCGCCAGGGACACACACACACACACGCGCGCGCGGACACACACGTGCCGGTGACACGAAGCTCGTTCAGAGCGCAGAGTGTAGGCCACGACAGGGGGTTCTTAGTCGCCGCGACACGGAAACGATGACGGGCGTCGCGGCGGTGGCGCCTCGCGTCTCCGACCGGGCGGCCGAGAAGACCGGGATCGCGGTCGCGCCCGAATTCGCAAACGCGGACCGGGACGTTCGCCGGACGACGCCCACCTCGGCGGACGCGACCGACGCGAAGCACCACGAAGGTCAGGTCGAGTCGAGCGACTCCGACAGCAACCAGGACGGCGTGAAGCGAAACGACGAAGGGCGCGAGCACGGCGAGGGCGCTTCTAAGAAGGTGAGTTGGTGCCCTCGAGTCCCGCACAACTCGCATAACGCTTTGTGAATCTTCCGCGTCTTCCCCATCCCGGAACTGGCGCGTGAGCCGCGATGCGACCGCGCGATGGCCGGAACCGTCGATCCCGACGAGTCACCACGCCCATGCAGGGTCCGGATACGGCGTCGAACGGCCGTGAACGGACAACACGGCGCCGCACACGCGCGTTTCCGTCGCCGTCTCTCGTTTTCCCGCTGGCTCTGAAAGATTCGGGCGCGGCAGATATTTTACCACCCTTACTTTTACCGAGAGACCGAAAACTGACATCGACCCGTCCACCGCCCGCCCGTCCAAACAGAGCGATAAAGGCCACGAGAGCGACGGAAGCGGCGCGTCCGGCTCCTTACACCCTCCCGACATGCGCCGCGAGGGATCCACCGACGACGCGGACCCGCCGTTGGACTCCGCCGCCGAGGTCAAACTCGAGGTTAAACTCGAGGTCAAACTCTCGCTAGAACCCGAAGACCTCGTCCAACGAGACACGCCCGCGAAAGACCTCGTCGCCAAGACGCCGTCGCTGCGACTGGACCGCGATGAACTCGCGTCCATCGCCAACACGAAGGAGTGGAGCGAGGAGGCCAAGGCGTGCTTGGTGGAGTACCGAACGAAGGTTGAGTCTGGGAACGAGGATGCGTTTCCGCTGTGGCGCAAGGAGCAGCTGCAGTCGCCCGACCCGAACAAGAAGAAGACGGTGGAGGAGATCAACGCCGCGATCGCGGAGGAGGCCAGGAAGGAACGAACGCGCGCACGGGCCCAGTCCGGGAACGACGCCGGCGACGCGAACGCGACGACGACCGCGACGCCCGACGCGGACGAGGACGAGGCGTGTACTCTGGAGGAGACCCTCCCCGGCGGTTTGAGTGGGGCGACTGAAAACAAGTCTCAGGCGGCGGCGGCGGCGGCGGTTAACACCGTCGACGACCCTTTCCTCGCGGCGGCGGCGAGCGCCGCGGCGGCGCACAAGGGCAAGCGCAACGTCAGGTCCCTCATGCTGGGCAGGAAGTGGTACGACTCCGCGCTCTACCCGACCCCGGGCGCCAAGCCCGCGGATGCCGCCAAGACGGAGACGACGACGTCCGAGGGTGACGCGTCCAGGGGCACGTCAACCATGGAAGGCGGCGGGTCCAGGCCGCCGAGGAACGAGGGCGACAGCGGCGAGTTCAAGCGCCCGCCCAAGCTCATCCTCTTCCCCGACGGATCCATGCGCGAGGTGAGCACCGGCGCCGGGGTGAGTAACGCCGCCGAGGAGGATGGGCTGACGCGGACCGACGGCGGCCCGACGGCGGCGACGAGGGACAGCGCCAACGGCGAGAACATGCAGTACCAACTGCCCGCGTCGCACAGGGGCGGACCCCACCAGGTCCGCATCGCGCCCACGCCGCCCGGGCAGATGCAGCAGCAGCAGCAGTACTGGTACCAGCGCCAGGCTGCCGCGCAGTACCACCAGGCGTCTCAAGCGCCGCCGCCTCACGGTGGACATCATCCTCACCACGCCTACGGCTGGCCCGCCGGTCCCCCGCCGCCCACGCCGTACCCGCCCGCTCAGCCCAACCCGGCCCAGCAGGCGCACGCGTGGAACAACTACCAGGCCATGGCGTCGCAGCAGGCTATGATGGGGTGGATGAACGCCATGTGGATGAATGCCGTGGCGGCTATCAACGCTCAGCAGGCGCAGGAGGAGGCGCCGGGTGCCAAGAAGGGCAAGGCTGTCACCTTCGCCCATCCGTCCGGCTCGGACGGCTCGGACGGCGGCTCGGGAGGTTCGGGCGGATCCGGCGGCTCGGGACCTTCAGGAGGTTCGGGAGGTTCGGGCGGGACGCGCGGGTCGGGATCCTCCGGCCAGCCCTCGACGCACAAGCTGGAAGACGGTAACGGAAAGGCTAAGTTCCGCCCGCCTTCCGTCAGCTCGGACGACACCCGCCTCGCGCCCAAGGCGGTGCCGACCAAGGGAGCCAGGAGCAAGAGGCCCAACCCGAACGACAAGAAGGCGTTCGGAAGCCCGTCGAAACGGAAGAGGACGGGCAAGGTGATGTCCGACGCGGCTGACTGCTTACAGCTCCTGAGCGAGGGTGCGAGGTGAGACTGTTTTTGTATTCTACGCAATAGAGACGATTAGAGACGACGACTGGAGAGATTCGCTTTCAAGCATTGTAACACTTAACAGCAGCATTATCATATCATCACGCCCCGGTGTCAACATCGCACGCTACGACTACGTCTCTCCCCAACAGCGACAGCACCGTGAGCTTGAGCGACTCGCCAGCGTCGAATTTGCTAATCACGTCTTGCCCTAACTCGTCGAAGCTCCCGTCGTCCTCGTTCTTCACCAACCCAACGTCCTCCTTGCAATCCCCTGAATCGGTGAGAAGGCTGAGGAAGCCCGTTTCCGAATCCACATCCATGAGCGAATACTGCGCCTTGGTCGTGACCGGGACGTCGATGCCGTGGAAGCCCGCTGATAGGTTCAGCGTATCCTCATAGTGCTTCCCTGTGAAGACGTGCGGTCCTTTGATGTGCAGCCGCTTGTTGCCATTCGCCGTGGCCTTCGGCAGCACCTCGCATATCTCCAGCTTGCACGGGTTACCCCGGATGAAGCAATACGCACCCTTCTTCACCGCCTCCGGTTGTACCTTGATGATCTGCTCATCCTCCGCCATCTCCGCGGCGCCCTCGAAAATGATGTTAACCCTCGTGTTTTCCCCGGGAAAAGACAGGAGTTCCACGTCACGACTTATCCGTCACTCTCTCGCCGGGCGAGCACGTTCGAGGCTTCCGTGCCGGCGACAGTCGCGTCATCATGACCGAGACGATGTCGATGATGAGCTCATCTCCGCCGGACGCACAAAAGGTGGCGCCGTCCACGTCACCCACTGACGTCTTCTCGTTCGATGCCCTCTCGCTGGGCCCTGAGCGCGACGACGGAAATCACGAGTTCAAGCGTCAGCTCGTGGGCGTCAGCGACGATAGGCTGCAGGAATTAATCACACAGTTGAAATGGAGATGTTTCGCCGAGGGCGACGGCGAGGCGCTGTACGAGCTAGGGGTGGACGACGACGGAGAGGCCCACGGGTTGGACGACACAGCTTTTCACGAATCCCTCGAAACCTTGAAGAAGATGGCGAAAGCCATCGACTGCGACTGCTCCGTCGCGCACGAGAGACGGACGCGCGACGGGAAACGGTGCGCGACGTGTTTAGTACGCGCCAAGACCAGCGCCCGCCAGCACAAGGAGATTCGCATCACGACCCTCGGGAACGTCGACTCGGGGAAGTCGACCATGTTGGGTGTCTTGACCAAGGGCGGATTCGACAACGGCAGGGGGCTGGCGCGAGGCGGCGTGTTCCGGCACAAGCACGAGATCGAATCGGGGCGCACGTCGGCGATATCGCAGCAGATCATCGGGTTCGCCCCGGACGGATCCGTGGTGAACTATTCAAACCCGGAGGTTCGAGAGACGCACCAGCTTCGATGGGACCAGATTGTGTCGGCTTCGAGCAAAGTGATTCACTTCAGCGACCTGGCGGGTCACGAACGGTACTTGCGCACGACCATGCACGGCATCGCGGGGGTTCAACCCGATTTTGGCATGATGTGCGTCGACGCCAACCGCGGTGGCATCGTCGGGATGACCAAGGAACACCTTTCGATCATGCTCGGCCTGAAGGTTCCATTTTTCGTGGTCGTCACCAAAATTGATATGGCCGCCGCAGAGAACAGAAACGCGACCATCGACGCCCTGAAGAAGCTTCTGAAGAAGAGCAAGACGCCGCTTCTCGTGAAAGACGAACGTGACGTCATGACGTCCGTGCAGAACGTCGCGGGCGGTGTCATAACCCCGATCTTTCAAGTGTCGTGCGTCACGGGCGAAGGCCTGGACCTCGTCCGCGCCTTCCTCAACCATCTCCCGTCGCGGCGAAGCTTCGCGCCCCTCGCGGGGAACGAGGCGCTGGTGCACCTCGACGACGCGTTCGCGGTGCCGGGTATCGGCACCGTGGTCGCCGGCCTCGTGGTCAGCGGCACGATCGAGACCAAAGACGAGTTGCTCCTGGGTCCCAACGGCAACGGCGAATTCGTCCCAGTCGCCGTCAAGAGCAGCATGAATAAGCGCGTGCCCGTGGACCGCGTGGCGTGCGGGTCGTCCGGCTCGTGGGCGCTCAAGGCGCGCAAGACCGGCACGCACGTTCACAAGGACGACGTTCGCAAGGGTATGATCCTGTGCGCGGCGTCGCTGAACCCGAGGGCGTGCTGGCAGTTCCAGGCGGAGGTTGTCATCTTGTCGCACCCCACCACGTTAAAAGTCGGGTACGCGCCCATCTTACACTGCCTGACCGTGCGCCAGTGCGCCCGCATCGTGAAAATGGAGGGCAAGGACGTGCTTCGAATGGGCGACAGGGCGCTGGTGACGTTCGAGTGGAACCACAGGCCGGAGTACGTCAAGGTTGGTACGCGGGTCATATTCAGAGAGGGCAGGACAAAGGGTGTCGGCGTGGTTCGGGCTACGCTGCCAGACGTGCCGAGGACGCCGCCCGTAAACTACAAGAGCGCGAGGCAGGCGCGACAGCCACCACAAGGCGATGGTGTGTAATACAATTTATCATTTAAACGAGTCTCATCGAGTTAGTCACACGCGCGTACGTCGCGAGCGGCCGCGTCGCTGAAAAATCAACCGACCACTTTTTTTTCAAACTCGGCAACCTCAGAAGTCAAAACGTGCACCCCTCACAAGTCTTGGGCTCCGACGCCCTGCGCCACGCTACTGGAGGAAGTATCGCGGCACTCAGGAGACTTGCACGTCAGAACCGACCACTCGCTCGACGTTGATGCCCGCGAAGGTCAGTGTGGACCGCGTGCGAGGAGGCATCAGGGACCACGACCCCGATGGCGTCCTCCTCTGCCAGGCGATGGACGTGCGTGTACACCAAGGACATCCACAAGAAGCAGAAGCACCGGAAGAAGTACGAGGACGGCGTGCTGGACGTCTGGGAGGATCAGAACAACAAGACGAGGCTGTTCGCCGCGGACGATGACGGCAACCCCAAGGGCGAGGCGCTCGCGTTCGGGAATCTCTCCGCGCGCGAGATCTCAGCGCTCGTCGACGGGGACGACATCCGCATCGAGGGCTACGACGTCACCCCGGAGGAGGAACAGGGCGAAGGCGGAGGAACGACAGCCCTTGGCGCGGCGGTAACCAACCCGCCGTTCGCGCCCAGGGTGACCATCGCGCGCCCGCGCGCGGTCGCACCCGCCGCGTCGATGGCAAACATCAGGAAACCGTTCAATCAGCCGTTCAAGCCGCCCGCGTTCACCGCGAGGCCCAAGGCGGTGGAGGAGCCTCCCGCGTACAAAGCCGCTCGCACGTCGCCCGAACCCGAGACGGAGATCGACGAGGAGGCCGCCGCGCGGGAGCTGGACGCGTATTGGGCGCAGATTCGCGCGGCTCGAGCGGAGAGTGGGCGCACAGCTGGCGGGTTCGACGACCTCTACGAGGAGGCCAGGCGGGAGAACCCCGGCGACGCGTCTCTCCGTCCCGCGCCCGTCGAACGCGCGGTGGACCCGTCGTCGTCCAAGAAGGCGGCCGTGCCCCTCGCGCAGCGAAAGAGCAAGTGGGCGGTGTACGCCGGCGGGGACACACACAAGGCGAAGGAGGAGCCCGAGCCGGAGATAAGCGGGTTCGCCGCGGCGATCCAGGCGGCGGGGGGAGGCGGCGATCCTCTCAGCGCCCTGGCCCGACTGGGCGCGGGGGGCGATACTGAGCCACGGGCGCGCGACGACGTTCCTACCGCGACGACGTCAGCGCTGGAGAGGTGGGGAGATGGCGCGTCGACGGCGCAAGGACAGAGGTGGACGGGTGCGGACATCACCAACGAAGTCACCGCACCGTTCGCCGCCGTCGTCCCGACGCAGCAGCGTCGGCAGGTCCCTCTCAAGCCCGCGGCTCCCCCTCAAAACGTCGTCATCAACCCCACCGAGCTGAACCTCGGGTTTCCGAGTAAGGATGACCTGTCTGCGCTCAGGGTTCGATCCGGGGTTACCGCCGGGAGTTCCTTTGCGACGGCTAAGGCGTATCAGACGCACTTTTGCGGCGCCCTGAGGAACGACCTTCACGCGCGCCTCGCGTTCGTCCGCGAGAAGATGGACGGGATCTTACGTCGCAAACGTGAGGGCGGCGGGTCGGTCGCCGCCAGGCCGGGCACGGACGCCGAGCTCGAGGAGGCGAAGCAGCTGTCGCATCAGCTCAAGCGGGGCGACGTGTGCGTGTACCACGCGCACTGCAAGCTTCGCTTCGAGACGTTCCGGAAGTTTGGGTGGAAGAAGAAGAAGGACAAGGACGGCGGGGGCGATTGCGACGAATACGGCTCGCCCGGTTCTTCTGGATCCAACCCCCGGACGTGGCTGTTCCTCGAGGAGAAGAGCGAGCGACGCGGGTACAAGACGTACAACAAGGGTGACGTCTGGGTCATCTCCAACAACCCGCACATGCAAACCGCACATGCAAACGCGATCGGCGACAGGAACAAGGCGCCCTGGGCGATCGTCGCGCAGACCCTGTGGCACGGCCCGGACCAGGACGGCAAGATGGAGGTCAAACTGCTCAGCCCCAAGCCCGCGCACGGAATCAAGGAGAACAACAGGGTGTTTGCGGCTAAGGTTTTCGACGGCGGGTCCACCCTCGCCGAGTTCGACAACGTCGCGTCGATGACGCCGATGTCATTCCACCTCCTGCCGCACCTCCTCGCGGCGCCGCTCGTGGACGAGGGCGCGAGCCAGGGCGTCGTGGACGCCGACGCGGATGCGCTGAAGACCAAACACCGGCTCAACGACGACCAGGCAGACGCGGTGGCGCGGGCGCTCATCGCGGCAGACGAGGCGGGACGGGCGCTCTCGACGCCGTCGCTCACGGTGAGCCCGGTGCGACTGATCCACGGCCCGTTCGGCAGCGGTAAGACCAGCACGCTCGCCGCGTTCATCGTCGCCGCGGCGGAGAGACTCGGCGAATCGAAGTCAGAGGCGCGGATCCTGGTCTCCGCGCACACGAACGTAGCGGTGGATCGAGTGCTAAACGCGCTCAAGGAGAGAAATTTCACGGATTTCATCAGGGTCGGCGCCCTGCGAAGGATCGACCACTCGATCCTGCCGCACTCGCTGCACCTGGCGGACAGGAAACGATCGGGTGACGTGGACGTCGCCGGGGATAAAGGCAAGCCCCTCCGCGGTAAGGGCGCGGCGCACGCGAACGAGCTGATGGAGATGTTGAAGGAGGCCAAGACCCCGGCGCAGAGAAGGATTCTCGCCCAGGAGCTCGCGGCGACGCGAGCCGGCGCCGCGGACAAGCGCGCCAGGGCCCTGTCCAAGGTACGCGTCGTCGGAACTACCACCGCGTCGTGCGGTAACGCCGCGCTGGAGGGCATGAACTTCGACGTCGTGGTGCTTGACGAGTGCTCGCAGATGACGGAGCCGTCGAGCATGCTCGCGATGTCCCGCTTCGGATGCCGAGCGCTCGTCGCCGTCGGTGACCCCAAGCAGCTACCCCCCGTCCTCGACTCCAAGGACCTAGTGTTGCCCGCTGACTCCAAGGACTCCAACAACTCGCCCAACCCGCTCGCGAAGGGGATATTCGTCCGGCTGCGCGAAGCCGGCCACCCGGCGACGCTGCTTCGAACGCAGTACCGCCTACACCCGAAACTCAGCGAGACGCCCAACCGATGCTACTACGACGGCGAGCTCGTCGACGGGTGCGACGCCGCGGAACGTGGCGCGCGAGTGGCGGTCAACGGAGCCCCGCTGAACCCGCTGACGTGGATCGACTCGGGTAGCAGGGACGTGACTCAGGACGGCGGGAGCAAATATTCGCCGAGCGAGGCGCGGTTCGCCGCGCTGATCGCCGCGAGGGTCGTCGAGGTGGGCGTGAGCGCTGGGGAGGTTGGAGTGATCACCCTTTACAAGGCTCAGGAACGCGCCATTGTTAACAACCTCGCCGGGATCCTTTCTCGCGAGGGCGTCAAGGAGGTGTGCGAGGAGGATGACGCGGGTGGCGAGGACGACGGCGCGGTCAAGGTTAGCACCGTGGACGCCTTTCAGGGCCAGGAAAAGGACGTCATCATCCTCTCTCTCTGCGGTGCACACGGCGGAAGTGGATTCGTGACCCCTGAACGAATCAACGTCGCTCTGACCCGCGCCAGGAGGCACCTGATCATCCTCGGGGACTCGAGGGCGCCCGGCATGAACAAGCACCCGGCGTGGGGCTCGTGCCTGAAAATCTCGAGGACCTCGCCCAACGGGTACAAGCCGTCGTTCACGGTGGATGGCGAGTTGCGCGACTGGCTCGACGGGTGGAGCGGCGCGGACCTTACGATGCGCCAGTCCCCATCGCCACACGGGTCGCCCGTCGATGAACACGAGAGGATCGTGCTGGACGAGTCCATCGAGGACCTCAGCACGCCCCCGTCGAGAAAGGCGGAGCGCGAGGACGCGGTGGAGCTGGACGACGACGTGGTGGAGCTGGATGAGGCCCCTGTCGTGGAGCTGGACGAGGCCCTTCCCGTGGATCTGGACGCGTGCCCTCCCGTGGAGCTGGACGCGCCTTCCCCTCCCGTGGAGCTGGACGCGCCTTCCCCTCCCGGGTCCCCTCACGAAACGGAATCCCCCGGCGTGGACGACTGGACGAAGGACCCGATGCCCGAGCCCCTGAGCCCCGACCTCGACGTCGCCACCTTACCGGAGGGGCGATTAGAGATCCACGCCGCGCTCGCCAAGGTTGGGTTCACCCCGGAAGACTACTGGCACGCGTACAAGGACATCCACAAGGGTGCGCTGTACCGCGACGAGGACTCGCGGCGAAGGGTGGAGACGAGCAAGCTGGCGCCCGTCGTTGTCCAGTTTTTCGGTACATCCACGGGCACCGCGGCTCCGTTCGAATGGCGAAAGACGTCGTGTCAGCACGCGCTGATCCGTGACCTGATACCCGCGTGCGAGACCTACATCCACGAGTCTGCCGGGTGGAGGTGGACGCGGCTTGCCAAACTCATAGAGCACTTCGACGACCACGACGCGCTGGAGGCGGAGGCTGGCGGTTTCGGGCACATCGTGGTGAGCGACGCGAGGACGCAGGCGGACGACGAGGCTGGCGCCGCCCACTTCGCGACCACGGGGATCGCCGCCGACGCGGTTTTCAGGAACAAGAAGAACAGGTTCGCGCGGGACATGTGGGACTTGGACTCGGACTCGGATCCGTGAATTTCTTTCCATTTTTTTACAAGCACACGACGACACGTCAATGCGCTGCTCTAGCTACTGCGTTTATGATACTACATCGAAAGAATGCACGACGTCTTTCGTCGTTCACGTGGCGAGGTACTTTTTACCCGCCCTGGGCCTTCCCTGGGGGCGGGGCGTAGTACACGCTCCCGGGCGGCTCAGTCCCGTACGGCTGCGCTTGGGTCTGAGCGGGTCGTTCGCTCTGGTCCGTGGAGAGCGTCGCCATCGCCACGCCCCCTCCCGGCTGCTGGAACACCGTCGGCGGTCCACGCGGCGGCACCGTCGCAGTGTACACCGGCACCGGTCCGTGGCCTCCGCCCGGCGGGCCTCCGTACGACGCTGCGGGCATCGCTTGTTGGCCCGGGGCGTACCCTTGCGTCCACCCCCCGGCGTACGGCTGGGCCATGACTATCGCGTGAGGGGGCAGACCGGTGGGTCCTCCGTTGCGCTTCCTGAGCTCGATGTGTTCCTGGCACAGGACGCACGGGTTGCAGCACCAGTGGCACATGCAGTCGCTGCACGGGTCTCCGTTGATGCCGTACTTTTCTCGAAGCGCCGAGCGCCACTGGAACGAGTAGAGCGGGCCGAGGTTTAGGAGGTCCAGGAAAATCCCGGTCGACTGCCCGACGACCCTTATGACCGCAGATGCTACCGTCAGACACGCCATGATGGAGCACGGCTTGGTGCACTCGAACTCGCACGGGGGGTGGTAGGTTCGCGTCTGCATCATCTTCACGTTGGAGTTTAGCACCGCGCACGGGCAGAATATCGCGGCGCAACACAGATCGCACTCGACCTTCTCGTCTGTGGTGCTGCAGCAACATCCGTTGTTACAGCACACGCACGGGTCGGTGTACCAGTGATGCGCATGGTACACCGGAGTCACCTGGTGCGCCATGGTGCGTCGTCGTCGTCTGACGAACATTCCGAGGAGAACCAAAGGACGCTGACGAAGAGGATTGTCCACGAAAAAATTCCAAGGTGGCGAGTTTTATCGCGCCCTAAATACGCATGTCGTGATACCAAATAAACATGCGCCATTTAAGTTGCCTCGTAATTCGCATTAATGCAAACAAACCGTATGGAATACCAGTCAAGCCCCATCGCATGCTTCGGGATCTTCGCCGG
>Ga0209425_10004000_pt1 | contig 15304 bp, 14 predicted proteins | sample COG_05_FD_184749 | JGI IMG/M metagenome (GOLD analysis project Ga0209425, IMG submission 184749) | Pelagic Microbial community sample from North Sea - COGITO 998_met_05 (SPAdes) (version 2) | ecosystem: Environmental > Aquatic > Marine > Neritic zone/Coastal water | place: Helgoland, sampling...
ATAGATTATGTTGTTAATGATACGTGGACTTTATACCCATGGAATAGAAACAGGGATTAATTGATGGATTTAAGTAATAAAGAAATTGAAATCGTGATGTTCAAATCATTTATAATTTTGTATTACCATTTTTTTAAATCCTTCGCTTGGCCATTCAACTATCATACTTATTTCAGGCTTATCATATTTTAATTTCATAAATTTATTTATTATATTCTTTGAAAACAAATTTCCTTCCAAATAAATCTCTTTAATATCCTCGTGAGTATAAGCCCAATCAATAATTTTTTTTCACTTACATCAGTCAATCCACAATCTACAAACGCTATTGCCGAAGTAGATTTTGGGAGGGCTTTAATAATAAAATCCAACCCATTATCGCCTAAATCTTTATTAAAGCTCATGCTTATTGTATTTAGCAATGGGCCATTATTATGTTTAATCTTTTCAATAGCTTTAGAGATTTTTTTTGCATCTAAACTATTTAACCTAGCTCTCCTTATTATCAGATTATAACTACCGTCGTTGTTTTTTCGCAATTTTAATTCTTCAGCAATTTTCAAAGATTTTGGTTTATTTATTTCAACAAGTGCATCGATTAAATGATTTATGGGTTGGTTGTTAAATGTGGTTGAAGCGTTTAAATTAGAAATTGGTAAAAAAACTGCAATAGCTAATATTATCATAACCAGTACTTGAATTTTCATGCAGTTAGTAACTTCTGGCTTTTTAAAAGCCTCTTGGCCCAGCATAATAACCCTAATTCTTTATTTCCTATCATCTAACTGTTTAACTATCTCTATAATGATCTAAACCTAATTTTTTTGAGTGATTTAGAAGAATGCAGTTTAACCATCTCAATGAATGGCTGTAAACTGCAACAAATAACACGGCTGCTAAATATTTTAGATATAATTGTCATAAAAGGGAACATGGATAACCAAAACAATGAAGGGCTAAAAAGACCCTGCGTGAACTGTCAGAAATGACCTCCATCACGCTGTATTGCTATCCAAACTTTAGTTTCTTTTCCTACCTTGGCTGGAATTACTCGCCAGTCCATAATAAAAGGCAGTCCATTTTTTTTATAGTTAATGGCTTTCCCTTTAAAAGAAGTCCCATTACCAAGAGCCTTAGCTAATCTGGCAATGACTTTTTTATCAGTTGCTGGACCCTGTAACATTTTAGGCGTTTTACCTAACACTTCGCCAACTCCATATCCGGTAAGCCTTTTAAATGCCTGATTTGCGTAAATAATTTTTGCCTGTTTACTGGAATCTGTTATCAATATTGAATCAAAGCTATTTTCAACTAAACCCTTGAGGACACTTAAACTTAGTGAATTATCGTTTAAGATTTTTTCTAATGAACCTGCCATAGTGTATTAACCCCCTAATGAAATAAATAATACCTAATCCAGTAAGTTTTACGGTTATTTGATGCTTTGGGATCACAACACCACTTGAGCTATAATCCTGACGCTTAAGGGCGCAAAGGCTAACTAACCATCAATCATTATATTTTCAACCGATCCAATTTGAGGTTACATGCGAAAAAATAATAGTCACCCAAAAATCTATTTTTATTTAAACTCTTAAATTTTTAGGACATCAATTATGACCACAATAAAGAAAATGGTCTTGGCTATCGCCATGACTATATTACCCTTGACCGCTAGTGCTATGGATCATGGCATGAAAAAAGATATTGTTGACACCGCGGTAGCTAATGGCTCGTTTAAAACCTTAGTTGCAGCAGTGAAAGCTGCAGGCTTGGTAGAGACATTGAAAGGAAAAGGTCCATTTACCGTGTTTGCTCCGACGGATGCTGCTTTTGCTAAACTTCCTGAAGGCACTGTTGCAAGCCTTTTGAAACCAGAAAATAAGTCAAAACTCGTAGCAATTTTAACCCACCATGTCTTAGCTGGGGCAGTACCCTCGAGCGCTGTTATCGGTAAAAAATTATCGCCAAAAACAGTAAATGGTACTTCACTTTCGGTTGATGGAACAAAAGGTGTTATGGTCAGTGGGGCAAAAGTTATCGCTGCTGACGTCAAAGCATCTAATGGTGTAATCCATGCTATTGACAAAGTTCTTCTCCCCTAAGTTTTAGGGCATGGGTGAAGCGTAAGTGCAAGATAAGAGGAGGAGGTGGGTTGACTATTCACCTCTTTTCTCCAAAATATTTTAATTTAATTTGCAGCCACAGTTTAAGGAGATCCAGATCTCCTAAGGATTAAGATAACTGCACCCAAAAACTTTAGGTGATACTAGATATACAGATACGGTGGTTCAGATAATTACCAAAGCCTGAGGATTATATCTTTATTAATTTTGCATCTTCATCCTACATTTTCTTTTCTCAAAACAACAGTTAATGTACTTTCTGCAGAGAAATATCCTCTAAGTTGTTACGCGCATTAACTTGAGCTTGTGTTATCGTTATGTTGGTCTTTGGGTTTCAAGTGATCCTAAAAACTATTTAATTAACTACTCTGATATTTTAGGTAGTCATAGTATATAGATCAGTAACCAAGTTGGATGAATTTAATTGAGAGGGGTAATATGAGAATATCTATATCAATATTTCTGGGTTTAGCTTTAATTTCAGTAGCTATATTCTATAGGCAACCATCAATATCAAAAGCGCAGGCTTCAGACCAAGTAGTGATACCATTAACTATTGAGAACGACTTTGGCAAAGCATGCCTTACTGTTAAAGATTATAAGAGAGGTCAAAACTGGTTACATAACATTATTCGACAGTACAATTAATGATGATCTGACCCATAGATCTGAGTAATTATCTGAACTGCCTTATTTATAAATATTAGCCCAACTAAATTCTTTGGGTGGGGTATCCTTATTCCTACAGATATCTGGATATCCTGAGACTGTGACTTCTAATTAATTATCTGTCTTGCCACAACTGTGCCACAATAAAACTTAAATAATAAACTTTTAGATTGTTAATTAAGTAATCTAGTTTATATAATCACGTTAACACATGGGACTAAAAGCTAGTAATTACTTGGGTTTTATAAAGTGAACAAATATGTGGGGCCGTAGCTCAATTGGGAGAGCGCTACGATGGCATTGTAGAGGTCGTCGGTTCGATTCCGTCCGGCTCCACCAACTTTCTTAGATAATTCAAGTTCTTAATTCGTTAACTACCGAGACACTTATTGAAGTCGTGCTGTTTGGCACAACTCTTAGACAATTATAGCAGCGCGAAACAATCATCCCAAACTTATCTTAAACCAAACCTTGCTACAGATCCGAAAGCGGAGATTGCTCTCATATGCACACTGAACGCATTATTACCCACATTCAGATATCCATGAAATCTAAGCAACTTTTTTATTGGGCTCAAAATGTGGGATAGAGCTGACGAGGTTCCGAGTATAGTCCTCTTGTGGATTTTTGAGCACATCATCCGCCCTACCTGTTTCAACAATTTTTCCCCGGTTCATCACCATCACTCGTTCGCAGAGAAGACGAACGACGTTAAGATCATGGGAAACAAATATATAACTCATCCCAAGGTCACGTTTGAGTTTATCCAAAAGTTGTAAAACGACCGCCTGAACCGAAACATCTAGTGCTGAAGTGGGTTCGTCAAGAATCAAAAGCAATGGATCGACAGATATCGCTCTAGCAATACCAACACGAGCCTTTTGGCCTCCTGATAATTGATGCGGAAATCGGGTAAGAAGGTTTTCGGGTAATCCAACCATCTTCGCTAATTTAATAACTCTCTCATTAAGTGCTTCACGCTTTTTTATAAAAAGAAGTCGTTTTAATGGTTCAGCAATGGTATCTTTGGCTGTATAACGTGGATTAAGGCTATCTGTTGGATCTTGAAAAACCATTTGGATTTTTGCTCGCTGAGGTATTTGCGCAAATTGTACCGATGAGTAGCTAGTAATATTTTCACCATCAAAGATAACATCACCGGAAGTAGGGTCGAGCAAACGCGTTAAAATGCTGGAAGTTGTAGATTTACCACACCCTGACTCGCCAACTAGACCAAGGCTCTCCCCACGCTTGAGCGAGAAGCTTATGTCATCAACGGCACGAAAAGTTTGATGTGATGAAATCTTACCTGACCAAGGCAATCGAAATCTGCTTGGATCACGTACCGTAAATTCTTTAACAAGATTAAAGACTTCTAATATGTTGGGTGTAGCGGATTTCTTTTGACCAAACTGTTGCATGGGCGTATCAAGCTGCTCAATGTCGGCTTCTGACATTTCACCTGTTGTAGCTATTAGATCAGCAAGTTGTGATTTCGGCCCGGGGGACGCCGCAATTAACTTTTTGGTATAACTGTGTTGTGGCTCTGAAAATATTTTTACCACTGGGGCACTTTCCACGATTTTACCCTTCTGCATAACAACTAAACGATCGCAATAGGCAGATGCCATCCCAAGGTCATGTGTAATCAAAATAACCGACATATTACGATTTTGGGTAAGCTCTTGGATCAAATCCATAGTCGCTTTTTGTGTTGTAACATCTAGGCCCGTTGTTGGCTCATCTGCAATAAGAAGCCTAGGATTGCAGGCGAGAGCGATTGCGATCATCACTCGTTGGCACATGCCACCGGACAGTTCAAACGGGTAACTCCAATATCGCCGTTTACAATCAACAATTTTTACCAGATCCAGCATATCAATCGCCTTTTTGCGCACATTGTGACGCGAAGCTTGTACATGGCGCAACAAAACATCTTCAATCTGTTTACCCACTGGTCGAATTGGATTTAGAGCAGCTCTTGGATTTTGAAAAATCATAGAGATCTCGCGACCTCGTAAATCACTTAAGAGAGCCTCCTTAGCACCTGAGAGCAACATACCATCAAAAGCCGTCTTGCCATTGGTTGCCAAACCCGCCCTATCTAACAACCCTATAATTGTATAGGCTGTGACAGACTTACCCGAACCACTCTCACCTACAATACCAAGCACTTCACCCTTATCCACATGAATCGATACTTTCTCAAGAGCTTTCACAATGCCGTTGCGGGTCCGAAATTCGACCGAAAGCTCGTTTACATCCAAGAAATGTTCATGTTTCATTTAATGTTGCTCCTGTTATGTGCGTCTTTGCGGATCGACTAGATCACGCAAACCGTCTCCCAAAAGATTAAAACAGAAGACCGCAATCATTAATGCTGCGCCGGGAAAGAGCGCCAGCCACCACTCCCCAGACACGATATAGGTTGCGCCTTCTGCGACCATAATTCCCCACTCCGCATCCGGAGCACGAACACCAAGGCCAATGAATGAAAGACCTGCGGCGTTGAGAATGGCCCAGCCCATATTCAAAGAAATCTGAACCATCATCGGCGGCAAAGTATTAGGAAATACCTGAGTTGCCAGAATTCTGATTTCCGAAATACCACATAAGCGAGCGGCTGCTACATATCCAGCTTGCCGGCGTATGCTTGTTTCTGCCCGAGAAACCCTAATGTAAAAGGGCAAATTAATAATCGCTGTCGCATAGATGATATTTTCTACCGTGTTACCCAAGGCCGCAACGATGCCCATGGCAAGTACGAACAATGGAAAAGCCATAATGGTGTCGGAAAAACGTCCAATGATGCGGTCCCACCAGCCACCCCAAAAACCTGCGACGCTCCCAAGAGCGCTTCCAATCACGAAAGATAAGGCGACTGCTGAAAGAGCAATACTAAGATCAAGCCGGGTCGCGACAATAACTCGGCTTAATACGTCACGACCAAGGTTATCTGTACCAAAAGGATGGGCCCAACTTGGAGGCCTCAGAGTATTTGAGGCGGCAGTTGCTAAAGGATCATACGGGGCCAGGAACTCACCAAACAGGCCCAAAAAAATAATGAATAGGAAAAGCGAGAAGGAGACAACCGTTACGAGATTTTCGCTCATTATATACCTAAAATGTCCGAGGAACTGACTCATGCCATGGCTACTCTTCCAAACCGACCCGAGGGTCCGTAATCGCCAAAATGACATCAATGGTTAGGTTAACGGTAACAAAAAGCAAAGCCATAGAAAGGACAAAGCCTTGCACTGCGGCATAATCAGAAGCAATTAGAGCCTCAATCGCAAATGAACCAATTCCAGGCCAGGAAAAAACTTTTTCAACTAAAACATTTGCACCCAGTAAAAATGAAAACACCATACCAAGTGTCGTTAGTACCGGCAACGAGGCATTACGAAATGCGTATGTCAAAAGAACCATAGATTTCGAAAGACCACTAGCACGTGCGGTTCGTACATAGTCACTTGATAGAGCTCCCAACATTGCTCCTCGGGTCATGCGAGCTATAGGAGCGAGAGCAAATAAACCAAGAGTTATTGTCGGTAAAACTAGTTGAGCAAGTACCCCGAGAAATATTTCCAAATCACCAGCGATCACGCTGTCAATGATATAAAATCCGGTAACATGGGACGGTGACAAATAGAAAATATCCAATCGCCCCAGCGGTGATGGAGACCAACCCAGCAAATAATAAAAAATGTAAATGAGGAATAGTCCAGTGAAGAAAGTTGGCAGAGAAACACCAGCGGTTACCAGCAAACGACAAATATGGTCAACCCAACTGCCGGGATTTGTTGCCGCAAGGATGCCAAGTGGGACAGCGGCCAAAACTGCTAGACCTAGACCAATAATTGTTAATTCAAGAGACGCAGGTAGTCGCTTAAGAAGCTCCTCAGTTACTGGCTGGCCGGTTTTTAGCGACTGGCCCCAATCCCCTTGAACTAGATTACCTACATAAATGAAAAATTGTTCAATCCAACTGCGATCTAACCCTAGCGCCTGACGAACTTGTTCTATGGATTCTTTGTCCGCCATGGCTCCTGCAAAGTAAACTGCCGGATCACCCGGCAGAGCACGAGTTAAAACAAAGGAAATAATAATCACTCCCAATATGGATGGCACCGCCTGAAGCAAGCGCCATCCTATTTTATAAAGTTTGGAGTTCATGTCCTTTACTACAAATCTATAAAACTTAAACGCCAGCTTTGGTTATACTTCGCACGTCTAATTGACGATGGAACCACGAAGCATAGCCATTAACTGGAGCCCTCATCGCAGAATCGAGATAAGGCTGATAAATCGGAATACGTGGCACATCCGCAAAGGCAATACCAATCATTCTCTTTACGTTTTCTTCATATTGCTTATCAGTAACCTCCATATGTAGCGTATCATTAACGAGTTTCTCAATTTCGGGATTTTTGTAATTCGAAGAATTAAAAAGATGACCATACTTGTATGCCCAAAAGAAATAATAATCCGGATAGTTCAGCCAACCGCCGAAGTTTTCAAGATGCATAGGTAGACGCTTTTTAACCAAAGCAGCGGTACGCCAACTGGCACCAGGAATTTTATCAAGCTTCACTTTAATGCCGATTTTTTTCAGAGACTCTTGGATGAGTAATGCTGTTGGTTCCTGCCATGCGGCGAGGCCAAGATTATAAGATAACGTGGTCTCAAATCCGTCTGACATACCCGCTTCAGCGAGAAGGACTTTAGCTTTTTCCAGATTTGTGTCGTAAGGAAAAGGCTGAGGCCATTCAACGCTGGTTGGTTTCATATCTTTACCACCAAACATTGGCTTACCACGACCATATGCAGCTGCTTTCAAAATATCACCGTAAGGGATGGCATAAGCAATTGCCTGGCGCACTTTAATATTATCGAAAGGCTTATATTTGAGATTCAAAGCAAGTACATGTAGGCAGTTATCGATAGGTGCGCCCGAGACTTTAACTTTTCCACCAGTTTTAGAGACAATTTCTTGTGAATCTTTTGCTGGAATATCCATGTAAAGATCAGCATCACCCCGCTCGATTAGAGCACGACGCGTAGAAGCGGATGGAACTTCACGGACAATAACTCGCTTGACACCCGGTTTTGGACCCAGAACCCAATCTTCGTTGCGTTCGTAAACAAATTGTTGACCTGGGTCCCAGCGTACAATTTTAAACGCACCAGAACCAGCCGGATTTTTATGAAGGTATTCAGTCGCCCACGGATCCTTTGCAGTTGCTTTCGACTTAGCAACTGTCGAGTTAATTATGAAAGGAATTGGGACTGCTAAATCAGGCAAGGTCAACTTAGAAGGTTTTGGCAATTTAATTCGAAAAGTCTTGTCATCAACAGCAATAAATTGCTCTGGTTTAGTCATTGAACCAGCCTTCATTTGAACGGCTGGAAAACCACCAAGACTAACCGCTCGGTCAAAGGACCATTTTATATCTTGTGCGGTAACCGGTGTACCATCCCAAAATTTTGCTTTCGGGTTGATCTTAAAGGTCAGTGTTTTACCGTCTTTAGAAATGGACCAGCTTTCCGCTACCTCTGGTTCAATCTTAGTTGAGTCATAGGCGAGAGAACCATCTTCGAGTTTCTTTACACCAAAACGAACCAAACGATCATAAATATTAACCGTTACTTGGTAACTTGGACGATTGGTACCTTTACGGTGAAGATCAAGACTATTAATACCATTTGCAGCGACAACAACTAGTGTGTCTTTTCTGCCGGCTGCTTCAACCGGTATATATTTTAGAAAGGGGAGAAGTGAGGCGCCTGTTGCAACGCCCATCGATTTTAAAAAATTACGTCTTTTCATAACTTAGTTCCTTTGATTCAGTTAATTTTGTGGATAGGTTACTCTGAAAGCCACGCCAGCCGCCGAAAGATGTTATATCTTCAGCCTCTGTTATTTCGCTGGCCTCACAAATGAAACCTTTTACCGTTTCACCTGTTTCCAACGTTAAAGTGCCTATACCCAATGGTGACGGGATTTGCTTCATAAATGAACCAAATTTAGATATCGGCATTGTCCAAATTTCGAGCTCAATCGAAGAGCCTGATGGATCACGCACCAGACCAGGACGTTCGGGCGGACTACCTGACAATCGATAGAGCTTATAATTTGAGTCTGTTGACGCACGTTTGAGAAAAATCGCCCCAAGTTCTGTTAACTGATGATTTAGAGGTAACCCAGACATATGTGCTCCAACTACCGCTATTTCAATCTCTTCTGGGCCGCTAGGCTTCTTGGGTAAAAACTTTGCAGGTAACTCCCATGTTGTAGCGCCAATTGGAGGACGACATCGCTGCTGAAGCAACCATGCGACCGCTCCAATGTATGAATCTTTACCGCACGCTCCTATGAGTGTGACACTACCTGGTCGACCGTCTTTTCTCGGTGAAACTGGAACTGCAATCCCACAAAGGTCCAATAGATTTACGAAATTTGTATAGGTACCTAGGTTTGAATTTGGACCAATAGGGTCGGCCTTAAGCTCATCACAAGTATAAAATGTTGGAATACTTGGTACACACAACAAATCGAATTGAGACAGTATCGAAGCAGTATCTTTCTTCAACTCTTGTAACCTGTAAAAACCACGAAATGTATCAGCCGATGAAAAGCTCTCTGCTTCTTCTACAATTTTTTTAAATATAGGATTCAAAGCTTGAGGGCTTTCTTTCAAAAGATTTTCAACTACACTATAGCGCTCAGCCACCCAGGGCCCTTGGTAAAGTAATTCAGCCGCTTTAAAAAAGGGCGTAAAGTCGAGTTCTCTAATTTCAGCGCCAAGTAGTAATAAAGTATCTAGAGACGATTGAAATGAATCTTCCTGGTTGGCATCTCCATAAAACCGCCGAGAGTTTTGATCAGGTACACCGACCAGAAAATGCTTTGATGGTAATGTTAAAGGCGAAACAGAAAGCTCGCGCGCATAGAAATCTTTATCATCATATTTAGCTGTCACATGAAGCACCTCATGTGCATCGACCACATTAGTTGCGAATATGGAGATTGTGTCCAAAGTACGGCACGCTGGCACGACACCTGTATTCGACAGGATCCCAAGTGTAGGCTTCAATCCAACAATGCCATTTAAAGCAGCTGGTACACGCCCGGAACCAGCGGTATCTGTTCCGAGTGAAAAACTTACCAAGCCACGCGCAACAGCTACCGCAGAACCCGAACTTGACCCGCCAGGAACAATCTCCGGATCAAGTGCGTTTTTGGGAACGGGGAAAGGGGTTCGCATACCAACTAGTCCCGTTGCAAACTGATCCAGATTAGTTTTACCGATGAGGAGGGCTCCGGCCTCTAACAACTGCGCAACAACAACAGCGTTTTCTTTAGGCATATACGCAAACTCGAGACAGCCCGCAGTAGTCAATATGCCAGCAGCATCAATGTTATCCTTGATGACAAAAGGAATTCCCCAAAGCGGTTTAATATTAAAGTCACAGTTATTCAATTTCGCCGCCGATATAAAAACATCCTCTTTGTCAATTAAATGGATAAATATTCCGGGATCACTAGCTTCATCAATTCGGCGATAAACTTCATTGATTACATCTTTAGGTGTCACACTACCTTCATAAACTTTACGCAAACTAATGATGTCAAAAGATTGGGAATCTAGCATAAATCGATCTCTTTTTAATTTAGATATATTAAAACAGTTGATAATGCTTCGGAATACTGCTAATTTATGCTCGTTGTGATGCAAAAAATGCATCAGTAAAAAAAGTAAAAAATGAAACACTTACTACCTCTCAAATACCTAGATACTGTTGCTAGAGCAGGTTCTATTCGCAAAGCTGCTGAAACTTTAGCGATCACATCGACTGCCCTAAACCGAAGAATCCTAGATATGGAGCAAGATCTTGGTGTTCAAATTTTTGAACGTTTGCCTCGCGGCGTACGCTTATCAACTGCTGGAGAAATTTATATCCAACATGTTCGTGCTCAAATAAACGATATGGAACGTGTGCGGAGCCAAATTGCCGATCTCTCGGGCGAACGGCGTGGAAACGTATCAATTGCCTGCAGTCAAGCTTTACTCCCTTATTTTCTCCCTGAGCAAATCTCAACTTATCGCTATGCACATCCTGCTGTTACTTTTAACGCCTTATTGCGCGATCGGGCAGCTGCTGAACTAGCCTTAACCGATTTAAGTGCTGACCTTGCATTGGTGTTTGAACCAGTTCAAATGATGAAATTCCAGATATTGCTGACTATACGCCAGCCTCTGCATGCGATCATGCATCGTGATCATCCGCTGGCTGGAAAAGAGATCTTACGTCTACGAGAATGTCTCGAATATCCGGTAGCTCTTCCAAGCGAGAACATCGGAGTTCGCCATCTTTTAGAGATTGCGACCAGGACAACTACTCACACGCTTAACCCAGTAATAAAATCTGATAGTTTTGAATTTCTCCGCCACTATGCTCTCGCAGAAAATTTGCTGACATTTCAAATCGAAATTGGTATTCCCGCAGAGTTTGAGGATTCAGACTTGATCAGTCGCCCATTGAATTTTCGCGATGTTTCCCCAGGGTTGCTTTATTTCGGTCAACTTAGCGGACGAACCCTCTCAGTAGCGGCGGCCCGTTTTGCCCACCAGATGACCGAGGCCTTGGCGAGTCGGTTTGATGTTGAATAATTATGTTTCACTCTTTTTGGCTAGAACTAAAATCATTAATCAAATTAATACCTTATAAAATTTACTGATTTACTGGTTTTAGGTATGTCAGTAAGGTAAGTTACAAATCAAAATAATAGGCTTATATTTTTAATATGAAAGATACAAAAGAACCTCAAATTGAGTTGGCTATCCAATTTTTAATGTCTAATGAGGTGGATGCAGCGGAGATAATATGCAGAGAAGTATTATTAAAAAATCCATTTAATGCTCATGCATATGATCTTTTAGCTGTTATTTCGTCAAGAACTAGACGATGGGATGAAGCATTATTAACTGCAAACAAAGCCATCTCATTAGATAAAAATAATGGGGAATTTTATACCCATCGAGCAATTATTTATAAAAACCTTAAATTTTTTAAAAATGCTATATCTGATTATAACCAAGCTTCGCTCCTATTACCTCGATCTTCTGAACCACTGTATAATTTAGCAATATTATTAATGGAAATGGGAGACCTCGACAAAGCGTTAGAACTTAGTAAAAAAGCAGCTCGATTAGATCCCAATAATATACACATTACTAATAATTTAGGTTCTATTTTTCAAAAACTTGGGCTTTTTGAACAGGCTTCATCATCCTATAAAAAATCACTCAAAATAAATACTAACCAGCCACATATTTATAATAATTTATGCGGCGCTTTAGCTGAATCCGACAGAATTTCAGAATCACTTGAAGTGTGTTCTGACGCAATAAAGCGATGGCCAAATTACCCAGAAATTTATAATGCAAAAGCCAATGCACTAATGCGTCTAAATAAAATAGATGAAGCAATAGAAACATCAGAAATAGCCATTAAGTTACAGCCTAACCATTCGCAAGCTCACTATACGAAAGGAATGTGTTTGTTATTGAGAAATAAATTTATTGAAGGATGGAATGAATATACTTGGCGCACTAAACGTGAATCTTTTTGGCCAAAAAGATCATACAATAAACCAGAATGGTCTGGGTCACCTCTCAAGAACAAGACTTTACTTATACATTGGGAACAAGGTTATGGTGATATAATACAGTTTGTAAGATATCTAAAAATACTCAAAACTGTTATTGAAAAAAATGAAAAACATCATAATGCTAAAGTAATTTTTGATTGTCCAAAAAACCTTTTAAGGCTGGTTAAAAATAATATTATAGTCGATGACATTGGTGATTGGGGAGACAATCCTCCATCTTTTGATTTTTATATACCCTTAATGGATTTAGCTAAACATTTTACAAAAACAGAGGATGAAATCTCCAAGACTACGTATATAACAAAACATATTGAGACTTCAATTAAAGTACCAAAAGTTAATGAGAGCGCATTGAAAGTTGGTTTGACCTGGAGCAGCGAACATAAAGATACATATCGCAGGAAAGTATGTTCGTTAAGTAAACTATCTAAGTTATTTAAAAATTTAAATTATACCTTTTATGGTATTCAATTTGGAAATGAGCATAACCAACTAGAAAGTTATACCCACTTATCTAATGTATTTGACTTAGGTGACAAGTTGGGAGACTTTGCGCATACAGCTGCAATAATTAACCAATTAGATCTGATAATCTCGATTGATACCTATATTGTTCATTTGGCAGGAGCAATGGGTATTAGAACATGGGTTCTCTTGCCTTTTTCACCAGATTGGCGTTGGCAATTAAATAGATCTGATAGCCCTTGGTACCCGAGCATAAAACTTTTCCGCCAACCAAAACCAGGGGATTGGGATAGTGTAGTGATGGATATTAAAAATACTTTAGAGACCAATTTATGATTTTATTTATCGTTTAATTCTAAATAACTATAAATAAAATATTTCCGATTTACTTGATAATCAAAGACGTTTCATTTAGCAATAATTCTTAAAAATAACTAATATAATTATGGAGTAGAACAATGAAGATTGCATATGTATTCGCTACAAATATGGCTACAACTTTTAAATTGAGTACCATGATACTGCCTCAACTGGAACAAAATATTCATGGTGTTGAGGTCGTCGGGATGATGTTTTTTGATGATAATATTTTTGCCTTACGAAAAGGTGATGAAGTAGGCGAAAGGATTGCTAAAATATCCGCTGAGCAAAATATACTTTTAATGGTTTGTGACCAATGTGCAGTTCGAAGAAACATGGCAACTGGCACCTTTGAGCAATGTGGAACAGGCGAAGTTAAGGCGAAGGGCTTTGTTGACGGGGTCGTTGCAGGATGTTTTCCTCAGCTATACACCGCACTTGGAGGAAATCCTCCAGATCAAGTAATAACGCTATAATATTAATATTTTTTCCTAACTAATTTAGTGCCGATCAGAGTTAAGGCTTACATAATTGTTGCCGTGTGGGTCTTAGCTCACAAAAATAATTACACATGGTAAAGCTTGTCTGGCAGAATTAAATTGGGAATGGAATTGACATTAAACTACCATATATTAATAATCATCTTAACTATTAGTGAGATGGTGCCCACTAGGTGATTCGAACACCTGACCCCGACATTACGAATTATGCAGATCACAGACGTGCGCAGAAAAGGATACCGGAGGCGCAGTTTTACTTTGATTTATTTCTGATTACTATTTATATTTGTTTTAACTAACCAAACCGCATGGAGAATACGATAGAATGTTTTCAATTAAAATGACGGCAAAAGTTGTAGCGGGAGTTGCAGCATCTTTTATTTTTATAGGCACGGCGCAAGCAAAAGATTTTTACAAAATGTCAACAATCAGTCTACCTACACCTTTTGCTATCAACACCACTTTTGCAAAGATTGTCCAGAAATATAACAAAGACATTGAAATTCAGGTTAATGCCACGGGTGCCGGGCCTCGTCATGCGTTGGATGCTGCCAATGGCAAGACAGACCTATTTTTTAGTGCGCCCTCGTTGATGTTTATAATGTCAAAGGGTATGGCAATGTATAAAACAGTTAAAAATGCCCCTGAGCTTCAAAAAAATCTTCGTTTAATATTTAATTATCGACTTGGTACCTATAACTTTGGCGTTTACGATGATTTGGGTATAAAGACATTATTTGATATTAAAGGTAAGCGCGTATTCATTGGCCCGCCAACCGGAGTACAAAAGGTTGTATCATCTCAGTTTATAGAAGCTGTGACGGGTTATAAAATGAATAAAGACTATACTCCTGTTAAATTAGGTTTTAGTCCGGCAATGCAAGCATTCCAGGACAGGCAAATAGATATGATGGTGACAGCCAGTAATCATCCGGAGTCTTTCTTCTCTCAGGTTGCTTTAACCAGTAAAATTCGCTTTTTAGGTATTGTCGATAAAAAAGCGTGGGATACCCCAATGGGTAAAAAACTTTTTAGGGTTCCTGGGGTCGAAAGGGCTACTATTGCTCCAGATATTTATGGAAAAAACCAAACCAATACTAAGCCTGTTGAAACTATTGCCGCTTATACCGGGCTGTATACTCGCAAAGGTATGTCAGAGGAAGTTATATACAAAATGACAAAAACCTTTTGGGAGCATATTGATGAAATGTATTCTGTAACTAGCTGGGTGAAGGGCGCTCTTAATAAGAAGAATATATTTGCACAGAACAGAACAAAGTTACATCCTGGCGCTCTTAAATATTATAAAGAAGCAGGAATAAAAGTTCCAGCTAACGCCATGTAAAACGAATGGTGAGACACTAATGAGTAACATCTCTCACGAATACAATCGTATGAAGTCACAACAGGAACTTGATCTGAAAAACAAACAACAAGACAACAAGAATATCCAGTTTCAACATCTATCCAAACATACAACTACAAACCACTCATCAATACCCAATATG
>Ga0209425_10004006_pt1 | contig 15290 bp, 9 predicted proteins | sample COG_05_FD_184749 | JGI IMG/M metagenome (GOLD analysis project Ga0209425, IMG submission 184749) | Pelagic Microbial community sample from North Sea - COGITO 998_met_05 (SPAdes) (version 2) | ecosystem: Environmental > Aquatic > Marine > Neritic zone/Coastal water | place: Helgoland, sampling...
GGAGACGGCGGTGGCGGGCGCGGCGGGCGGGGTTTTCCTGCCGCCGCCGCCGCGCGGGGTCGCGGAGCCGGGCGCGGCGCACGCGGCGGTCTTGGCGGACTTGGCCGCGCGCGATGTCCCGTCGGCGTCGGCGTCGGAGTTTGGGGACGGGCTCTCGGACGGGCCGTCGGCGATCGCGCCGTTGGCGATGCCAGGTCGCTGCTCCTTGGGTGGCGCCTTCGCCTTGGGTGCGAAGAAGCTGGCGATGGACCGCATCCCCGCGCCACTCGCGGGTTGCTTAGGCGGCGCCATATTCCGGGGTGCTCTCAGACGACCGAGCGGCGCCCACCGGCTTCGCGCTTGATCAGTTGAGAGTGAGATTTCAAACACGAAGCAGCTCGTCAAAATCTCGATTGTCAGCGAAGTGCTCAGTCATCATCATCATCTTGAGCACGGCTGCTGGATGCGACGAGAGAGGGCGAGTCAGTCTGCGAAAAATCGTGACAACTGAAAACGCACAAACTCAACGACCCCTTCCTCTCCCGGCGTTTCGAAAACCAGAAAGGCATTTAATGCAGACTAAATGGACTGTGGGGGTCTCGGTCGAACCAGAAATTTCTCGGCGCGCGTCCTTTCGAACAAACGCACCGCCGTCGCCGGCGATCGGACTCAGCACACGCGTCCGCACGCGACACGCATCCCGGCCATCGACCGGATCCAGCGATCATGACCCCACGCACGTGTCGGATCGACGATCGCGCGTCGGCGGGTTCCTCGCGAACCTCGTATCGGACCGTCGCCGTCACCCTCATCGCGTTGACCATTCTCGCGCGACCCGCATCCGCGAAGTGGTTGGGCGGTACCCAGAACGCCGATGGGGGGACCGTGGGTGAAAGCCAGCACGGCAAAACCCGCATCGTGCAAGTAACCTCGGGGACGCCCGTGGCGACGCAGATTGCGTACAAGACTGGCTCGAACGACCCCCCAGAGGCTCACGTCGTCCTGCAAGACCACTCGGTCATCCTCGTCCCGACAGAGAAAAGGAGGGCTGAGGGATATACGCCTTCGTACTGGGGCAAACCCACCAGCGTTTTCGCTAGTATAAACTGGGGCAACGATGCCGGCGAATTCGCCATCGCGCAGGCGGCAACCATGATATACGGTGACAAGGATATGGGCGCCGAGGCATTGACCGGCGCAGAGGCGATGCGAAGCCAAATGGCCTACGGTTACACCTCCTACCACGTCAGGGACGGCGCGAGCTCGACGCTTGGTGATAATCAGTTTTTCGTCACGGCCGGCTCGCACTACATGCTCAATGGCTGCCCCAACTACAAGCCCGGCAACACGTCCGAGAACATGAACTACGTCTGTCCTCGAGTCTCGATCAACCCTGGAGATTTCAAGTTTTCCATCCTCGGCTTGCTGAGCGGCACACAAATCAACAGCGGGCACGCATCTTCGTACGGCAACTACGCCACAAGCACGAGCCCGCACTACCGCGATATGGCAAACTACAAGTCGCTGGTCATGACTTCTACACTCGACATCAGCAACGTCGGCACCGCCGGTACCTCCCGTGCGGCTTGGGTTTCATTTGCGAACAGCACCAAAGTCAACTTCACGGACATCACGCCGGACATGGACTTGGCCGGTTGCAAGATGCACATCCTCAACACCGCCTCGACCACGGGCGAGAAGGAGATCATCATCAGCTTCGCGCAGACCTACTCCACGGGGAAGTTCACGCGTAGCTACGATGACATGGTTGCAGAATTCGGCTCCTGTGCGCCAACTTGCGCGGCGCAGGGAGGATCTGGTCAAGGCTTTATTAATGCCGGGCGCGACCTCACGGGATTCGGAACTTCGCCGGATTCTTACCCCATGAACCAATACATGCCCTTTAAGAAGATGGGCAAAGGCGGTCTGAGCTCAAGTGACCCGAGTCTTTATTCTGGAAACAGTTTTGTGCCGGACATAACCACGGCTAACAGAGAGGCCGCCCAGGAAACCCCCGCGACCACCACCAAGGATCTCCATGGCCTGGCTGGAGCACCCACGCTTGGCGTGTCAGAGGTTCGAGCGGTGAAAATTACCATGCGCCAGCACGGCGGCTGCGAGGGTCGACCCGAAAAACCCGTCGCCGCTGATGCTAGCGGCGAGCTGGGTATCTCGTGGCCAGACGCGCCCGCGGACTGCCCTTCCTTCTACCTTGCTTCCCTCGAAGACCCGGAGAATCCGGGAGTGTACATGTGGAATAACGTCATCTTGGGAGACTTCAATGGAATCAAGGCTGAGGATATGTCACTCTGCAAAGCCGGCGCCATGAACTGCTACCTCGTCGACATCCATCTCGCCCTGGAGCTGGACGACGGCACCCGGACCGTGCTGGGCTCGCCCGAGAACGATTCCGAGCGAGGATGGCAAAAGGGCACATTTTTCTTGTATGACCCCGAGGTGTCCGACGACCCCAACAAGCCGTATCCCCCGGGATACGACGCGAGCCTTAAGCCCGGAACCTCCGTCATCGACGGGCCGCCGAAAAGAGGTGCCGACACGTCCGATCAAGAGAAGAAGGACGACACGTTCATGTTCGGTCTGACCCTGCTCGTCTTCGCGCTGATCTGCGCCGGCATCGTGCTTCTGATCGCGGTCCTGGTCTGTTGCGTCGTGTTGACCAAACGCCGCGCCAGGTTCAAGGTATCCGCGAATACATCCACGAAGCCAGCGGGCAAGGATGTGGAGAAGGCGTGAAGGGTCACGCGCGATTATATACATACGCGGTGAATCATCGGACCCGAAGCCGACGAAGATCGCCACACTCGCACGTTATGACTGTACAGAGCCGCACCGACAGGCCTTATGTGACGCCGAGCACAGCAACACCTTTTTAATTAAAAAACGTTTTTTTCATATCAACAACAAGAGTCGCCCGAGCATCAAAGCCTTCCGAGGGACTGCTCCGGGGACTTGACCCCCGCGCCGTTGGTGTACGGCGCATCGCCCGACCTGCCGCTGGCACCGCTGCCCGAACGCTTGAACGAGGGCTGGGACGATGAGATCGGTCGAACGTCGTCGTCGTCGTCATCGTACTTGCCGCCGCCGCTGGAAAACCCGGGCTCTTCGTGCTCAACCTCGTCCTCCCAGTCCTCTTCCGTCACGTCGCCCACGGGCGGCTTGACCGCGAGGAGCGCCTCCCACGACGCCTGGCTCAGGTTGTCCACGTTGCTCGCGAGCACGGCCGTGCAGGACATGTACGCGTGCCAGGGAACCATGAGGTGGTTGGGGAGGAACATGTCGTCCTCGCCAGCCTGGAACCGCACGCGAATCTCGAGCGTGTGCAGGATGAACGCGCGATCCAGGGACGCCTGCGCGCGGGCGATGGACGCGGCCGCCTTCTTCGTCTCCCAGTGGCCCTCGCCCTCCGCCAGGTCGTGCGCCGCGCGACCGAGCCTCTGCTTCACCGCCCTGCGAAGGTCGGTGACGAATCGGTCGGTGGGCGACAACAACTCGCGAACCATCCGCCTCGGATCGCCGCTTCCCTCGGTGGATCCGCCGCGGGAGCCCTGTGCCATCGCGGTGAGCGCCGCGCGCATCAGCCCGAGCACCCTGCGCACGCTCTCGGTCTCGGTGGCGATGCGCTGGTAGGGCTCGAGGGGGAACTTGGGCGACCAGAGGTGCGGCTCCGCGGCGGCTTGCACCAGCAGCGTGTTGAGCGCGTTGAGCTTCTCGCGGAGGTCGTCGAGGCTGACGCCCGCGTCCTGGGCGGCGCGGTCGCGGCAGCTGATGCAGTCGGTTCCCACGGTGGCGTCGTAGATGACCTCGGCGGCGTGTTCCGCGGCGGCGACGGCTTCGCTCGCCGCGCGCCTCGCCGCGTCTTGCGCAAACGTCGGCAGCAGGACAACCTCGATGAAGACGAGGATGACGATACCCAGGAGGTTCTGCTCGATGCGGAGGTGGGCGTAGGCCCGGGCTTCCGTGGTGGACGCGCCGTCGGGGATGCCGAGCGCCACGACGTACGCGGTGAAGGCGGCGACCACCCCGGCGTAGGAGTAGTCGGCGTTGAGCCTGAGAAACGTGCACAGAAAGTTGAAGACGGCGAGGAGAACGAGCCTCAAGCCGCCCGCCCAGGACTCGTGCTCGCCCTGCACGCACGACATGATGGTGTACGCGAACATGGCGCCGAAGATGGTGCCCTGCATACGGAGGAGCGCGGCGTTGAACGAGCCGCCCACCGCGTGGCTCTCGCGGGTGCCCACCATGGACACGGCGAGAGCGGCCCACGAGCCGTTCCCGCTGACGATCCAGCCGACGATCGCGGCGATCGCGCACGCCGTGGAGAGCTTCAGGGCGTACAGCACCTGGTCGGAGTTGGCCCTGAAGTTGCAGTTGAACAGCGCGGAGATCTCATCCCGTGGGTCCACGAGGCCACCCTTGGGACCCTTGGGCTTTTTGATCGGCGAAGTCTCGGCGAGCGCGCACGTCTGGCAGGTGTCGCCCGGGGAGGACACCCAGGCGGGCTCGTGGTGCGCCCTGAGCTTATCCGCGAGGTTCTGGAACGAGAAGATCCACAGGTGGTTCGCCTGCAGCGCCTTGCGCGCGACGGTTTCGCGCGCGTCGCTCGCCGCCTGGCTCGGCGCGTAGTGCCTCCTCCTCTCCTCGGCGATGACGTCGTCGAGCCTCGCGAGAGCCTCGCGGAGGTCCGCGGCGACCTGCGCGGAGTTCTGGTCGTCGTCCTTGCGCCTGGGCTTGATGGCGTCCCTCATGGCCTGCACGACGACGTCCTTGACGGCGGCGAGTGAACCCTCGGGGTCGCCGTCGAACATGGGCGCGGGCCGGCCCTTGACGCGCTCGGTGTCGTCGCCGCCCTCGAGGAGGTGCCAGCGGTCAACCTGGACCTTGTTCAGGCCCTCGAGCGCGAGCTCCATGCCCTTCAGGGCCATGCTCGTCTCCATCAGGACCGAAATGAACGTCTCCGCCTTGCTCTTGTGGCTCTTGCGGTCCTTCTCCTGCTTCACGCCGGCGAGAACCATCGCCATGTCGATCCCGATCAGAACCTTGCGCTCCCATCGCGCATCCTTCGCCGCCTCCTTGAGATTCGACAGGTGCGCCTCCGCCTGGACCAAGGCGTTGTTCACCCTGGCGCGGAGCATCTCGCGCTGGGACGGGTCCGACCTCCACGCGTACGCTGTGACGGCGTCGTCGAGCGCTTCTTCGAGGAAATCGACAACCTTGTCCGCCTCGCGCTTCACGGCGCGGATGGCGGAGGTCTCCGGCATCATCGCGACGACGACGGCGGCGACGGCGCCGAGGGCGGCGCAGAGAGGGACCCCGAGGACTTGCCATCGAAAGCTGAGGTTCTCGTAGACGCCCCAGACGACGATGGTGGAGCCGCCGAATGCAAACTTTTGCGCCAGGACCGGGATGCCCCTGGGGTAGAGGATCGCGGCTCCGATGAGGGAGTTGATGACGATGACCGCGGCGACGGTGTCACCGAGGAGGGCGAGGAAGAGCGCGGAGCCGAAGGCACCCGCGATGGTTCCGTTGATGACGTGCCAGCAGTTCATGAACGTGCCTCCGCGCGTCTTGGCGGTGCACACGATCGCCACCACCGTGGCGAACACGGGCACGGGGAGCACGTCGTCGTCCCATCCAATGTCCTTGAACAGCGACTTCTTCAGAAGCGAGAGGAGCGACGCGAGGCCCGCGGAGAGGCCGGCGCGGACGGGCCATGGCACGAGCCTGGGCGGGGGGATGGACGTCTTGAACGGGAGCTGCTGCCCGAAGAGGGGCTTGTCGAGCATCGCGCTGGGCGGGAAACCTGGACCAAAATCAATTTACTCGGAGAGACGATCGCCGGATAGGTCCGCGCGTTGCCCACGCCCGGTGGTGGCGCGGTTTAGGTTTTAAGGTTTGATCGAGGGCGTTTGTCGATCGCGATCGGGCGAAACCTCGTGACGGGAACGCGCCGGCGTGCTGAGACGCGCGTCCGCTGTGGCGTTCTACAGAGGCGGCCATTCAGTCGGCAATTCGATGCGTATCTATCTTGGCTCCAAGGTGTAACTACCGCCAGCCAACGTGGCATTTGGCAACCGGAAATAAGGTTCGTTTACTCGTCGAGCTCAGCAACACAACACATACGAGCGGATCCGGAGGACGAAGATATTTGAGACGGTTATTTTTCATTCGCACTGGTGGCCAGTCACGATATCGATCCGCTCGGTCGATCATCTGAACCCGGGATTCAGGAGGAGGAAGATTCCTTTGCCTTCGAAGACGTTTTTGCGTTTCAAGGGACTCAAGAACCCTGTTCTGCCAACCCGTCCTCGTATTTTACAAACAAAGTAGACTGCTTAACCGTGCGAGATATTTGTTGAACACCGAAACACGTGTTGGGAAAATCTCGGAAACCTGAATCCCGCCCAATAACCGGGTTGGATGCCCTATTATTCCATTCCAGGCGTGCGCCCAGGGACCGACACCGACCCCCCCTCACCACAGAAGGCTTCAATCCGCGCGTCCGCCAGGTCGCGCTTTATCGACATTCAAACGGCCCGAGAGTCTTCCGAACCGCGTACGCACACAGCGCGCTCACCGAACGCGCCAACGACCCAGTACAAGTACAGGTAGCGATCTTTTGCGACCGAGTCCAGGTCAGCACGCAGAAGCGCCCTCCGACTCCGCGCACGCACGAGCGGCGCGCCGATCCCGTCCACGCCCTCCACCGTCCTTAATCGACGACACCGGTACCCGCCATCGTGATGTGCCCCGCCGAGGATAAGGTCTCCAGGCACACCGTCGCCGTCGTGGGTGGCGGCGTCGCGGGACTCGTCGCTCTCAAGGTGCTCCGAGATCGGGGCGTAGACGCGCACGTATACGAGCGCGAGGCCGTCATCGGCGGTGTGTGGAACCGCACGTACAAGAACGTCCGCCTCCAGCAGCACAAGGACGACTTCAAGCTCCCCGGCACCGAGTGGCCGGAACACACCGTCGACTTCCCCGACGCCAAGGCTGTCGAGGCGTACATCGCCAAGTTCGCCTCTGAGCACAAGCTAACCGACGCCGTCACCCGCGACGCCGAGCTCGAGTCGTGCGTGTTCGACGAGACCACAACGCGATGGCGCCTCACGTTCGCCGACCGATCGGTGTGCATCGCGCAGCACATCATCGTCGCCACCGGCGCCCTCGGCAAGCCCAAGAAGACCGACGCGGCGTCGACGTTCGAATCGTTCCACGGCGAGGTGATGCACTCCTCCGAGTATTACGACGCCGCGAATTTCCACGGCAAGGACGTCCTCGTCGTCGGCGGCGGCTCCTCCGCGGTGGAGATCGCCGTCGACCTGGCGCGCGCCGCGGACAGCTGCGTCATGTCGTGCCGCTCGGACCCCGACTGGGTGTTCCCACGGCACGGCGCGTTCGGCGAATCCCTGCGACTGTGCGGTTCAGGCGGAGCATCGCCGCTCTGGCTTCGCAACCTCGTCGCGCGATGCACGTTTCGTCTCAAGTACGGCGACTTGGGGAAGCTCAAGATGAAGCCCACCGGTGCGCCGCTGAACCGCCGCATCGTCGTGAGCGATGAGTTCTACCCGCTCGTGTCCCACGGCGCCATCGACGTGCGCCGGGGCGGTATCGATTCGGTCAAGGGTGACGTCGTGACATTTGTAGACGGATCGAACAAACGCTTCGACGCCGTGATACTGTGCACGGGTTACTCCGTCGCCACGCACTCCGATTCGCACCCGTACCTCGCGGCGCATCTCCCGGCTGGTGCGAAACTGGACTTTTACCTCGGGTGCTTCCTCCCGGACGTGCGAAACTGCGCGTTCATCGGAGGGTGCTTCGGGTTCGCCGCGGTGCCGAGAATCTCCGAGCTTCAGGCCAAGGCTGTGGCGAACGTCATCACGGGTGCGACGACCCTGCCCTCGCCCGAAACTCAGCGCCGCGACATCGCACGCGTGCTCAAGTTCCACGTCCAGCGCGGTAACACGTGCGTGTACACCGCCAACGCCTATTACCGACGGCTCATGGAAGCCGCCGGCGAGCTCAACTCGGCGGCTCTCGTCGACGCGTCCGTCAAGCTCAAGGGTGCCGGTGCCCTCGCCGCCGTCGGTGCCGCCGTCGTCCGTATCCTCCACGGGAAGAACGACGATCGGTCCGGGGGCATCGCCATCGTCGCGGCCGGCGCCGCGGTGCTCGGCGGCCTGGCCAACGCCGTCGGCAGGATGAAACAAAAAGGGGCCAAAGACAAAAAGCGACGACCCGCCCGCGTCGACGTCACGTACACCGGCGACCGAGCCATCGAACCCTCCGACTCCGTCACATCCATGACCAAGCGCTCGAGCGGCGATGAGAGCCCCAAGTCACCCACGGGGGTTTTATCCGAACGAAACTCGAGGGACGCCGCGGACGCCGCGGTGACGGCGCCCAAGTTTGACCCGACGATGTCTGAGAAATCCGCGGAGCTCACCAACTCGAGGTTCAAGACCCCGAAGGCTTTGGTCCAGTCCGAGTACGACAAGTGGGCGGATACCTACGAGCACGACTCCCTCAACAAAATCGGTTTCGCCTCCCCGAAGGTGTGCGTCGACACGTTGCTCAAGTTTTGCCCGCCCGAGGGCAAGAAGGTTCTCGACGTCGGAGCCGGCACCGGCCTCCTCGGTCAGATGATGACGCAGCGGGGTCACAAGGCGCAGGTCCTCGACGGCATGGACCTGTCCCCGAAGATGCTCCAGCAGCTCGTCAAGAAGGGCATATACCAGGAGGTCAAGGCGCACAACATGACCACGTATCCGTGGCCGTTTGACTCCAACAAGTACGACGGTTTGATGTGCAACGGCGTTTTAATCTACGTGGACGACCCGAACTGCCTCGAGGAGTTCGTCCGTGTGACCAAGCCCGGCGGCGTCTGCGTCATCATGTTCAGGCACGACGGCTACCCCGAATACGAGGCCAAGGACATGGCGCTGAGGGCCGCGGGTAAGTGGGAGCTGATCCACAAGAGCCCGGATATGCGCAACTTTGACACCGTGGAGTACGACAGCGATCAGGACGTGTGGTTCAACCAGTGGGTCTTCCGCGTCCTCGAGACCAGCGCGTGATTGACTGTGTCCGCGTCCAAACACGACGATAAACTGTACCGAGAACAAGACCTTACATTATGTGAACTAAAAACGGGGGGCTTGGGATATGCGGATGAAGCAGCGAGCTCTTCCTCCGCGAGTGCCGTCAAAAAGGCTCCCCACAAACAAAAACAAATTAGACTTCTCGAGCCAACAGAGCTCAGGGGTGAGGCGAAGACTCTCGTGCAGGCGGTGACATCACCGCCTCGTCTTCGCGCAGACCCCAAGGGTTGCGACGTTCTTTCCTTTCTTGCATTCACACGTTACTGTACATAGCGAGTTTGTTATAAGAGACGAGGCATCAAAGTTGGTTCAACATCAGTGTCAACTTTTCTTGGGCCCTTGCCAGCCTGTCCGCCCGTGACCTTGCCGTGTGACCTTTTTCCGTGGTCGCCACGTCATGACCCGGGCAGACCCAGTCCGCGCACACCGCCGGATCGTCGCCATGGAAACCTTGATACAGCGTCCCGGACCCGTCAAAGGGTCCGGCAGGTCCGGAAGGTACGCAAAGACCCGCGCGTGCGTTTCTTCGCCCGCTGCCCGCCTCGAGATCCGCGGAATTCTCCCGGGAAAGACGTGGAAAAAGACTGAATCCCTTCCCCCCAACCGCTCCCCCACCTCCCACGCAGGACGACCAAGAAGGACGCGAGAAAGGACACGAGGAACGCGGTGTTGTTCCCCGTCGACGAGGACGAGACCGTGGAGACCGGCACGTCGTTCCTACCCGCACGCCTCGCGCACCTGAGGGGACCGATCGGCGCGACCCCTCCGCGAGATCCGCAACCGGCAACCGTGGGCAACAACGTCGTCAATCGTTTCGCCCCCGGGACTCCCGGCACCGCCGTCGCGGTTCCCCCGGGGGTGACCCCGACGGTGAACGCGGGTGGCGGGCGCGTGCTCATGGGGCCGTGGAACGGCGAGTACGCGCGCGCGGGCTCCGTTCCTTCCTCCACGGGAGCTCCTCCATCTTCAAGATCCGACGAGGTCACCAATCATCATCCGAGCCAAACCAGGAGCGTCATCGAAGTCGTCGCTGACGAATCGACGCGCGAGAACCTCTCCGATCTCCCGTTCGCCGGCCCCGAGGACATGGACATGGACGAGGAGTCCGTCCTCCGGGAGCAGTGGATGGAGGACGCGATGACGGGGCGCGGCGGAAGAGACACAACCGCGGATGAGGGCGACGAACCGGTGAGTAAATCGTCGGTGGATGAGCGAGCCGACAACAACGACCCAAACGCCGCGGCGCTCAGGGCGGTGCGGGGGCGCGCCGGACGCGGGCGCGCGGCGAGCGCGCCCGCGGCTATCGCGCGGCGCGTGGGCGCCGCGAGGGTGGCGGCCAGGCGGCGCACTCCGATGGCGATTCAGCGCAAGGCGAAGGAGGCGCTCGCCAACGCGCGAAAGGAGTCGAGCAGACGCGCCGGGGACGGGCCGGGTTTCTTCCATATCAACGGCGCGATGAAGCGAAACAACGGGCCGAGGAACACCGCGGGCGTGCGGTGCATGCAGCCTCGATCGGGCGCGTTCTGACTGGCAGTGTCGGACAACAGTGTATCAAAAACGAATCAATGTACGCGAAACGCAGGCGCGAAACTACTGTCAAATGTAATGATAAATGAGGTTACAAATCAACTCGAGTACGTACGTTTACTTGTAGCACACGCGCTTGGCCACGCGCACGATGTCCTCCACCTGGGGAAGCGCCGCCTTCTCGAGGTTGGCGGCGTAGGGCATGGGAATGTCCACGCCGGTGATGCGTTCCACGGGGGCGTCGAGGTGGTCGAAGGCGTCCTCCATGACCATGGTGGCAATCTCCGCGCCGACGCCAGCCTGGGGCCAACCTTCTTCCACGACGACGATGCGGTTCGTCTTGCGGACGCTCGCGGCGATGGCGTCCCTGTCCAGCGGGCGCAGGGAGCGCAGGTTGATGACCTCCGCGTCGATACCCTCCTTGGCGAGCTCATCCGCCGCCTTTTTGCAAAAGCCGACCATCTTGCTGAAGCTCACCAGCGTGACGTCGCTGCCGGGCCTCATGACCAACGCCTTGCCGATGGGCGCCACGTAGTCCGTGGACAGCGCCTCCTTGCTCACCGGGAACGATTCGCCGTACAGCAGCTCGTTCTCGAGGAAGACGACGGGATCGGGGTCCCGGATGGCGGCTTTTAGGAGCCCTCTGGCGTCCTCGGCGTCGTAGGGCGCCACCACCTTCAGGCCGGGGATGGACATGTACCACGCGGCGAAGCACTGCGAGTGCTGCGCGCCGACGCCCGCCGCCGCGCCGTTGGGCCCGCGGAACACGATGGGGCACGAGATGGTCCCCGCGGACATGTACAGCGTCTTAGCCGCGGTGTTGACGATGTGGTCGATGGCTTGCATCGAAAAGTTAAACGTCATGAACTCGACGACGGGTTTGAGCCCCATGAACGCGGCGCCGCACGCCAGGCCGGTGAAACCCGCCTCGGTGATCGGAGTGTCCCTCACGCGGTCCGCGCCGAAGCGCTGTATGAGCCCCTTCGTGATCTTGTACGCGCCCTGGTAGTCGCCAACCTCCTCGCCCATCACGAAGACCTTCTCGTCCCGCTCCATCTCCTCGGCCAAAGCGCTGTTGAGGGCGTCGCGGACGGTCATGACGGGGGAATCCGCGTCGAGCACGGGCGCCAACGCCGCGGCGCCCGCCTCGAGCGGCTTGCTCGCCAGCCCGGTGGTCAACGGGACCGAACGTTCGCCGATGGGTCGGTAGTCGGGTCGTTCCAGAACGGCTCTGGCGGGCGCCGCCTCGGGAGCAGAGGTACCGGGCGGCACGTCGGTGTTCTCGACGGGTACGTAGTCCTTGAACGCGGCGATGTCAGCCTCTTCCTCGCACAGCACCGCCACCGGCTGGCCCACCGGGATGTCCTCGGTTCCCTCCGGCACGATGATCTTCGCCATCCAGCCCTCCTCCATCGATTCCATCTCCATGGTGGCCTTGTCAGTCTGAATCTCGGCGAGGATGTCGCCCGACGCGACGAATTCGCCCTCCTTTTTCTTCCACCCGGCGATGCCGCCGTGGGTCATCGTCGGGGAGAGCGACGGGAAGGGAACCACCTGGTGCGGGGGAACTGTAGTGACGAAAGGGGACGGGTCGGGTCAGTGATTCGCCCTTTTGGAATCTTTTTCGCGCGCGAAAGGGCGGAAAGGTTAAACTTTTCGGGGATTGGGAACGCACGATCGGCGTTGGCGGCGAAGCCGCGGGTGCCGTTGGGTGCCGTCGTGTCGCGCGACGCGGTGAAAAGCAGCCTGCGGTGGGATTTGAGGGGTAAGCGACGGTCAGTGAGGGTACACGAGATGGTTCACGGGAGGACGCCAGGACGACGCTTCGAACAATCTTTCCCGTATACGCACCTGTGGATGTGCTGGCCGCCGGCGAAGGCGTTGTTACCGCCGCCCGCGTTCGCCGCGCGCGACGAGCGCGCGTACGCGTCGCCGATCACCGCCAGACCGCGGCGGAGAGCCGATCTCGACGCCATGGTGGAACTGAGGTTGGATAGCGCCTGACGCGCGCCGCACCGCTCACGATCGCCCCGCTTTCAACTTGTGGTCTCCCATCGGCAGGGTCGCAGATATTTATTTCTCGGCGGACGGGCCAGATGAAGTTTCGTCTCCTTCCACAGTGCGAGGCGGTGACCCGGCGCTAGCTAGCTGGACATGTCCATGAGCGTCGCCGACGTGCTGTCGGATGGCCTTCAGCGCGTTGTCGCGCCCGCTGTCAGGGACTGCGACGCCGCCATCGCGTCGTGCGCCACAGCCCAGACGGACCTCACCGCGCACGTCGACCGCCTCGCGCACGAACTCGAGGTGTTACTCGCCGCGATGCCCGCCGAGGCATCCGAGGGACACGCGGAACGGGTCCGGACGGTACGGGCGAGGGTGGAGGCGCTGGGGATCCTGATCGCGGACGTGGAGGGACGGATGACGCGGCTGCACGGCGCGGCGAAAGGGTTGAGGCGCGCGGACATCGCCAAGCTGCTCTTCAGACACGAGGACGAGCGCGGGGACCGAGACGGCGGCGAATGTGTCGAGTTACCGCCGCGGGAGGAGCTGTACCGCGCGACGAGCGGAGGCGTCGCGAATGCGGAGGCTGGTGACGAAGATGGCGCCGGCACCGACGCGGAATAGCACGAAGAAGAGACGAGACATGCGGTAGCAGCCCTGCGTCGGGCACGTAATAACCCTTAGCGCGAATAATAGAGACGCATCGAACCTTCGACATTCCAAAACACCCGTCGCACGCACGCACCCAGACTAATAAGAAACCTGACTAGTGATACACGGACGCGAACACGTGCATCGCGTTCACTCAGCGCTTGTTACCCGGCCCGTACCCAGGTTTCTGGTTCAGCCCGAGCCTGTTCTCCATGACGCTGTGCAGATCGCCTCGCGGCATATCCGTCCGCTCGTCGGGCCTGTCGAGGTAGGACTCAAACCCGAACCTGTCCACGTCACCGGTCATGATCTCGAGGCCGAGCCTGGACGAGGGAAGGCCGGGGAGCCGTCTCTGCCTGTTGTCACGAGAATGGGTGGTGGTGCGATGGGACGGAGGTCAGCGGAGGTGAACGCGGCGGGTGGAAAAGCGAGAGAGTTTCCAACTTTTTTGGTCGTTGGCACGGTCGGGCGAGAGGCGAGATCTGGTGACGGGTCGCGCGGGTCGGGGACGCACTTGGAGAGAATCTGACACTCGATGTCCATCTTCGCGGGCATGGCGATCCCGTAGGTGTTCGCCAGCATGGTCTGCTTCGCCCTGAGGGTATCCGCGGGGCCCTGGTGAGGAGAGCGAGGGAGGGGCGCGCGGGGTCAGCTTTTAGGGTAAAACAAGGCCCGGCTGAGATCTACGGGTGAGTGGCGATCGATCGCGGGTGATGGACGCACGTTATCCTGGATGAGCTGCACCGGGTGCTTGCCCAGGTGCGTCACCGCCGACTTGGCGCCCTGGAGACCGTTCCTCATCACGTCGTACGGCTCCCTCATCACGGGCATCTCGTCGCTGGCCATCCCAGCGGAAGCCATCGTCGCGTTCTGTGGTGCCCTCGCACTGTCTGCCGCTCTTCGCCTCCACTCCTCGAGGCCCCTTACTCCCGAACGTCGGTTTAACGCCGACCTTACGCCCCTGTAGACCGGTAACGCGAGAGTGTTCTCGCGGATGTCGGTCGTGCGATGAGACGCGCGCGATGGTTGTGGCACCGCACGGATGGCCCTCGCTGTTTCAAAACTCATCGAGTGGATGCGTCTTTTCATAGTTTTGTGGCGCGACGAGACCCATGGGGGACGTGTACCGCGACGAGCGTCGGAGGCTTCCGAGGCCGGGCGATGACCTCCCCGCACAGCTGTGGGCGGACGTCAGCACGCTGGTCCCGCTCGTGCACGAGCAAGCGCGCGGCGAGCGCTTCTACGGCAGTTTCATGCGCTCCTTCGCGGCCGCCGACGAGAACGAGGACGGCACCAGGCGGCCCGGCACGGCGGTGACGCGCGAGCTGGCGGGGTCCAGGGGCCCGGCAAAGTACGTGGCGTACCTGATGGGCGGCGCGAAGAGGCCGCTCGACGGTGCCGCCGCGGGATCCGACAGCGACGACAGCGACGAGGACGACGACGAGGACGACGACGTACCCAACGCCAAGCGAGGCGAGGGCGGCGAGGGATCAGAGGACGGCGAGCCCGTTAAGCGCCGGCGCATGCGAAAGGAAACCCACGGGTCGAGCCTCACCCCGGGCGGTAAGCGCATGCCGGCGTACACCGAACTCGAGGAGCAGCTCATGCTCCGCGGCCGCGCCCTCAGCCTCCAATGGGACGACGTCGTAACCCTCCTGCCCAGGCGAACCAAGCAGTCCATCACAAAGTACTACTACGGCACCCTGAAGAAGAAGAACGGCGGCGACCCGACCCCGGTGCCGGACTTCCACGACGCGGAGATGCGAGCCATGAAGACCGCGTGCGGTGAGGCGCAGGCGCGCGGGGAGCAGCTGGACTTTGCCCTCGTCGCCGAAGCCGCGAACGAGGCGAGACGGGAACTCACATCTTCGGACACCACGGATTCACTCGCGGAGCCGAGGAACGCCGTGGACGCGGAGATATTCTGCCGGCTCAAGGGTTTGATCGATGGACATCAAGGGGACGACGACGGGGTGAACGATGGGAGCGACGGTACGGACGACGACGGGG
>Ga0209425_10004012_pt1 | contig 15277 bp, 10 predicted proteins | sample COG_05_FD_184749 | JGI IMG/M metagenome (GOLD analysis project Ga0209425, IMG submission 184749) | Pelagic Microbial community sample from North Sea - COGITO 998_met_05 (SPAdes) (version 2) | ecosystem: Environmental > Aquatic > Marine > Neritic zone/Coastal water | place: Helgoland, sampling...
CGCTCTCTGCAATCGCAGTAGCCAGTGCACGGGTACCCGCCGCAAAGGCCTCTTGTTCAAAAACACCCAGCGGACCATTCCATAATACCGTCGCCGCGCTGTGAATACGGCTTGCAATCTCTGCCGCTGTACTCGGTCCGACATCGAGAATCATGTCGTCAGCCGCTACATCAGCCGCCAGCTTAATCTCGGCGTGTTCAGGTGCATCGATACCCGGAGCCACGACAACATCTATCGGCAATGGGATATCGACCCGATCCATCAATTCCCGGGCGGTCTCTAAAAGATCCCATTCACACAACGATTGACCAACGGGATACCCGGCCGCAGCCAGGAACGTATTCGCAATGCCGCCACCCACAATCAAACTGTCGCAGCGCGCCGCCAGCTCACCTAGCACTGCCAGCTTGGTGGAAATCTTGGATCCTCCCACCACGGCCATCATAGGTTGCTGCGCCGTGGTTAACGCGCGCTCTAATGCGGTTAACTCAGCGTGAAGCAGTGGGCCCGCACAGGCCACTGGCGCAGACTTTGCGACCCCATGGGTAGACGCCTGTGCACGATGTGCCGTTCCGAAGGCATCCATCACAAAAATATCGCATAAAGCGGCGTAAGCCGATGCTAAGTTATCGTCGTTTCCCGCTTCTCCCAGGTTAAACCGCACGTTCTCCAACAGCACGACATCACCCGGTAAAGGGGCTACCTGACGCCACTCTCTAGCCAGCAAAACATCGCGTCCCAGCAACTCCGTCAAGCGCGTTGCGATGGGTGCTAAAGAACTTTCCTCACGCCACGCCCCCTCGACGGGTCGACCTAAATGCGACATCAACATCACCGCTGCACCTTGCTCTAATGCCGCTAAGATCGAGGGAACAGCGGCTCTCAAACGAGCATCGTTTGTAATCACGCCATCGCGAAGGGGGACATTAAGATCCTCTCGAATCAATACACGCTGCCCAGCAAGCGCAAGATCCGTCATCAATTTCATCATGCGTTTCCTCGCGCGGCCGTGTGCGATGACGCGATTTTAGCTTGCCATGCCAGTGCCACATCAATCATGCGGTTGGCATACGCCCACTCATTGTCAAACCAAATCAAAATTTTGACCAGCCGCCCCGCGGCAACTTGTGTTTGTTTGGCATCCACAATCGCAGAAGCGGCCTCACCCACAAAATCGCAAGACGCCAACGGCTCAAGAGAGTAATCGACCACCCCCGCTAATGCGCCTTCTGCCGCAGTGCGCAGCGCCATATTAACGTCCTCACTCGTGCACAGACGCTCCGTTGCCACCGTCAGCTCGATCGCAGACACTTTGGTCGTAGGGACTCTGAGCGCGTGAGCGGATAACTTGCCCGATAATTCCGGCAAGATACGTTCAATACCCACCGCCAACCCGGTATCAACAGGAATGATAGATTGCGATGCTGCGCGCGTTTTGCGCAAATCCGTATGGTGGTAGGCATCCAGTACGGGCTGGTCATTCATCAGGGAATGAATCGTCGTGATAGTGGCGGCTTCAATACCCACCGCGTGACCCAGCGTTGCCAGAACAGGGACGACCGCATTCGTCGTGCAAGAAGCAGCCGACACCACCGTCATACCTGCTGAGAGCGAATCAGTATTCACGCCATAAACGATAGTCTCATCGACATCCGATTCCGCTGGTTGTGAAAACAGTACGCGTGTGGCGCCCGCTTGCAGGTGCTGCTCAGCGGTAATGCGGTCGGTAAAGGCGCCGGTGCACTCCAACACCAGATCAATCTGATGTTGCCGCCAAGGCAACAGGCCGACCTCCGCAACGTGGCTCAGCGGCACCGAAGATTGGTCAATGACCAGAGAAGATCCCGCCCGCGCAATCTTTCCCGGGTAACGCCCATAGTTAGAATCGTAGCGTGCGAGATGCACCACCGTATCGGCATCCGCAATTTCATTAATCGCAGCAAGGGTCAGCTTCGCTCGTGCGTCCTCGCGGGACGCGTACACTCTTAATAGCGTCCGACCCACTCGACCAAAGCCGTTAATCGCAAAGCGCATTGTCAATCGAGGATCACTTCCTCGACAGCAGCAACCACGTTGTCTACGGTCAGGCCAAAGTGCTGAAATAGCGCCGGGGCTGGAGCAGATTCACCGTAAGTGGACATACCCACAACACGACCATCCAGTCCCACATATTTATACCAAACATCGGTATGGCCGGCCTCGACGGCCACTCGCGCGAGCACCTCACTGGGTAAAACCGCCTCTCGATACCCCGCCTCCTGAGCATCGAATAATGCTGAACAAGGCATCGATACCACCCTGACCCCCCTGCCAGCAGCGGTCAATTGCTCAGCCGCGGTAACCGCTAACCCCACCTCTGAACCGGTCGCGATGAGCACGGCGTCCAATGGGCCTTGCTCGGTCACCAGGGTATAACCGCCGCGGTGCGCTCCGGTGACCTGCTCGGTCGTTTTGATTTGAGCAGGCAAGGTCTGACGCGAAAACACCAACGCACTGGGGCCCGACTCGCGCATCAGTGATTGCTTCCACGCAATCGCCGATTCAGTCGCATCACAAGGCCGCCAAGTATGCAGATTAGGCGTTGCCCGCAGCGCGGTTAACTGTTCTACCGGTTGGTGCGTGGGGCCATCTTCGCCGAGGCCAATCGAATCATGCGTGAAAACATAAATGACACGCTTGCCCATTAACGCAGACATTCGAATAGCGTTACGCGCATATTCCATGAAAATCAAAAAGGTCGCGCCGTAAGGAATGAAACCACCATGCAACGCAACGCCATTCATGATGGCGGCCATCGCAAATTCTCGCACACCGTAGTAGAGATAATTGCCGCTGGCATCCTCAGCGGAGATACCGGATGCGCCCGACCACAGGGTGAGATTCGATCCTGCAAGATCTGCAGAGCCACCCAGTAGTTCTGGCAAGTAAGGCCCCAGTGCATTTAAAGCTTGCTGGGACGCCTTACGCGACGCAATGTCAGCTCCTGCGGCAACACACTCCTCGATATACGCATCTGTTTGTTGCGCAAAATCTCGGGGCAATTCACCCGTCAAACGCCGCAGAAGCTCATCCGCCAAATCCGAATGGGCTGCCCGATAAGCATCAAATTGCGCCGCCCACGCAGACTCTAACGATGCCCCCTTGGCGCTCCCATCCCACGCTTCGCGGATTGCGTCAGGAATGTCAAAGGGTGCATGCGGCCAGCCTAGCGCCTCTCGGGTGAGCGCAATTTCATCGTCACCCAGCGGCGCGCCATGACACCCCTCAGTGCCCTGCTTATTAGGGCTACCTTTGCCAATAACGGTTTGGCAGCAGATCAGCGTCGGTCGATTATGCTCAGCCTTTGCGGCAACAAACGCCGCTTCGATCGCGTCAGGGTCGTGGCCGTCTACAGCCGGGATCACCTGCCAGCCGTAGGCTGCGAAGCGCTGCGGCGTGTCATCGGTAAACCAGCCCTCAACCTCACCGTCAATTGAAATGCCATTGTCGTCGTAAACGGCAACCAGCTTGCCGAGACCCAGGGTCCCCGCCAGAGAGCACGCCTCGTGAGAAATCCCTTCCATCAGGCAGCCGTCACCCAAGAAAACCCAAGTGTGATGGTCCACCACATCGTGCCCCTCTCGGTTAAATTGTGCCGCTAGCGTTTTTTCAGCGATCGCCATACCGACCGCATTCGCCAGCCCCTGGCCAAGCGGGCCCGTTGTCGTCTCGACACCGGGGGTGTAACCATACTCGGGGTGTCCGGGTGTTTTACTGTGCAGCTGCCGAAAGTTTTTAAGGTCTTCCGTGGTCAGGTCGTAGCCAGTCAGATGCAGTAGTGCATAGATCAGCATCGATCCATGGCCATTTGATAAGACAAAGCGATCTCGATTGGGCCATTGCGGATTGGCTGGGTTATGGCGCAGCACTTTATTCCACAACACCTCGGCGATATCTGCCATGCCCATCGGAGCACCAGGGTGACCACTGTTGGCGGCCTGAACGGCATCCATCGCTAGGGCACGGATAGCGTTGGCCAATTCTATTTGAGCGGGCATGAAAACTCCGGGATCGCAGGGCGAGCCGCATTGTCGACGATGCCGGCCCTATGGGCAAATATCACTAGCTCAACTGGCGTCAAAAGCGAGTGTTTCTCGCCGATATCCGAGCGCTGCAACCCGCGTGCCATGGAAAAAATAAGAGGGAAACAGTATCAGTAAGCCTTCTTCGGGCGTCACTTCCGCTAACGGCTCCAGCGGGTCAGGTATCGCAAACGGGGGCACACCAAAATAAATTGACCCCTTATTGTCGACGGGGGGCACACTTAGGTAATAGGTGCCGCTGACCACACCTTCTGGATGAAAGTGAGGGCGATGACGCCCCCCCTCTAAACGAACACTCCAACACTCGTTAATCGCAATCTGATCGGACACATGAGCAAGCCCATCATGGCCTTGAGGCGCTGCTGTCTGTCCGTAGGCTGACACTGTTCTGCTGGCTAAGGCTAAAAACTCTCGTAAAGCGGGATCTTCAGAGGCCACCAAGTTGGCTGCTGTTTGCGTGCCCTGTTCGAGGGACTGATCGAGTGGTCGCTGTTGAAAAAGCTGTAACGCATCGACCGATTGTCTCAAGGCAATGTTGAGTGATGAAACAGAGCCATAATGATAAGGCTCCGGCAACTTGGCAGCACTAATCAGCTGACGCTGAATGCCATCAGCACCTTTGACCAGCAATCGCTGCAGAATGGACTGATACGCCTGCCACCGACAATGCCCCACTTCATGGGAAGCCAGCGCAGTCACCTGTTTTTCTGCCAACTGGTAGCGTCCTGTCATGAGTAAGGAGGTGATGTAGGCGTCTGAGGTCGCGTCGCTTTGATCCGCTTGAAAGGCGGGATGAGCGCAATCATACGCCCGCTCTGCATCCCCCTGCTCTATATAGATCCAGGCGGCGCTCAAAAAGAACCGCAACTCTTTGCGCGCCGTCACCGGTAAATTTGCCAGTGACCTCAGCGCCTCATCAAGCTGCCCCGACTGTCGCAGCAACTCGATACCCATAAAGTGCAGCGCCTCCTGTCCCAGCAACTCTCGACAGAGGGCATCGAATTCGTCTCGGCGAGATTGCAACCACAGTAGACGTGCGAGCAATTTTGACGCATCGGCTCGAAAGCCATGCTCATTCAACTCATGCAGCAGAGCCTCTGCAGCCGATAACTGCCCCGCTTCAAAGTGTTGCACCGCAGCGGCATATAACGTGGTCATCTTGGCATCACTGTCAATCATAGTCGGGGTTACTCTGCATGATATCGCGGATGACTAAAGCGCTTGAATCGACACAGTTCACTGATCGTGGCCCCATTACCGTGGCACCCGGCTAACCTCCCAGCCAATGAGGTGGTTCGTTTCGCTTGAATGCACCGGCTGTCTATCGAGACTGGGGAGCCCGCGTTGCACTAATAATGACGTTAATTCTCGCCACTTTGCATCGGTGATGGCCGCCGACTGCATCGTCCGGAGTCGCGCCGCACCCTGATCCGCTTCTTGTTCCATCCGTGTCAGCCATAGCAGAATATCGTCTGGTTCAAAGCGGGCCCAGCGACGCAGCAAAGACTGAAAACCCAGGTAGCTGTAGCCCGCAAAGTGACTGGCATCAATCTCCACCGCCGCGCGAACAGCTTGCTCTGACTCGGTAAACTGACCTGAAGCCGCGTCTAATTGCTGCTGGTCCTTAGCCGCTAACGCTAGTGTCAACGACCTCGCCGCAGCGAAAAACGCTGACGTCACCAACACCTCAATGTGCTGTAGATCTCGATGGGCCGACTGTTGGATGGCGCTGTCAGCGCAATGGACTAAACACCGCAAGACACCCCCGGGCGTCACTAATGCGCAAGCCTCGGCCAGCGCCGCTATGCCGCCGTACTCCACACCAAATTGACTGACAACCAAATCAAAGGATCCCGGCTGAAAAGGAAGCTGCTCATTCATCGCTTGCACCACGTGCATGCTGCTAGCCTCCGACTGAGACCGCGTTAACGCCGCGAAGCTAATATCGACCCCTACCAACAATGCAGGGGCGCACACCAAGCCTTGAGATAAAGACCCCGCTCCACAGCCGATATCAACCACTGACTGTTGCGGCGTGACACCCTCCATGGTCGACGCCCAGAAGGCATCTAAAGCGGGATTCCTTGCCCCGGTATCGGTAACCAATACTTCACTGGTCGAGGAGGAACGCCAAAACGTGTCCCAACCATCAGCACCCGACGTCATCCGTACCCCCTAAAAAAAAGGCGCCGCTAAAGCGGCGCCTGTTCGTCCCTCAGTCGCTGCGGGACGCTTATAGCGCCCAGCTAAAGCGAACGAAATAAGTGCGTCCGAACACATCATACGTCCCTGGATAGGTATTCGCCTGCTCTTGGTTGTCACCTAGAATGGGCGGATCGGTATCCATCAAATTATCAACACCCGCCATCAAGGACATACCGTTAGAGAAGCCATAGCTTGCCGAGACGTCCACGTAGCTTTCTGCATCTAACTCGTCAGCGAAGTAAACAGTATCATCGTCGTCATCTTCAGACTCACCGATATATCGCCATACCGCCTGAGCGACCCAGCTATTACGGGCATAACTGAGGGTTGCGCGGTGGTTATAATCGGGCACTGGCTCGCCACAATCGTTACCATACTTACCCGCACATTCAATCACGTCGGCGCCAGCAAATGGCGTGAAGTCAGACTCCTCGGTGAAGGTGGCAATATAATTAATGCCCCATTGCCCCCCGAGTGCATCAAACCGATATTGCGCCTGCACATCAAAGCCGTTCAAGGTCTGCAAGGCCACGTTTTGCGAGGTCACTGAGACCGCCTCAATGGTGCCATCTGAGCGACGCTTAATGGCATCACAGAAGGGCGAACCGATACCACCGAGGGGATTTGACGCGTCGTAACAGGTATTCAATACGTTGTTTGCACCGCCACCGAAGGAACTGATAAAGCCTTCGATTTCGATATCAAAGTAATCCACGCTAACGCTGAGATCCATATTGTCAGCAGTGAAAACGACGCCAGCGGTCCAGGTATCGGCCTCTTCTTCGGCTAGATCTGGATTACCGCCACTCAACTGGCGCACCTGGCCAGCAGGCAGGTTTAACGCCAAGCTGCCCACATCACTGGCGGGAACACCGGTGGCCTGACAAATCGCGGCAACATCCGGTGTCGGACTACCTTCAGCTGCGCAAGGATCGGTTGAACCGGGAAAGCCTTCACCTTGAGGCGAGAACAGCTCGCCGATATTCGGGGCTCGGGTTGCCGTACTCATGCTAGCCCGAAAACGAACCGCTGAAACCGGTGCCCAAGACGCGTCAATTTTGTAGTTCTCTAAGCTGCCCACGGTAGAGAAATCAGACCAACGCCCTGACAGGCCGACATCCAGAAGCGCGGCGAACGGGGCATCGCGCAAAATTGGAATGTACGTCTCTGCAAAGAAAGAGCTTTCGTCATACGCACCTGATACCGCTGGCGCGCCATTAAAACCGGCAATCGTGCCCGCAGCCAAGTCCTGTGAAGGACGGAATCGGAAGTCATTGTCGATGCGCTCAACACCTGCGGCGAAACCCATCGTGCCAGCCGGTAACTCAAACAGATCACCCGAGATTGAAATCCCCATGACTTGCTGCTCATAAAGGGCAGTGGAAGATACCGCCGTGCGCAAGAATTGCGCGCCTTCCTCGGAGATATTGCCCTGACCCCAAATGTTGATGGGTGAACACGCACTGGTAGAGCCGTTCGCGGAAGCATCTGTACACGTGCTGCCTGTGGGATCACTCGTATCGACCAACAAAGCTTGCGAAAAACGATCTCGGTTGACATTACCCAACTGGGTCTCAGAAGAATCGACCTGCCCAAATTGATAGTAGGCATCGTAGTTCCAAGAATCGGTGATGCTGCCTTTCGCACCCACCTGAAACTGGAATGAAGTGAACTTAGAGTCTGAGACGCGCGGCCCCACCTCCAGCAATCGTCTTCGCAAGAATCCCTCGCCCGTATCGGCAATGCCATTGCCATTGGTATCAACATCCCCACCGAGCGCGTCAGAGAGGACTTGCTGCGACTCCGGTGTTAAAAACGGATTGCCATCAATCGTAAACTCAGACACCTGAAAGATCGGTGTCGGGGCAAGCTGTTGCGGTACTGAACTCGAGGTGAACATGGTTTGCGTGTACAGCTCGATGTGGTCACTCATCTCAAAAGAGGCGAGTGCGGTGGCCTGATAACGCTCCTGCGGCAACTGGATATAATTCACCGGCGCGTAGTTATAAAAATCATTGTCCCCTGAGGTCCTAAAGGGCCGGATAGCGCCGTTGGGGTCAAAGGTCACACCAGAGCTGGGTGAATAATCGCCGAATCCGCCAGCAAAAATAGAGGTCCCCGGGATACCCGACGATCCGCCATCAATTAAAATGGGGTTGCCGTTATCGTCAACGTCATCAAACTGGGCAAACGTAGAGAAGCCGCGATCACCTTGAAACAAGTCTTCACGGTCGGTCCACTGAACATTCATCACGGCGTTACCGCGGCCTTCGGCAAAATTGCCACCAATAGTGAGATCAATAGTGCTCAGGCCCGCATCGCCCTTCTCGGTTTGCTCGGTGCTCATGTTGAGCTCAACACCCTCAAAATCATCTCGGAGAATGAAGTTCACAACACCCGCTACCGCGTCACTGCCATAAACAGAGGAAGCGCCGCCCGTGAGAACTTCGACGCTTTTAATCAGCGAGGCCGGGATTGAGTTGATATCGACCACACCTGAAGAGGAGGTCGGGGTCACTCGCTTACCGTTCATCAACACCAAAGTACGATTAGCGCCCAACCCGCGAAGGTCCACCGTCGCCGTACCGTTACCCGGGTTATTAGACGTCCGGTCAAAGCCGGGCACCGTTTGCGGCAAGCTGTTCAGCAGCGACTCCGTATTGATGGTATTGGTGAGTACAAATTGCTCACGGTCAACGGTAGAGACGGGGCTATTGCTCACAAAATCCTGCTTTGCAATCCGCGAACCCGTCACCATCACTTCTTCGAGAGATGCATCGTCAGTGTCAGTGTCGTCTTGTGCCAGCACAAGCTGAGTAGCGAGCGAAGACGAAATAGCGGCCGCGACCGCAAGGGCCAAGGGGTTACGATAGAGTGGTTTCATAAGTGGGTGCACCTTTCAGAAAAATCGCGGCTGTGATGCCGCAGGGGAAATGCCGTTTGGAGTGACTGGTCTCACGCGTCATCGCGCTGTTTTTGATTTCCGTTTTTTTTATGCTTTTTTTACGCCCGCGAATGCAACGTAATGTTGCATCCGTGGAACGCTAGGAGGCGGATTATTCTCTAATCAGCGCGGCTTGCAACACAAAATGATATTTTCTGTCATATAAGTGACTTTTTTACATGCACTAAAAAAGGGCTCAGCCGGGCAGCGTGTCATGACCCGCCAACTCCATTGAACTAGCCAGCACCGCGCACTTATATTATTCAAAAAGCCCATAAAAGAGCTTAAATTCGGCTAAAATCAGCTAAATCAATCGAAATAAGGCAAGTAGTACGATACCGATTAGATCGGGGACCCGAGCGGATTGACCTCGCGACGCTAGCGCAAAACCCAGACATCGTGTCAGACAAGCGCATCGCTACGACACTAGGGCACGAGCGACACGGACACGGACACGCCGCTGCTGATAACCACCATCCGCCAAAGCCCAAAGTAACCTCTAATCAAGCGCACCCTGGTGTCGGTGCCCCGGTGACGATAGACAGCGGTATTTCTCTGGCGCCAAGTCTGCCCATTACTGAGCGTGAAGACCGCGCCTCCACTCCAGCCACTAAAGGGACTGACAATTTCCGCTTCAAATGTATCGTCCAATGCTTTTTCGGATACCGCCGGCTGTGTCTGAGCCTCCACTTCAATGGCCACTCTGCGCTCAATCTCGGCTTCACGCTCGATCGCATCAGCTGCTCGCACCTCCGCCGAGACCGTTGCCTGCATTTGATTAAACCGCTCCCTGAGCCACTGATTCAGCGCATCCAGCTCTGCATTTGACAGACTGTCCACGCCGGTAGCCCGCTCCTCATCGGCTGACATTTCTTGTTGCAAGCCCTCGAAGATCCCATCATCTGCGGACTCGGCAACCGCCCAAGGGACAGTGAATACCGTCAATAAGAAAAAGCCTGCGCGTGTCATTGGCAATCGCCTTTGTAAGTGCATCAACCCCTCCGAGTGCCTCTTAATGTGATGATCCAATACGGGTGTCTGTCTTGAAGGCCAGCCGCACCGCCTCAAACGATCTCACCAGGGCCGCTAGCCGCCCACGATCTCTACCCCGGCTGGGGTGCCTAACAGCAATACATCGGCGGGCCGATGAGCAAACAGCCCATTACACACGACGCCGACAATCTGGTTAATGCGGGTTTCGATCTCGACGGGATTGCTAATGTGCAAGCCGTGAACATCTAAAATGAGGTTGCCATTATCGGTGATCGTGTCTTCACGCCATACGGGTTGCCCACCCAACTGCGCCAATGCACGCGCAACGTGACTCCTCGCCATCGGAATGACCTCAACGGGCAAAGGAAAGGCCCCCAACACGTCGACCCGCTTGCTCGCGTCCGCGATACAAATGAACTCCTCTGACGCCGCGGCAACAATCTTTTCTCTCGTCAATGCCGCGCCCCCCCCTTTGATGAGTGCGAGGTGCGCAGTGGCCTCGTCAGCGCCGTCGATATAAACATCTAACGGCCCCACACTGTTAAGATCCATGACGGGTAGATCGAGCTCTCGCAGCAGGACAGCCGAGCGCTCTGAGCTCGCCACCGTCGCCTCGATGCGCGAACGAATAGCCGGCAGGGTGCGAATAAAACACTCCGCAGTAGTGCCCGTGCCGATTCCCAACAACAATCGGTCGCTGTGTCGCGCTGAAACGCGCTCAAGCGCCGACTCGGCCACCTGCTCCTTTAACGTTTGTTGGTCCACATCTGCTCCCGGTCGCGGCCTCGTCTCGATGGCATGGGGTAGTATAGCCCTGCGCCGCATCTGGCGGGTGATCACGCCGTCCCATTTCTATTCATCAAAATATTTAGATAAATGGGCGACACAGTGATAGCATTTCCGCATGATCGCCACCTCCAAAGTCATTCCGCTCAGCCCCATCAATCGGACCCAAGGCACCCCCGAACCGCTCCACGCGCTGTTCAGTGCTGCTGGGCATCCGCTAAGAATGGGTATTTTGAGGGTGTTAAAAACGGAATCGTTTAGTGTTTCGGAGCTGTGCGATTTGTTTTCGATGCGCCAAAGCGCCTTGAGTCACCACCTTAAAATCCTGACGCAGGCCAACTTATTAAGTCGACGGCCTGAGGGAACCGCTACCTTCTATCGCAGACAACTACCGGATGGACGGCACGACGTTTTGCGGCAAACCATGCTGGATGACATCGATCAAGAACCCCTTGGGCCTGATCTGGTGCTGGGGCTACAGAGAGTGCAGTCCCAGCGTGAGCAGCACTCGGCGACTTTTTTTCGCGAGCACGGCAAGCAGTTCGAAGATCACCAAGAGTCCATCGCATCTTGGGAAGACTACAGCCGTGCCACGCTTCACTTACTCGATAGAGCAGGCGACTTTAGCGGACAAAAAATCCTCGAAGTCGGCCCCGGTGACGGGCGCTTGCTGCCCGCACTGTCGCAGCGAGGGGCGGCCATCGTCGCGCTCGATAATGCCGGGGAAATGCTCGATGCTGCAAAAAAAAACGCCGGCGCATTATCCAACGTTCATTTTTGTCTCGGTACACCGGCCTCGCTGACGGATCATTCAAACGCCTTTTCAGCGGCAGTCGTTAACATGGTGCTTCACCATGTGCCCGATCCAGAAACACTCATTGCTGAAGTGGCGCAGTTGTTGGCGTCAGGCGGCCATCTGATTATCAGCGAGCTGTGCCCACATGATCAGGCATGGGCACGCGAACACTGTGGGGATTTATGGTTGGGATTCGATCCCGACGCACTCCACTCCTGGGCAGCCAAAGCGGGCCTAGAGCACAACGCAGAGCTGGTGTTCGGTCAGCGAAACGGCTTTCAAATACAAATTCAACATTTCACACGTCATTAAAACCAACGTTAGGAACACACATTATGAGTGAATACTCTCTCTTTACGTCTGAGTCGGTCTCAGAGGGACACCCAGACAAAATGGCTGATCAAATTTCGGACGCCATTCTGGACACCTACCTCAGCAAAGATCCCGATGCACGTGTGGCAGTAGAAACGCTGGTGAAGACCGGCATGGTCGTCGTCGCGGGCGAAGTCACCACCGCGGCCAATATCACCCCCGGCGAACTCGAGACAGTGATTCGACAAACGGTCCTCGATATTGGCTTTGATTCCTCAGCAGTGTGCTTCGATGGTAATACCTGCGCCGTCATTAATGCCATTGGACAACAGTCGGCGGATATCGCTCTAGGCACCCATGAGGCAGATGAAGCCAGCCAGGGAGCCGGCGATCAAGGGTTGATGTTTGGGTTTGCCTCGGACGAGACCGAGGTACTGATGCCGGCGCCCATCCACTACGCGCATCGACTGGTCGAGAAACAAGCGGAGCTGCGCAAATCGGGGGCGCTACCTTGGTTACGGCCTGACGCAAAGAGCCAAATTACGATGCGTTATTCGGCAGATGGTAAACCCGAGCGTGTCGAGGCAGTGGTGCTCTCCACGCAGCACGATCCCGACATCTCACAGGCTGATCTTCGCGAAGCGGTTCGCAAGGAAATCATTGAATCGACCCTACCGGCGGAATGGCTGCACAGCGATACCCTGTTTCATATCAATCCAACCGGTAATTTTGTAATCGGCGGCCCACAGGGAGACTGCGGGCTAACCGGACGAAAGATCATCGTCGACACATATGGCGGCATGGCCCGGCATGGCGGCGGTGCGTTCTCGGGTAAAGACCCTTCTAAGGTAGATCGCTCCGCCGCTTATGCAGGTCGTTATGTGGCCAAAAATATCGTCGCGGCGGGGCTTGCCCGCCGCTGTGAAGTACAAGTCTCCTATGCCATCGGCGTGGCAGAGCCCACTTCTATCTCAGTCAACACCTTTGGTACCGGGGCGATTGCTGACGACGCGATCGAGTCGATGATCCGCGAGCACTTTGATCTCCGCCCCAAAGGCCTTATTAATATGCTCAATCTAAAACGCCCCATCTATCGTACTACTGCCGCTTACGGACATTTTGGCCGCACAGGGGACGCCTTCACCTGGGAACACACTGACCACGCAGAAGCACTTCGTGCGGCTTCAGAACGTTAACGAATCAAACGATCAAAAGAGAGACGATGCTATGAACACTGCTGTTGAGCAAACTGTATTTGCTGATTATAAAGTTGCGGACATTCACTTGGCCGATTGGGGTCGACGTGAACTGGAAATCGCCGAGAACGAGATGCCCGCGCTGATTGCGCTGCGAGAGCATTATCGCGATGCGCAGCCACTAGCCGGCGCTAAAATTTTGGGCTGTATCCATATGACGATTCAGACAGGCGTGCTCATTGAGACACTGGTCGCGCTCGGCGCTGAAGTGCGGTGGTCATCCTGCAACATTTTCTCTACCCAAGATCACGCGGCTGCAGCGGTTGCTGCTGCAGGGATTCCTGTTTTTGCCTGGAAAGGGGAAACGGAAGAGGAATATGAATGGTGTATTGAGCAGACCATTCTCGCAGACGGTAAACCGTGGGACGCCAATATGGTGCTCGATGATGGAGGGGACCTCACTGGCATGCTGCACGAGCAATATCCGGAGATGCTTGAGCGCATTCATGGTGTGACGGAGGAAACCACAACCGGCGTCCATCGCCTCTATGAAATGCTCGCCAATGGCGAACTCAAAGTGCCCGCAGTGAATGTGAACGACGCGGTCACCAAATCGAAAAATGACAACAAGTACGGTTGCCGCCATAGCCTTAACGATGCCATCAAGCGGGGCCTAGATCACTTGCTAGCAGGCAAACGCGCCCTCGTCATCGGTTACGGTGACGTTGGCAAAGGGTCAGCTCAGTCACTTCGTCAGGAAGGCATGATTGTGCGCGTCACTGAATGCGACCCCATTTGTGCGATGCAAGCGTGCATGGATGGTTTTGAGGTGGTCTCGCCCTTCGTTAACGGCGTCGATGACGGCACAGACGGCAGCGTCAATGCCGATTTACTCGCCAACACTGACTTATTAGTCACTGCCACGGGCAATTACAACGTCTGCACCGCACCGATGCTACGTGCACTGAAATCAACGGCTGTCGTGTGCAATATTGGTCACTTCGACAATGAGATTGATACCGCTTACATGCGTGCAGAATGGCAGTGGGAAGAGATCAAGCCGCAAGTGCATAAAATAATCCGCGACAGCGACCGCAACGATCACCTTTTGCTCCTGTCAGAGGGGAGACTGGTTAACTTGGGCAATGCTACCGGTCACCCCTCACGTATCATGGACGGCTCTTTCGCGAATCAGGTGTTAGCGCAAATCCACTTATACGAAAAGAAGTTTGCCGACTTACCAGAAGACGCACGCCAAGACGCCATTGCAGTCGAGGTATTGCCTAAGCATCTTGATGAGCAGGTCGCCGCTTTGATGGTACAGGGCTTCGGCGGGGTCATGACACAGCTGACGACTAAGCAGGCCGACTACATTGGGGTAGGTGTTAACGGCCCCTTTAAAGTGGACTCCTATAAGTATTAAGGTACCGATCCGATCCACCTAGGCGAATGACAGTCACTCGCCTAGGTGGCACGCTGGGTTCCCGCGAATAGGGCAAGGATGATCAAGGTTTTATCATGCGTACCCCTCGACTTTTCTCAGAGCAACCCCTACTTGTCGGTACCGAGGTCGTTTTAGAAGGGAGTGCGGCACAATATCTGGGCAAAGTTCTCCGTGCCCGGGCAGGTGACGCCGTCATCCTATTCGATGGTCAGGGACAGCAAGGTACGGCAACCATTAAAGCCATTACCAGACACTCGGTATCGGCGCAGCTCGGTACCATCACCACGCCACAAACTGAATCCTCACTTCAGACCCACCTCGGACTGTGTCTGAGTAAGGGTGATCGTTTCGATTGGGCCATTCAAAAAGCCACTGAACTTGGCGTCAGCACCATCTCGCCCCTCTTTAGCACGCGGGTCGATTTCACGATCCCCACAGAACGACTGGCAAAACGGCTCGCTCACTGGCAACAGATCGTCATAAGTGCCTGCGAGCAATCCGGACGGGTGCATATCCCTA
>Ga0209425_10004028_pt1 | contig 15240 bp, 13 predicted proteins | sample COG_05_FD_184749 | JGI IMG/M metagenome (GOLD analysis project Ga0209425, IMG submission 184749) | Pelagic Microbial community sample from North Sea - COGITO 998_met_05 (SPAdes) (version 2) | ecosystem: Environmental > Aquatic > Marine > Neritic zone/Coastal water | place: Helgoland, sampling...
TATTTCGGGGCTTGATGGCCAAGCCTGTATCCTTCCCCTAGCAGATATTAATAATGAATACGCGTGGCATTTGTTTGTCATTCGACATACCCAAAGAGATGAGCTACAATCGCAATTAAAGGGGAGGGGCATCTCAACGCTTATCCATTACCCCATACCTCCGCACCTTCAAATAGCCTACAAAAATCTTGGTATTAAGAAAGGCCAGCTCCCTATTACAGAGGGGATGCATGACGAAGTTTTAAGTCTGCCAATGGACCCGTGTATGAGTGACGATGCAGTTGCATATGTCATTGAAGGCACCATAGATTCTTTAAGAGAACTAACAGACTGATGGCTGATGAGCTAGTCTCCATTGTAATTCCTTATTACAATCATAAAGACTATATCGAGGAGTTATTGATATCTATTAAGAACCAGACCTATAGAAACATTGAAACCATTCTGATTAACGATGGCTCAACGGACGGAAGCTTGCCACTCCTCAAGTCCTTAAAATCCAGATACAATTTCGAACTCTTATCCAATAAAAATCAAGGTGTCTCCAAGACAATAAACCAAGGCTTAAAAAAAATTAAAGGGACCTATGTCATAATCATTGCCAGCGATGATATTTTGGTGGACAACAGAATAACATCCCAGGTCAGTATATTAGATGCGCACCCCTTTGATGCTATTGGCGGGGGGATGACCTTAATGACAACGGACTCGAGAAAACTAAATTATCTTCGCCCACGTAAAGTGGGGGTGCTATCGTTTGAAGATGTACTGTTTAATAATCCGGTATACGCCCCTACTATGATGTTTAGGGCAGCAACATTCAAATCTTACGGACTCTATGATCCATCTAGCATTACTGAAGACTACTCTATGCTTTTGAGCCTGACCTCAAAGGGAGCAACCATCGTAAATTTTGATGACAACTGGGCGTATTACAGGACAAATCAAGAAGATTATATGCGGAAAGCCACATGGTATTTTGAGGGAATGATGGCCGCGCTTAGCAATTATAAAAATAAACCCAGGGTGGCCCAGGCTAAAAATTATCATACCTACCTTTATATGTTTAGAAGAGCAATTTTTAATGGGATGGCAGACAAACAAGCTTTTAAGTTACTGTTTAAAAATGATGAGCCTTTTGTTGCTAGGCTGTTAAGGTACATCTCTTTAATTTTTCTGGCATTATTGCCTCAGTGTATTAGAAAGATTATGCGTAAAATGATTATTGGTAAGTCGTTTTTTTTGATTTATTTAACTAATCTCATCCGGAGTTAATTCAGCTGTCGTGTTAGCCAAATTAAAATGGAATGTTCACAATCATGACCAGGCACTTTTCTTTGTCGGCGTAGGCGTACTCATTACTTTGGCACAAATGTATGGACTTTTTCACATCTTTGGAGATAGTTACATCCAGAGTCGTGCCGTTATCAATACTATGACTATAGCGGCACCCTTGCTTTGTTTTGGCTTTGATGTAACCGCACCCCAAATTACGAAGCAAGAAAAATCGTCGGGTTTTGTGTGGAATTTTCTTACACTGCAATTAGCCTTAATGGTATGTTTTTTGTTGATAGCGCTGAGTATCGATGACCCCAATACCAGCTTCATCTTCTTGGGATTGTCGTTAGGGGCCGTATTCGCCTCCAAACTTTTTATTGTTGAATACGAACGGAGCCTAGGCAATATTAAGCAATATTTCTTTGACCTACACGTTAGGGACCGATTCTATCGCACCACAGGGATCCTGTTAATAGCTCTAGTTTTTACATCTATTTATACCTGGGCCATTACCCTGCTGTTGCTTTCTTTAATCTATTTGGGGATTATGACCATCAAATACCAAGATACGATACGGTTTGACAGAAAAATATTAACTCGCCACCTAAGCATGTCAATGCCGTACCTAGTGACTAGCCTAGCTACAGTCATGGTCTACCGGCTTGCATTCTATGTGTCCTACTATCTGGATGGAAATACCATCACTAGCAAAGTCGATTTTTGGTCAATGTTGGCACTGTTTATCCTGCTTCCTTACCTCAATGCCTCAAAATTCTCCGAAACATTGGCGATGGATCAAGCCTCTCATTATATTGCGTTGATCCAAAAAAGCTGGCTTAAGGTCTCTCAACAGCAGGTGGTTATAGCAGCAATGATCACCGGCATAGTGATTTTGGCTTCTTTTATGGGGAAGGCTGACCAACAAGACATTTATGAAATTATTTATCCTTTGGTGCTGGCTATAACCATTACCACACTATCGCCATCTTTTTGTTACTTGGCATTATTGAGCGGCAGAACCAAGCTTGCCTCTATTGCCTCTCTATTATTCGTCATACTCTCACTCTCTTGTTACGTCCCCAAATTTTTTAATCCACAGATACCTGTCGCCTATCTGATGCTAATGAATAGCATGGTTTATGTCGCCATTAGTATCTGGGCATCCACTCATTACCTGGCGGTTAAACCCCTATCTATATTTAGGGTTCGGTATGGAGCTGGTGTAATAATGATAGTTTCGGTATTATTTGGATTTATATACTCCCTAATGCCATTATTTTAAAAGCCATCTTAAAGCCTAATATGAAAAAAAGTGACAACCCATACTTTATTCACGACCTTGCCGATGTACAAACGCAAACTATTGGAGGAGGTACTAAAATATGGCAGTTTTGCGTCGTGTTGAAAGAGGCAAGTATCGGCTCAAATGTCAATATTTGCTCCCACTGTTTTATTGAGAACAATGTGGTGATTGGTGACAACGTCACCGTAAAGAATGGTAACTACCTATTTGATGGGTTGACCTTAGAGAACAATGTTTTTATTGGCTCGAATGTCATTTTTACTAATGACAAGTACCCACGATCAAAAAATCCTCATCCCGAGCTACAAAAGACCCTCATCAAGAAGGGCGCCTCCATTGGTGCGGGTGCGATATTACTCCCGGGCATAACAATAGGCGAGGGAGCGACGATCGGAGCGGGGACTATAGTATCTAAGGATGTTCCTCCTAATACGGCGGTCTATAACAAGGTGGAGTTGATGAGCAAAAATCACCAATAAAAACCCTACTTATAAAATATTTTGCTGACATGCTACTCGCCTAAATATTTTACTTAAGGCCGAGTACACATTTTTGTACGCTATTCTTAACGTATCTGCAACCACTTACTTCCTAGGTATATCTTGGAAAGTAACAATAAGGACTCCCCAGACATCTATCATCCTTCTTGTTATTACAGTATTATTCATGATGGCAGGATTAACCCCTAAAATTTGATAAAATTCACCAGGACCTTTTCGAAGAATAAATTTTATAATGAATAAAACCATACTCATCAAATCAGCGGCCGATGTTTTTTTTCTCTTTGTATTATGGAGTTTATTTGAGAGCCATTACGCGGGTTTATTTTTTGTAGCGCCATACGTTTTGGCTCTATTTTTATTTGGCTCTTACCAAAGCAGGATTTCTTATTTCAGCGTGATTGATGTCACAATATTATTATTTATTTCGATACTAATTTTTTCCCTCCATAGCCTTTATTTACGATCCGTACCCACAGATTTAGTCTTATTTTACTCTCTCTCCTTTGTTGGTTTGATGGCATTAAGACTTGGACTCTATGCTTACCATAATTTAAATTTATTTTTCCCTAACTTCAAAAGTCATAACAAACTTAATGACATTATTATAGGGGCCGGAGAGGCAACCGCCATATATCTATCACAGAAGATATCGACAGGTGGTCATGTTATTGGTATTTTTGATGATGATGTGGGTCTGATAGGGAAGAAAGTTGGTGGAGTTGAAGTTATTGATAGGTTAGCGGGCCTCGCTAACTTTCTTCTCACCAATCATATTGATCGGATTATATATATGATCCCATCCATAAACATTGACAAGCATAAAACACTCTTCACTGAGCTTCAAGTGCGCTACCCTAAAATCCAGATTCTTGCCGCACCCAGTCTTAACGATATCAATGTTGGACTCAAAAGTTTATCTGAGCTTTCTAGCGTAACTCTGATGTCGGTGAATGAAACCCCGGTCGACCTTAATCTCTCATTTTCAAAAAAAAATGAATCAAATCAAACAGCATTAGTGACTGGTGGTGCCGGCTCTATCGGGAGCGTTATTGTCGAAAAACTCCTTGCGTTAGATTTTATTGCCTTAGTTGTTGTCATCGACCAGGATGAGCATGCCGTTTACCGTTTAAGCGAATCTTTACCTGCATATATTGCCTCAAAGAAATTAATCATTCACCTCGGTGACTACGCTGACTTAAGACAGATGAGGAGTATGTTAATAAAATATAAACCCCAAACCGTCTATCATGCCGCAGCATACAAACACGTTAACCTCCTTGAAAGTGATAATGTCTACAGCGCCGTTAACAACAACTGCATCAAGGCCATAAAGCTAGCAGAAGAAGTGAAGAGCCACTCATGCATAAAAACGTTCTTATTGGTGTCGACCGACAAGGCGGTTAAGCCGTCTAATATTATGGGCCTAACCAAGCGCTTTGTTGAGATTTCGCTTAACCAAATATTTAATCAATCTAGCGTGAATTTTATTACCGTCCGCTTTGGTAACGTTGTGGGTAGTAATGGAAGCGTTTTTCATAAGTTCCTCCGTCAGATAGAGAACCGTCAAAAAATAACCCTAACAGACCGTTTGGTGACAAGGTACTTTATGAACATAAGTCAGGCCGCAAGCCTCATTATAAAATCTTCATTGATCGGAAAAGACGGGAAAGTCTACGTCTTGAATATGGGCGATCCTATAAAGATTTATGACTTTGTGGTTTCAATGATCAGAAAGCATGGCTCACATCAGCAGGTAGACGATATTGTTATTACGGGCCTTAGGCCTGGTGAAAAGTTACACGAGGAACTTTATTATAAGCACGAGAAGATTAAATCTCTGGACAGCACTGTGTTTGAAGGGCAGTTAAAAAGAATGGATTTTAAGGTTGAGCAATTCAAATCATTCTTTGATGAGCTTCCGGATACATCTAACGAGGCTGCCATCAAAAAATTCCTTGGCTCAATAAAGATAGAATGACAATGACCGTTAAATTTTTTTTTAAAGAAACTTATGCCCTCTTTTTTTATCTTCTAATTATAATAAAAGCATGAAGAGCAGTTTGTTTGTATGTGACCAATCCAGACCTTTTACGAAAGGTAAGTTTAGCATCGTGATGCCTTGTTATAATGCCAAAAAAACTATCACTCAGTCCATCCTGTCTGTGTTGAATCAGACATACACAAACTTCGAATTAATTATTGTCAACGACGGATCAACCGATGAAACCAAGGCTCTGGTTCGCGCCTTGATGAAGAAGGATAAGCGCATCGTCTTTAAATCCTTATCCAAAAATCAGGGTGTATCATGCGCTCGGAATGAGGCCCATCATCTCTCAACAGGGCAATACCTTGCTTTTCTGGACGCTGATGATAGCTGGCCGGAGAATAAGCTTGAAAGATATTTGGGCCGCTTTAAACAAGGCCATGATCTAGTCTTTTCAGAGTATGTGAGACATTTTCAGGCCAACCAAACATCAATTTCCCTGCCGCGTAAGCTCAATTTCAACCAATTACTCAAGTCTAATTTTATTGGACTATCCACAGGCGCCTATGACCTTACGAGGATACCTTTTATCCCTTTCAAGTCGGTTGGCCATGAGGATTACTTGATGTGGCTGACGCTCTTCCCTATGGCCATGAATCCTTGCGGAATCAGAGAGCCCTTGATGCACTATCGCGCCCATAAAAGCGGACAATCCCTATCCTCTAACAAACTTAGGGGAGCCCTATGGACATGGGATATATACACAAAGCATCTCGGGCTAGGATTCATTAAGTCGTTTTATTATTTCTCTCGTTACGCCCTAGCCAACCTCAAAAGGCATTACCTTTCATGACTGTTTTATTGACAGGGGGGTCAGGCTTTATCGGCTCGCACATGGCGGCTGAATTAATGTCTCAACGTATAAAGTTTGTGGTGATTGATAACCTGTCAAACTCAGACACAAGCAACCTTGCAAGGCTCGAGAAGCATTACCGTCAAAAGGTCGACTTTTATCCTTACGACATACGAGATGAGCGAATGCTTAGGAGCGTCTTCTTGCAACATCATATTGATTCGATCATTCATTTTGCCGCCTTAAAGTCTGTGCCTGAGTCGGTTAGGAAGCCACAGCTTTATCATGATAACAATGTGGGCGGGTCCAAAACGCTCATGGCCATGGCAAAAGAATTTCATGTTAAAAATTTTATCTTTTCCTCCTCGGCCACCGTCTACGGAGATCCTCAGTACCTTCCTATCGATGAGGACCATCGGATTAGGGCAAGCAACCCCTACGGGCAAAGCAAAATTGATACGGAAAATCTACTGATTAATGATAACTATTTTTCTGCGGATTGCAGCACTAAGATCCTTCGCCATTTTAATCCGGTGGGGGGGCACCCGGACGGCCTGATTACTGAAAAACCTCATGGCGTGCCTGACAACCTGATGCCCTATATCCTCGGAGTTGCCTCCCAAAAATACCCCTACCTTAAAGTTTATGGAGACGACTACCCCACACCTGACGGCTCAGCAATCCGTGACTATATCCATATCATGGACCTCATTGACGCGCATTTTCTTGCCCTTAACTATGACGTCCGTGGCATAGCGTTATTCAACGTAGGCACCGGGAGAGGGGTCTCAGTCCTCGAGATGCTCCATGCCTTCGAAGAGGCAAATAACATGGAGGTTCCCTTTGAGGTTTATCCGAGGAGGGCAGGCGACGCATGCAGTGTCTTTGCCGACCCCAAAAAAATACAACAACTCCTGGGTTGGTCAGCCAAAAGAGACCTGCGGAGCATGTGCCGCGACGCTTTGCAATCTGGCCACCGTGAGGGATAATAGCCTGAGATGACAGACCATTTGATAAAAAATATTCCGGCAGTCACACTTCTGGCGTTAGCGTTAGTGATCCCGACCTACATTACCTTTTTTATCGGCAAAGAACCGCTGATCCAGGGGTTGGCATTTTCAATCTATGCGCTGCCATTGTTGGTCATGCTATTTCGCAGCCGAACCCTTCACACGTCGGGCCGCTTGATTTTTTTCTGGGCCTTGTTTCTGGCGGCCTGGGTTATCCCGTCACTGATAAACGCCGCCGGCAGTCATCTGGAGTCAGAGCTTGTGCGGCTGCCGGTGCTGTTTTTTCATGTCACCATCCTAACCTTGCTCGTCGTCACCCTCTACCACTATCTCAAGCCCGACCCTGAAAAAAACTTTCACCAGCTGGTGGTAACCATGTTCTGGGCCCTGCTGCCGATATCCCTTCTTATAGCATTAAAAACCCTCTACCTGGAGGGCTACAACCCCACCCTAAGACCAAACCCGTTTGGCATCCACCCCAATGTCGCCGCGGAGGTGATGCTCGTTTTTCTTCTGTGTGCCACACAGGTCCGCCAGGCCACCGTAAAGTGGCTGGCCTATACTGTGACGATTGCTACCTGCTACCTCCTTCAGAGCAGAGGGGGGCTTATTGCCAGCTACCTTGCCCTCTTTATCCTCTATGGCTACCCATTAGTGGCCCAGAAAAACCTTCAAAAAAAATCTACCCTCGCAATCGGCGGGCTACTTGTCATGGGCCTCCTATTTTTTTATCAGGACCTCTATGACCTGATCTTGAAGGCGTCAATGCTGGACATGCGAACACAGGATATCGCCGGAAGAGGGCAGGTGTGGCTCCTCGGATTAGAGTCGATCATGGCCCGCCCTTGGACGGGCTTAGGCTTCTGGGTCAACCCGATGGGCTACAGTCTTCCAGAACACGTTCCTGTCTGGGTAATGCTTGGTGACCCTGGACTTGAAATACATAACGCCTTTATCCGCATCGCCACCGAAAACGGCCTGGTCCTCCTAGCCATGACCCTGGGGCTGATGGGCTTTGCAGCTCACCGACTGCACCGGGATAAAAATTACCCTGAGTTGGCGACACTCATGAGCGTCACCTTCTTCCTCTGTTTTGCGACCAGGCACCTAACCCTTAACTTGATGAATGTCCTGCTCTACATGGTGATCTTAAAAGCCACACTGCCGTCTAACCCCATAAAACGATCGAAAAGAAAAACTAACCAGGAGGGCCACTAATGACAGGCTTTAACACAGCAGAGCTGCTATGGCTGTCATCAGCCTTAATCCTCCTATACGGACTAGCAGCCTCCCGTCATTTGACTCAGCTATGGATTAAAAGTTACCAGGACCCGCAGCGGATCCACCTCAATGAAGTGTCTAGGCTCGGCGGGCTGGGCATGCTAATCGGGGTGGCTGGCCTTGCAGGGCTATCAGAAAGCCTCGCGACGTCGGCCCTTGCCTTCAAATTTTTAGTCGCCTTCGCCCCTTTGGCGGTGATAATGTTGATGGAGGACCTACACATTAACACCCGGCCCGGAGTCAGACTGGCCGTGATCTTGCTGAGCAGTTATTTAATCCTTACCCTCACCAAGGTAACGTTGCCCAGCTTCAACACCCCCTACTTAGACACACTGTTTGCAACACCCTACCTCAGCCCACTGTTCTTTATGCTCTGCATTGCCGCACTGATCAATGGGATGAATTTTATTGACGGGACTAATGGCAACATGGTCTTCACGTCGCTATCCATCCTGGCGGTCCTGTACGGCCTGGCGGCCCAGCTGGGTGACAATGACGTTATGAGGCTCGCCCAGCTCTTTGCCTTGCCCTTAGCCTTATTCATCCCGTTTAACTACCCTCTTGGAAAGCTTTTTGCTGGCGACCTCGGCGCTTATCTATGCGGTGCCGCCGTGGCGTTTATGGTGATTTATTTCTTTGGCAGGCACCCTGAACTATCAGCATGGAACGCCGTGTTGGTGGTCTTTTATCCCACCATGGAGCTCACGTACTCGATAGCCCGAAAGGGGCTCACTCAAAAATCGCCATTTTTACCGGACCGTGAGCACCTGCACATCAAGCTATTTATTATTTTTAACCGCGGGAGCAACAGGCCCAGGCTGTCAAACAACCTCGTTACCTTAATGCTCTCTGTCTTTTGGCTGTGGCCCGCCGTGATCATTCCCTGGGTATACCAGTCGCATTGGCTGCTGTTTTCCAGCCTGGCTTTTTTGACGGGGGCTTACATTGCTCTGAACCGGGTCATACCAGTCATCGAGACCAAGAATACCGAGACCAAGAACAGAGGGGGCTGAGCCCAGCGACAAATGACAGGGGGGGTTATAGGGCAGCCGCCCGAACAGAAAGAAGGCGCCTGGCGGCTATACAGTCCGTGCACGAGCAAACCGACCACCACCTGTCAGGGCAGGGGCGGCGCTAGCTCACATAACGGCGGCGGTAGGCAGCGACCAGCCGTGAGGCGGCGCCCAGAAGAAGCCCAAGAAAGCCACCGACCACGCCGGCGATGCACTGTGCGATCAAGGCGGCAGTGGAGGGCACGATTGTGACCTTAGGCATTGACCCCACAAGACCCGACACCGGCTTCGGTTACATTGAATATGAAGGGGAAGGAATTGTAAAAGAGTTCATTACTTTCAAGGAGAAACCGGACCTTGAGGTGGCCAAGAATATGATCAAGGCAGGGCACCACGCCTGGAACGCCGGCATGTTTATCCTAAGATCAATTACCTGGCTGGAAGTCAATCACATCAGCTTGATACTCGATGGATGCAAACACATCAGCCATTTGATTGAGTGTCGATGACTCCTGCGATGATCACATATGCGCTGCTACCCGATTTTTTTGCAAACACCAGCAGCGACTTAGAGCATTTGCTCCTGTAGCGCAAAAATCAACATCGCTCTTTTCAGATTATTCAAGGCTGTGATCTTTTCGAGACTTAATCCAAAGGTCTGCTGATCTCAAATAAAAGTGAAAGAAGGGCGGCCATGTTCACCACCTAACCACTACAAGTGAATCCTTATAACTGTTACTTATTCTGCTAATCTCGCTGTCATCGTGTAACTTTCCGAATGCAATAAATTAAGCTATAATTTCAACAGTTTACATTTGATCTCACTTAAGAAGGAACGACCATGGTAAAAAAATTCGATGCCTACGATGACGAGATAGATCTCGCGCTAATCTTCCAGAAATTTTGGGTTAAACGTGGCCTTATCCTGATCATCCCGTTCCTCACTTTGGTTATATTAACCGCTCTTATTTTAATCAAATCATCCCTTTATAGTGTCCAGAGTATGAGTCTTTATATTAATCTTAAAGGAATCAAGGAAGGTACCTATCCAAATGGTACAACGTTTTCAACGAGCGACCTTCTTAGTAACGACGTAATCTCGGACTTGGCTGAAAAAAATAATATCAGGGATGTTGACAGTCTAAAAAGTGCTCTCTCCAGCGAATACGCAGCCATCAATGAGTCGAAAATATTTTACGAATTCCAAAATCAACTTAACAATAATAAGCTAAATGCATCGGAGATAAATGCTGTCAATGAACAGTTCCTAAAGAGAATCAATGCCGCGAAACAGAATTCGCTTAAAATCACTTTCATGTATAGCAAACTCAGTCTCAGCCAAAACGATGCCGAGATCCTCTTAAGACAGGTCCCTGAAACCTGGGTAAACGTCTTCGGTCAAAAACACAATATTTTACTCAATACCAAGATCCATAAGCTTGACCTTGCTAACGATCAGAACGTCAATTCGAAGAACTACCTGCTGGATCACCTAGCCCTGACCCTCAATAAAAAAATCCGCCTGGCCACCGACAGTCTGGATGCGATAATCGATGATAGCAGACTCCGCAGTGTCCTTAACGAAAAAGGCCAAAATGCTATCGAACTCTCGAACGAACTCTCGCAGTTAAATACGACCATCTTGTCTCCTTCGATCAACAATTTAATCGCCAAGGGACAAGGTGCCTCACGCTTCTACCAAATGAATCTACTTGAGCAGAAAAAGGTCCTCGACAAAAGGCTTGAGAAGGTGGAACAGACCTCAAAAATGATCGCTGATATCATTACCCAACGTTCATCGAATAAAAATATTGGCCTGGAAACTGGCGTGATAGCGCCTATGGATTTGAATGCGACTGGCATCAATGAGATACAAGCACTCTCTAAGGATAAGATCTTAGCCGAGTACCTGACCAAGAATCTCGATCTAACGCAAAACATCGTAACCGAGAGCGAGTCCATCCAGTCTGAATTACGAAAAATAAACTGGGCCCTGGGTAATTCGATCCCAAAAGAATTTCCTCCCCAGCTTTTAATAGATAAGTCCAACGAGTTTTTTGTAAATTACAATAGCCTTATCGACGCGTCCTTAAAATTCTTCGAGGATTCCTTTAGGGGTAATCTATTTGAAATGACGGCCCTAGTGCCCAGCAAAAATTTCTCAAATAAAGAAAGGCTCATCGTCATCGCCCTTACCCTCCTAGCCTTCGCCATTACTAGCATCTACGCACTTCTAACCCCAACAGCTCAACCAAGGGTAACTTCAGGACAAAAGAATTAATGCTGGTGCTTTGGGATTCATTGATGCCGGCATAACACACAAGGTCGGAAGCATATTAAAACAGAGCAGCTAATCATACAAAATATCAGACGCTTATAGGACGGTACACGCTCTTTATTGTTGCCACAGGTTATCAACCTTGAGCCTCTGTGATCGCGACTATCAGTTAGAAAATGGAGGGACCCGTGCGTTCAAATTGAATAAGTAAGACCATGTTGGTTGAATACTTGTAACTAATCATGCACAAAGGTGTTCAAAAAATAAATTGAAAAACGATATAAACTAAGGTAGCGCTGTTGATGGCCACATACAACGCCGAGTGATTTATCAGTCAACAGATCGATAGCATCTTGCAGCAAAAATAACCTATTGGAGTCTGCTTTTGTTGCAGCTGCAATGATTGGATACCGGCCGATTTTTTCTCAGCCATATTTTCCAACCTTAAAGTGTTGCCAGGGAAGAGTTTTCGGGTTAAATTATCACTGTTCAATATTGAACAGTGACCACATTGTTAATTTTTTTCGATACTGCGCAACACCCGGTAGGGCGGTAGCGTGGCCAAATGGATAACGCATAAACAGATCATGAACAGTAAAAGTAAAACCCAGCACCCCGACACCCACTATAAAGTCATGCAGCTGATCCACAAACAACCTGACATCAGTCAGCGCGAACTCGCCAAACAGGCCGGCATCAGCCTAGGCTCCATGCACTACTGTTTAAAAGCTCTAGCCGAGAAGGGCTGGGTCAAGGCCGGGAATTTCAAAAACAACCCGGACAAGTCGGTGTACCTGTACCTGTTGACCCCCGAGGGCATCACCCAGAAGTCTAAGCTGGCGATTGATTTTCTCCGTCGTAAGAAACAGGAGTACGATGAGCTCAAGCGTGAGATCGAGCAGCTCACGGAGGAGCTGCATGAGTCACTTTAAAGGTATGGGAATGGGTTATCTCGTGCTTCTTAACATCCGCTGCGTCCGTACCTATAAAAGTTTTTGGGGGGGGTCCTTAGCGCATGATGGCTAAGCTCACCCAGCTGTGGCACCACCTCGACCGCTTGCATCAACGGAGGGTGGTCTTCATCCTCCTCCTGACACTCTCGGGGGCCTTCCTCGAGATGGTGGGCTTGGGCCTCATCTATCCGATTCTAAACTTCGTCGTCTCAGGCGAGATGCCAGACATTTTAACTGAATTTTTATCCGGCTATGGCCTGAATGACAAGGACCAGATGGCGGTCTACGCGGTGATGTTTTTTGCAGGTTTCTTCCTATTTAAAAATCTTATCCTCACCTACTTGACCTACCACCTCAACCGATTGCTGTCTGAGGTCAGGTGCTACGTCTCGAGCCGACTATTTCGTGGCTACATTGTCTCGGACTATGCTTTTTTTATCAGTAACAGCTCCAGTGAGATCACCAAGAACCTCACCAGCCTAGTAGTCAATTTTAGTGCCTATGTGCTCAACCCTGTCGGACTTTTACTGACCGAAGGTTTTGTGTTGCTAGCCCTAGTCGGTCTGTCATTGGCCATCAAGCCCATTGATTCACTCATCCTTTTTAGCCTAATCCTGGTACCGAGCCTGCTCTACTTTAAGTACACCAAGACCCGAGTCAGGCACCATGGGGTAGTAAGCCAGCAGAATGAGGCCTTAAGGATAAAGACCACCAACGAGATGGTCGGAGCCATCCGTGACATCCGGCTACTGGACAAGGGCGCTTTCTTCATTGACCAGTTCAATACCTACGACAGCCTTGTTGCAACAGCGAACTTTAAAAATAGTTTTATCTCTCAGTCATCCAAATATTTTTTAGAGTGTGTGCTCATCCTGGCGATCGCGGTGCTCGTTTTTACGCAGTCCTTGGCCGGCAACACCTTTGTTGAACTCATCCCCACTTTAGGCTTTTATGCCCTGGCGGGTTTTAGGGTGATCCCCTCGATCAATCGCCTCATTAATGCCTTGCAGGGACTAAAATTTGGTGAGGTCGTCTTAGACACCGTCAATCAGGAATTTAAGCGCAATGAAAAGACTCCCCTAAGGACGAATACAAAACCACCCTTGCTGTCTTTTGAGGAGAGCATCACAATCGAGGAGTTCGCCTTTCGCTACCAGCCATGGCTGCCTTACATCTTTAAGAACCTTAACCTTGAGATCAAAAAGGGCGACTCGGTCGGCATCTACGGCGAGACCGGCGCCGGCAAGTCTTCCTTCCTAAACTTGGTCCTCGGATTTTTAAGTCCCACCTCGGGCACCATTAAGATAGACGGCCACGACATCCACCAAAATAAGATGGCCTTAAAGCATGTCTTAGGCTACGTGCCCCAGGACATTTTTTTACTTGACGACTCGATTGCGAATAACGTCGCCTTCGGAGAAGTAGCGGGGACACTTAACAGGAAGCGGGTACGTTGGGCACTCAAAGAGGCCCAGATGGAAGGCTTTATTAAAAAACAAAAAATGGGCATCAACACCCACGTCGGCGAGCGTGGAGTCAGGCTCTCCGGTGGCCAGAAACAGAGGCTTGGCATCGCTAGAGCGCTCTACTTTGGTGCAAATATATTGGTCTTCGATGAGGCCACCAGCGCCCTCGATGAGGCCACCGAGCGGGCGGTGATGCATAATATTGCTAAACTCAAGAACAAGTACACGCTCATTGTGGTCGCCCATCGACTCTCGACGCTTAAGGTCTGCGACCGAATTTATAGGTTGGATGTTAGTGGTTTGGTGGCCGCTGATCATAAAGAAATATTTGGAAACTAAATTGTGATAAAAAACTTCGAAATTATCGTTTTGTCATTAAAAAGAAGCCATGAAAGAAGGCAAAGTATAAAAAATAACCTAAATGAATTGGGGTTGGACTTTGAATTTTTTGATGCATTTCAGAAAGAAGATGTTCCAGAAAAGTTCTTGGATGAAAAATTAACCAAAAAATTGCTTGGTAGACCTATGGTTGATGGGGAGATTGGCTGCAGTTATTCTCATTACAAGATTTTAAAAAAAATTGCTGCATCTAAAAAAGATTTTTTTTTAGTCCTTGAGGATGATGTACTCCTCAGCGAATCAATACACTTAATTATAAAATGGCTAGAAAATAATTTTTTTTATAATGTTGGTCTCATAAAGTTGCCGGCTCATCAGTTTATTCCGAAACAAAGAACAAAGATAATTGTTGGACAGGAATTTGCCCTTTTTAAAAATACAGCCCTAAATGTTGGAAGTTATGCTACCTTTATCGGAGTAAATATGGCGAAGAAGCTATTGAAAAAATATGATAAAAAAATCGTAATACCGGCTGATTGGCTTTATGATAAGTATAAAGATAAAATTCAAACGCTTGGTGTATGGCCACCCATGACAAAATTTACGGAGCATGCATTGAAGTCAGAAATTGGTCAAAGGGGCCCTAAAAAATCAAAATTTCGAAAAAAATTAATTAGATTAAAAGGGTTGTTGAAAAATATGTGGCTACAGTTTGTATCAATAACTTAAAACTCTTAAAAAATGAACAATTTTAAAAAAATATATGTATGACTAAGGTCACCCCCGACACCCACTATAAAGTCATGGACCTGATCCACAAAAAGCCCGACATCAGTCAGCGCGAACTCGCCAAACTGGCGGGCATCAGCCTAGGCTCCATGCACTACTGTTTAAAAGCTCTAGCCGAGAAGGGTTGGGTCAAGGCCGGGAATTTTAAGAACAACCCGGACAAGTCGGTGTACCTGTACCTGTTGACCCC
>Ga0209425_10004029_pt1 | contig 15240 bp, 14 predicted proteins | sample COG_05_FD_184749 | JGI IMG/M metagenome (GOLD analysis project Ga0209425, IMG submission 184749) | Pelagic Microbial community sample from North Sea - COGITO 998_met_05 (SPAdes) (version 2) | ecosystem: Environmental > Aquatic > Marine > Neritic zone/Coastal water | place: Helgoland, sampling...
AAGAAAATACTAATGTAAAATTACTTGAAAAAATAATATTTCCCATGTTTAAAAGAAAAAAAATAAATATTATTTATTATGATAAAAAAAGTTTTGATCAAAATTTATTCTTTAACAAATTTCATCTAGGATTTAGCGATAACTTTTAAACAATGCAAAAAGAAATCAATATAATTGGAAATGGTTATATGGGCTCACAAATCTCGGCTTTATATTTATTGTTAGGATACAAAGTAAATATTTTTTACAATAAAAGCAAAAACTTAAATAGTCTAAAAAACAATATAAAATTGTTAAAAAAAAAATACCATTTTGAAAAAAATGATGAACATTATGATTTCTTTGATGATCTAAGCAAAATAAAAAAATTTCCAACAATAGAATGTATTAATGAAGATTTAGGATCAAAAAAAAAAGTTTTTGATATTATTTTTAAAATATTTGATGAGAATATCTTTAGTAATACCTCGTCAATAAATATTAGGAAAATCAACAATAAAATTAATATTTTACATTTTTTAAATCCAATTTTTCTAGGAATAATTGAGGTATTTAAAACGGATAAAATAAATCATAGTGGTGAAAATATAATTAATGTTCTTAAAAATCTAAATTTTTCAGTGATAAACATGAAGTCTCAACATGATGTCATTTTGAATAAAATCATATTTGCCGAAATATCAGAATTTTTTTTTCTTATAGAAAAACAAAAAATTAATAAGTTTGAATTATTAGCCTCCCTTCAAAAAATAAAAAACTTTAATTTATTAAATTTAGTTGATGTTATTGGTTTAGACACATGTTTATCAATACTCAAAAATTTGAATGAAATTGATCAAAAATATTATGTTCCTGAAATATTAGAAAAAGCAGTAGAAGATTTAATACTTGGAAAAAAAAATAAAAAATCAATTAATTTAATTTTTTTATCTCAAAATTATCCAGATCGCTGAACAAAAATTATGAAATATAAAAGTTCTGAACTTGCAATAATCATCCCCTCAGCCAATCCTGAAAATATAAAGATATGCATTGATTCAATTAATAGACAAACTAAAAAACCAGGACAAACTGTAATCATCTTTAACAAAAAATATAGTTTTAAAAAAAAAAAAAATTTTATTTTTTCTTATTCAAATAAGTCTAATCAAGTATTTCAAAGAAATCAGGGATTGAATTTAATTAAAAAAAAAATAAAATTAATTTTACAACTTGATGATAAATTTTATCTTCATAAAAAAGCCATTGAAAATTTAATTAAAGAGTGGAACAACTCATCAAATGATGTTGCTGGAATTGGCATTAAGTCAAATTTTAAATATGAAAATGTAAAAAAATTTAAAACACTAAAGTATATTACTTTGACTGGATCTGACCATCCTGGAAAAGTTTTAATAAGTGGTTTTAATAATAAATTAATTTCAAATAAAAAATTTATGGATGTAGATTGGCTACAAGGAGGGTTATCTTCATGGAAATTAAAACTTGTACCAAATATATTCAATAGAAAATTTCCATTGATTAAATGGTCAATATTAGAAGATTTAATTTTTAGTTATGATGTAAAATTTAATAAAAAGTTAAAATTAAAAATGAGTAATTCACTTAAAGCTTTTGAAATAAAAAAAAATAAAAAAAATTTAAAAATTCAAGAACTTTTTTACAGAGGATACGAATATGCAAAAATGCACAAAATTTTTGTATATACTAACTATAAAAAACTATCAAAGATTGCTTTTTTTTATAGTTACATAACAAGCTCTTTTCTAGGTATTTTATGGTGTTTATGCAAAATAAACAAAAAAATATTTTTTTATTTGGGCAGGTTGGTTGGTATCTTTGCCGATATCAAAAATATTAGTGTTTTGTAGTAATTTATTTTCTGGCCTAACTCCATAAAAAGTTTAAATACATAAATAAATTATGATTTCTAAAGTTGAATTGATAGCAGTAATAGGAATGGGATACGTTGGTTTGCCACTTGCTATTGAGCTTTCAAAAAGAAATAATGTAATTGGTTTTGATATTGATAAATTAAGGGTTGAAAGTCTAAAAAATGGTGTTGACCTAACTGAGGAAGTATCAAAACAACAAATTCAAAATTCAAAAAACCTTAAATTCTCATCAAATTTATCAGAATTAGCTAATTGTGAAGTTTATATCGTAACTGTGCCCACTCCAGTAGACAATAATAATGAACCAAATCTGAAACCACTGTTGAGTGCAACAGAAATGATCTCTAAGGTGCTGTCAAAAAATAACTTGGTAGTGTATGAGTCAACAGTTTTTCCTGGTGCAACTGAAGAAATATGTGGTCCAATACTTGAAAGAAGTTCAAAGTTGAAAATAAATAAAAATCTGTTTTTAGGATATTCTCCTGAAAGAATTAATCCAGGTGATAAAAAAAGGAAATTGACAAACATTGTTAAAATAGTTTCTGGTTCAAATAGTTATGCACTTAATAAAGTATCAAATTTATATGCATCGATAATAAAAGCAGGTATTTATAAAGCCGAAAGCATTAAGATTGCTGAAGCAGCAAAAGTTATAGAAAATACCCAAAGAGATCTTAATATTGCTTTTGTAAATGAGTTATCTTTAATTTTTAAAAAATTAAATTTATCAACAGAAAAAATTTTAGAAGCAGCCGAAACAAAATGGAATTTTATTCCTTTTAGGCCAGGCCTTGTCGGAGGACATTGTATAGGTGTAGATCCATATTATCTTACATATAAATCAAAAAAAATTGGCTATATACCAAAAATAATTCTTGGTGGAAGAAATTTAAATGACCAAATGTCTAATTATATATTTAAAGACATAAAAAATATTATCGATAAAAAAAGTAAAAATATAAAAAAAAATCAAAACAAAAAAATTTTGATTATGGGATTAACATTTAAGGAAAATTGTCCAGACACTAGAAATTCAAAAGTTCTTGATTTATATAAAAACTTTAAAAATAAAAAATTTAATATTCAATCTTTCGATCCTTTTTCAAAAAATTGGAGTGATAAATTTAAAAAACAATTTAATGTTGTTGCTGATTTAAAAAATAAGAAATTTGATGTCATAATTATAGCAGTAAAACATAAAAATTTTTTTAAGATGAAAAAAAAAATACAAAGTTTATGTAAAAAAAATGGATTTATTTATGATTTGAAATATTTATTTCCAGAAACGTCAGATATTTATAGACTATGATCTTAAATCAACAAGATATCAAAATCAAAAATCTGATTGGAAGAAAAAAATATAAATGGTTAATAACTGGAGTTGCTGGATTTATAGGATCTAATATTCTTGAGAAATTATTGAATTTTAATCAAAAAGTTGTTGGTATTGATAATTTAAGCACTGGATTTAAAAAAAATCTTAGAAGTGTTGAATTAGAAGTAGGTAAAAAAAAATGGAAAAATTTTAAGTTTATCAATGGTGATATATCTAATTTGAAGGTCTGCAATAAATCAATAAATAATGTTGATATTGTAATTCATCAAGCGGCAAGGGGATCTATACCTAAATCAATAAAGAATCCAATTGGAACAAATAACGATAATATTACTGGTTTTTTAAATATATTAAATTGTTCAAGAGAAAATAATATAAAATCATTTGTTTATGCATCCAGTAGTTCAGTTTATGGAGATAGTAAGAGACTTCCTAAAATTGAGGAAATAACAGGAAAAATATTATCTAATTATGCTTTAACAAAAAAAGTTAATGAGGAGTATGCAAGGCTATTTTATGACTTATATGGATTTAAATCAGTTGGATTAAGGTATTTCAATGTGTTTGGAAAAAGACAAAATCCTAACGGCGATTATGCAGCAGTAATTCCAAAATGGATTCACAATGCAATAAACAACAAACCGATATTAATTAATGGCGATGGTAAAACCTCAAGAGATTTTTGTCCAATATCAAATGTTGTCCAGGCAAACATTCTTGCTGGAATTGTAAATCTTAAGAAAAATAGTTATATCTTTAATGTCGGCACAGGTTCAAGAATAAATTTAAAAAAATTAAGTAAAACAATTTATCAAAAACTAAAAATTAAAAAATCAAATCAAAAAATTTATTATAAAAACTTCAGAAAAGGAGACATTAAACATTCATTGTCTAGTATTAAGAATATAAAATTTTTTTTAAAATATAAGCCTATGGTCTCTTTTGAAGAGGGCATTCATGAAACGATAGAATGGTTTGAAGAAAATGATTTCAGTAATAGTTAAGCTTTTTAATTTTTTTGACAAAAGATACAAATCTAAATTAATTTTGTTACAATTTTTATTGATAACCTCTGCGATTTTTGAAATTGTATCTATTTTTTCTATAGGGCCATTAATTCAAATTTTGAGTAATCCAGATATTATTTATGACGAAAATAATTATATTTCTAAAGTTTATAATTATTTTGATTTTAAATCTTTTGAAAGCTTTTTGCTTTTAGTGGTTTTAATAATTTTTACTATTCTTTTTTTATCTACAATTATTTTAACTTATAGTACTTACCAATTGAGTATGATTTCTTCAGGACTAGGTCAATTATTGAGGAATAATTTATTTAAATATTTCATTTTCCAGGAATGGCTTTTTCATGCAAGATCAACTGCAAATGATTGTATTGAAAAAATTTCATTTGAAACAGGAAGAGTATCCACAGGTCTTATACTTCCTGCATTATTAATTAACGCTAAACTATTAACAGGGATATTAATTCTTGTATCTTTAACTATATATAATCCCTTAGCATCTATTATTTGTTTTGTTCTTTTTGGCTCAATTTATATATTTATATTCAAATTAGTTAAATCAAGGATCATAAATCATGGTGTTGCCCAAGGTGAGAAAATGGATTTAATGTATAAAATTATGAGTGAAAGTTTCATAGGTATTAAAGAAGCTATAGTTTATGGGAATCAAAAAAAATATTTTGATTTATTTGCTGAAAGTGGAGAAAGTTTTGCAAATTCAACTGGTAAAGTTTCATTTTTAGGAAATGCTCCAAGGTATATTTTAGAGTTCATTGCAATAGTAATAATTATATTTTTTATTATATTTATTATAATAATAGCAAAAACTGATTTTAACCAAACGCTACCAATTTTATCTATATATATTTTTGCGGGATATAAATTGTTACCAATTTTTCAACAAATTTATTTTAGCTCTACTCAAATTAAATCAGCAATACCAGCCTTTAATAAAATAGAGATAGAATTAAAAAAAAGTTTATCAACTAATTTTGAAAATGAAAAAAATAACACTTCAAACTTTCATTACGATAATTTAAATAGCATAATTTTTAATCAAGTGTCTTTCTCATATTCTTTTGAAAGTAAAGACAAAAAAGCTGTAAAAGATATATCGTTTGAACTAAAAAAAAATTCTTTAAACTATATTGTGGGACCATCCGGCTCTGGAAAGTCTACTTTATTAGATCTAATTTTGGGATTAATATTTCCAGATAATGGGAAAATCTTGATTGGTAATTTAGATTTAAATAAGAAAAATTCAAAAAATTGGCATGAAAATATTGGATACGTAGGTCAAAATATTTTTTTAATAGATGATACAATAAGAAATAATATATGTTTTAGTAATAAAAATGAAATTGTAGACGAAGAAAAATTGAAACAAGCAATTAAAAAATCCTGTGTTGATAAATTTCTAAAAGATTTACCCAAAGGTATTAATACTATAGTTGGAGACAGAGGTATAAAACTTTCTGGAGGTCAAAGACAAAGAGTTGCTATAGCAAGAGCTTTTTATCAAAATAAAAAAATATTAGTATTTGATGAAGCTACTGCTTCATTAGATGGAATAGTAGAGCAAATTGTAATTGATAATTTAAAAGAATTTTCAAAAAGCAAAATTGTAATAATGGTTACTCATAATGTAAAATTATGTGAAAAAGCAGATCAAATTTTTCTTTTAGAAAATGGATCAATAAAAGAAAATGGAGATTTTAGTAAATTAAAAAATGATCTTTTATTTAAAAAATTATTAAATGAATTATAAATTTTTTGTAATTTTTTATTTGCAAACAATAAAGTGAACAATACTTGAATGGAAATAATTTTATTAGGTTTTTTAATTCGCATCTCACTTGCAATTATTGATGTTCATTTCTTTCCTTTGCCAGGTGGTGAATTTGATGCTTTTAGTTTCAATAGAGTTGCAACTGAATTTAGTAACCACTTAGATTCGGGAGATTCATTGGGAAATTTTGATTACAAGCATGGGTGGATTTATTCTATTTTTATTGGTTATGTTTACTATATCTTTGGAGCATCAAATCTTTTAGGTTCATTTTTATCATGTCTAGCTTGGTTGATATCGGCTCTAGTAATAAGAAAAATTATGATAAAATTGAACTATCAAAAAAAAAATATCTATTTAGCTTTATTGATATATGTGTTTTTATTTCCAACCTCAATTATTTATACTTCGCTAATGTTAAGAGAGGCTTATTTACTTCTTTTCTCAAACTTATTATTATTATTTATTGTAAATTTATATTTAACTGACGTTTATTATCACAAAATATTGAATCTAATTTACTTTCTATTAATATCGTTAATATTGGCTTTATTCCACAAAGCAGGATTAATATATATTGTATCATTACTATTATTTTTTACTCTATTTTTTTTAATTAAATTTGCAAAAATTAAAAATGTGCTAATTATTTTTAATTTTTTTTTATTAATTTTTGTATTTGAATATTATGGAATCTGGGAAAAAATTTTTCTCACTATAAAAAGCTATCAGTTAGGCCATTTTGAAAAATTTGAAAATACAAGAGCACTTTATTATTCTATCTATGAAATTTCGTTAAGAGAATATAATTTAATTAATTTTTTTACGCAATTTTTGAAGAATATTTTCAATTATTTTATTCAACCTACATTATTTAGAATATCAGATTTTAAAGACTTACCTGCAATTTTAGAGAATAATATAAGAATATTTATTTTAATAGCGGTAATTTATAAAATATTTACTAAAATTAAAAATAAAAATTTATTTATCATTTTATTTTTGATGTATTTGCTTTCAGAGTTTGTGTATGCGCAAGCAACAGTTAACTGGGGGACTGCTTCAAGACATCATGTACCAGCAATGGGTTATTTGGTTTTATTATTATTTTTTCCAAAAAGTAAAAAGACTTCGTTTAAAGTAAATTTAAAAAAATGAAAAAAAAAATATTTTTTTTAGTTAATACGGATAGTTTTTTTTTAAGTCACCGATTTGATATTGCTAGAAAAATGATTAAAAAAAATTATGAGGTGCATATTGGAACAGAATTTTCAAAATATAAATCATTATTTTTAAAATTAGGTATTAAGACACATAAAGTTAATTTTTATAGAAATAGCTATAATTTATTAAAAGCTATTAATTCTTTAATGGATGTCTTTTTTTTATTAAAAAAAATTAAACCTGACATACTTCACGTAATTTCCATCAAACCCATTATTTTTGGTGGTTTAATTTCTTTTATAACTCCTGTTAAATCTTTAGTTATTTCTGTATCAGGATTAGGGTCTATGTTTATTAATCAAGGATTTTTTTATAGCTTAAGAGAATATATTTTTAAAACATTGTATAAGATTATTTTTCTCTTTTCTAATTTGAAAGTAATTTTACAAAATAAAGACGATTTAAATTATTTGATAAAAAAAAGTAATCTAAAAAAAAAAGATGTTGAAATTATTAGAGGATCGGGTGTTGATTTAAATAATTTTAAATTTTCAAATATCCCAAAAGGACCACCTATAATTTTAATGGCATCAAGAATAATTAAGGATAAGGGTGTTTTTGAGTATATTGAGGCAATAAAACTTTTAAAAAAAAAAAATTTTAACGGAAAATTTTTTTTAATTGGTGATATTGATAATGAGAATCCAAGTGCTATTTCAAATTCTTTAATTAGATTGTGGACAAAAAAAAAAATTGTAGTTTATTTAAAGCATCAACAAAATATTATAAAATATATAAAAAAATCTACCATTGTAGTTTTACCATCTTATAGAGAAGGTTTCCCTAAAGTTTTAATGGAGGCAGCTGCATGTGGTAGGCCAGTTATAACTACGAATGTGCCTGGCTGCAAAGATGCTATAATAAATCGAGTTACAGGTTATTTAATTCCAGCAAAAAAATCAAAACCTCTTGCCGATTTAATATTTAAATTATCAAAAAAAAGAATTACCTTAAAAAAAGTGGGCAGGTCTGCAAGAATTCATGCGGAGAAAAATTTTGACATAAACAATGTTGTTTCTAAACACCTTTCTATATATAAAAAGATTTTAAATGATTAAAATACTTCCACAAAGTGAGAAATAAAATTAGTCTGATTATACCAGCTCTTTCTTCAAATTTTTATGTTGAAGATTTTTTAACAAATATTCTTTATTGGAAAAAATTACCAAATGAAATAATTATCATTAATATATCAACAAAACTTCATGTAAATGAATTCATCGTTAATAAACTAAAAAAAAAAAAAGTTGATTTAGTTATAATTAAAAAGAGAAATCTTTTCCCTGGAGCCGCAAGGAATCAAGGACTTTTAAATGCGAAGTATAAATATGTTTTATTTTTAGATATGAATACACAGCCATTTGATAAAAATTGGTTAAAAATTAATTTTGAATATATGGTTAGAAATAATTTAGACGGATTATCTGGAAAAACATTATATCTTGCAGATACTTTTATTGAAAAAATTATACGTGCTTCCACGTATGGTAAGGCTGCGTTGCAAACTATTCCAGGATCTATTTTTAAAAAAGAAATTATTTTTCAAGTAGGAAAATTTAATGAAAGTTCTAGAGCAGGAGAAGATACTGATTGGTTAAAAAGATTATATAAATTTAACTTTAAAGTTAGAAATTCTTTAGAACCTATTTATTATAAGGGTTTATATAAGACGAACTTTAATTTTATAATTAGAAAATGGATCAGAAATTATTACAGTTCAGCAGCCTTGCCACACTTAAATACACAAAAAAATTTTTACATGCTTACATTATTTTTTATTTTTTTCACAATTGTTTTTAATTGGAATTACTCAACATTATGTTTTACCAGTGAATTATGTTTAAAAAGTTATGAAGAGAGCGATAGTTTTTTTATACCACATATTACCAAGATTTTTTTGATGATTACTTTAATTATTTATACATTATTTAGAGGAATTTATTTTCCAGTTAAAAAAAGAATACGGTTAAAATTTTTATTTCCTCTAAATTTTATATTTGTGACAATATTTTCTTTTATTTTAGATCTAGTAAAGCTTTTAACTTTTTTATTCCTATTCTGGTTGAAAATATTCCGATAATAACACATACAAAAAGTGATAAAGAAAAACCAAATATAGCAAAAGATGTTAAAGACACTAAAAGAGTTGGCGAAAGACTGACTTTTTCAATTTGCCCATTAATTCTTATTATTTTTTCATTACTAAGTTTATTTATAATTCGCTCTACTTTCTGAAAATTTAATACTTCTAGAGAAGATAGTATTTTCAATTTATGTAATTCAAGCTCTAGGAATTTGGTTGAATTGCTATTTTTTAGATCCCTCAATAATACATCTAATTCTCTTAATAATTTTATTGTACCTGGGGTGGTATCTGATCTAGATAACAATATTTCTACTAAGGAAGATGCCTCTTCAGTAATGCCCAGTGGTTGAACACCTTCTCTTTCAAAAAATTCTAATGAAACAATCAAATCTTCTTTTTTATATTTTCTCAATAAATCAGAAACATTTCGATTAATTTCACCTAATTTTTTAATAAAGTCTACTATTTCAACTTGAAGATTTTTATTTACTGACAAAACAAGCATATCAAGATTTTTATCTAAATTTTCTAGAGAATCTTCAGCATTAAAGGCTATAATTTTTGGACTAATTACTAAGTTCTTAAAAAAAGTATTTTTATTAATCATAGACTGTTTGATTATTTTTTTTCTTACGAAAGAATCTAAAAGATCTATTGTTGTAAATTCAGGTATGTTAGTAAGAATTTTATCAATAGCACCAACGTAAACTTCAGCAGCATTTGTTCGCTCTATAGAATATTTAACATACCATCTTTGTGTCAAGTTCTGATTATAAAAATAACCACATAAGGTAAAAGCTAATGTTACTAAAACAATTAAACTAATTTGAAATTTTAGGGTTAAAAATTTTTTCATACTTTTCTAGATGTCTTATAGTAATAAATAAAAAGAAAATACATTAAAAAAATTACTCCAATAATATAAAATTTATTAAAAGTAGAATTTAATGAAATTAATATTGGCACGTTTACAAAAAGAAAATAGCTTATTAATGCTCCCTTTTTTGAGTATTTGTTAATTAGATAGTGATGTAGATGATTTTTATCTGCAGTTGATGGTTTTTTTTTATTTAAAAGTCTTTCAAAAAATAACCTTACCATATCTAAAACTGGAATAAGAAAAATAATTAAGATATTTTCTGCACTATTCTTGTGATTTGGAAGATTAATATTTTCATTATGGAGATATATTATTAAGAAAGCGATTAAAGAAGACAACATTAGAGATCCAGCATCTCCTAAAAAATGCTTCCCTTTATAATTGTGTATAAAACTTATTGTCAAATTGATCAAAATAACATTTATTATTAATTCTAAATTATTTTCATAAATCTGACTAATATATATTAACCAAAAAAAAATTAACCCTGTTGCAAGTCCATTTATTCCGTCAGCTAAATTTAGTGAGTTAATTAGTGTAAAAATACAGATAATAGTAAATAATATACTAAAGTTTCCTAAATCAAAAAAGAAATCTAAACTAAAAATATAAAATTTGCTTACAATTAATTTTTCAGAGCTCATACATAAAATTAAGCTAACTAATACAATAAAAAATATTTTTTTTGATGCGCTTAAGTTTAATTTATCATCGAAAAAACCAACAAAAAATATTAAAATAGATCCAATTAATACCTTATTAAACTCTTCATCAAAAAAATTTAAAAAATAATTTAATCCTAGAAAAATTAAAATTAGAATAGTTACTGAATAAGACCCAGTTTTAGGTGTAGGCATTTTATGAATTTTTCTACTTTGATCTGGTAGATCTATAACATTTAGTAATTTACTAATTTCTTTCCTAAATGCATAAATTGCAAAGTAAACGAAAATTGAAAATATTAATATTAAACTATTATCTATCATTTTAATGATTGTTTTTGTTTATAATTTAGGTATTAAAAAAATGATATTAAAAAATAAATATTATTTGCATAACTAATAAATGATATTTAATTAAAATTATAAAATAAATTTGAAAATTTTAATAATTTCCCCCGTATACTCCCTTGCTGGTGTACCACTTGCTCAACTTAGGTTAGCAAAGTCTTTAGGTGAAATTGGTCATAAAGTTGATCTTATTTATGGGTGTAAAAAATTTAATAAAATTGAAAAATCAAAAAATATTAAAATTCTATTTTTTAATAAATATAGAGTTATAGGAATGCTTTTACCTTTAATTAAATATTTGATTTTAAATAAACCTAAAATAATCTTTTCGGCCGAAGATCATTTGAATGTGATTGTTGTTCTAGCAAAAATAATTTCTTTTTCAAAAGCTAAGATAAGTGTTTCATCTAGAGTTACTCCAATTGATACATATCGAAATTCTGACAATTTATTTTCTAAAGGATGGTTTTTAAAAAAATTTTTTCCTTTGGTATATTTGAAGGCAGATGTAATGACTTGCGTTGCAAAAGATATGGTTAAGCAGTACAGAAAAATGTTTAAATATACCAAACAAGTAGGTGTATATAATATTGTTCAAGATAAAGACTCAATTATAAAAATGAGAGAAAAATTAAATCATAGATGGTTTGATAAGAATAAATCACAATTAATTGTTGCATCAGGAAAATTAGCTAAATGGAAAGGTTTTGATATTTTAATAAATGCTGCAAAAATATTAAATGAAAAAAAAATAAATTTTAAAATTGCAATTATTGGAGGAGGCCCAGAAAAAAAATCCCTAAGTAAATTAATTAAAACAAATAATTTAGTAAGTAAAATTAAAATTATTAGTCCTGTAACAAACACATTAAAATATTTTTTCAATGCAGATATTTTTGTTTTGTCATCTAGAGTTGAAGGAATGCCCAATGTAATGATTGAGGCAATGATGTGTGGGTGCACAGTTGTTGCTACTGATTGTCCAACTGGTCCAAAAGAAATTATTGGAAATAATACTTATGGTTATTTATCAAAGTTTAACGATCCCCAAGATCTTTCAAAAAATATTTTAAAAGCTATGAACAAAAAAATTTCCAAAGATAAAACTAAAAAAATTTTAGAAAAATTTTCAACTACTCAAGTGATTAAAAAACATTTTTCTTTATTGAAAATTAAAAAAAAATATTGGAAAATAAATTAATGAAATATGTTTTAGATTTATCCAGTTTAGATATATATGCTTCAGGAGCAAAACAAAGATTTTTAACTTTATATTCTGAACTGATTAAAAATAGTAAAAAAAAAAATTTTTTAATTATTTACACATCTTTTAAAGATGTTAAAAAATATTTTAACTATCCCAATGTTTCTTTCAAACAAAACAATTTTTATCAGGATAATTATTTAAAAAAAATAATTAGTATTTTAAATATATATTTTTTTATTTTTTTTAATCCAAAAAAAATAAAATCAATTGAATACTTTACGCTTCCTTTTATAGGTATTTCAAATTGTAAAATAATATTTACAATTCATGATTTAAGAAGAATTTATTTTTCAGATTTCTTTGTTAAAAAAATAGCTTATAAAATTTTTTTTAAATTTTTTCTAAACAGAGCTGACAAGATTATTGTAGTATCTAAAGCTATTAAAAATGAAATTTTAAAGTATTTTAATAATTTAAAAGTAAAAGTAATATATAACACAATAGATCTAAGCTCATTTAAAAAAATTTCTCTAAAAGATATTAAAATAATTAAGAAAAAATATAATTTACCAAGAAAATTTATATTGACCGTAGGACACCAAGAAAAAAGAAAAAATTATTTAAGATTAATTAAAGCAATTAAAATTTTAAAAAAAAATGAAAAGAATATTTTTTTAGTTATTATTGGTCAAAAAGCTGATGAAACAAAGAATATTTATAACTTAATAAAATCTTTAAATTTAAATTCAAATATAAAAATTTTTTCAAATCTTAATAATTTTGAAGTAAGGTGTTTTTATAAACTTGCCAATCTTTTTGTTTTTCCATCTATTTATGAAGGTTTTGGAATTCCTATTTTGGAGTCTATGGCAGCAAATACCCCAATGACATTAAGTAACACAGAGGTGTTCAGAGAAATTACTCTTAACCAAGGAGTATATTTTGATCCATTTGATCCACTTTCAATTGCAACAAAAATAAATTATGTAATGTCGGAAAAGGCTATAAAAAAAAAACTAATAAATTTTGGGAAAAAAAGAGTTAAACTATTTACCTTATCCTCTCAAAAGAAAAACTTAATTGATTTGTATAAAAGTATATAATTATTAATTTTATAAAAGATCGTTAATTTTGCTTATTTAAAATAGACAATATGACCAATTAATATTTCAATTTAACTTTGACAAATAATCTTTATATAAGTATAAGACTTTGCCTGGTAATTATTGCGAAAGGGCAATACCCGATCCCATTCCGAACTCGGAAGTCAAGCCTTTCTGCGCCAATGGTACTTTGTCTTAAGACACGGAAGAGTAGGACATTGCCAGGCATTTAAATATTATGAAAATTAAAAGTTCATTAAAATCTATAAAAAAAAGAGATCTTAACTCTAAACTTGTTAGAAGAAGAGGTCGTGTCTACGTTATAAATAAAACTAATCCAAAATTCAAAGCAAGACAGAAGTAATTTTTATGGATAATGAAGACCATAAAAATACCTGGGACAATTTTACAAAATTTGTGTTGTGGGGAACAGTCGCAGTTATTTGTGTATTGGTTTTAATGGCAATATTCTTACTGTAAGATTACTTTATGAAAATTGCTTCTATTTTAGAAAATCAAAAAATTGAAAAAAGAATAGCAATTACCCCTGAGATAGCAAAAAAATATATATCCCTTGGTCTTGAAGTTTATTTACCTGAAAATTATGGAAGTCATCTTGGAATTAAAGATGAAGAATATGAAGAATTAGGTGTATCAATTTCAAAAAATGAAAAAGAAATCATAACTAATGCAAATATTATTGTTCAGTTAGGTTTATTGGATGATGATAAAAACTCTATATTAAAAGAAAATCAAACATTTGTTGGAATTCTAAATCCATTTAAAAATAAAGAAAAAATAAATGAATTAGTTAAAAAAAATATTAATACATTTTCTCTTGAATTACTCCCAAGAATAACTCGAGCTCAATCTATGGATATATTATCCTCACAAGCAAATCTTGCAGGTTATAAAGCAGTAGTAGAATCGTTTGCTCATTTTGAAAAAGCAATTCCAATGATGATGACTGCAGCAGGAACTATTCCTGCAGCAAAAGTGTTAGTAGTTGGTGCAGGTGTTGCAGGGCTACAAGCAATTGCAACCGCAAAACGAATGGGGGCAATAGTATTTGCAACAGATGTTAGAATGGCATCAAAAGAGCAGGTTGAAAGTCTAGGTGGAAAATTTTTAACAGTTGAGGGTGCAGAAAATTTAGAAACTGAAGGAGGATATGCAAAAGAAGCATCAGATGATTTTAAAAAGAAGCAAGAAGAATTATTATCAGAGACATTAAAGAAAATTGATATTGTAATTTGTACAGCCTTAATTCCAGGAAAAAAAGCACCTATAATCATTAAAGAAGAAATGATTAAAAATATGAATTCTGGTTCAATTATTTATGATCTAGCAGCAATTCAGGGTGGAAACACAGCTTATACTCAAGTTGATGAAATTGTGGATAAAAATGGTGTTATAATAATGGGTGAAAGTAATATTTTAAATAAACTTCCAACTTCTTCATCAAATTTATATGCAAAAAATGTATTTAATTTTGTGTCAAATTTATACGATAAAGAAAATAAAAAAATTAATATAAATTTAGATGACGAAATAATAGAGAAGACTTTAATAAAATAAAATAATGGAAATAGATCCTTTTATATTCAGATTAAGTATTTTTATCCTTTCAATTTTTATAGGATATTATGTGGTTTGGAGTGTAACCCCATCACTTCATACTCCTT
>Ga0209425_10004037_pt1 | contig 15217 bp, 16 predicted proteins | sample COG_05_FD_184749 | JGI IMG/M metagenome (GOLD analysis project Ga0209425, IMG submission 184749) | Pelagic Microbial community sample from North Sea - COGITO 998_met_05 (SPAdes) (version 2) | ecosystem: Environmental > Aquatic > Marine > Neritic zone/Coastal water | place: Helgoland, sampling...
AAGATAATTCCAATTCCAACACCGGCACCAGCTAGAGCTATTGCTGCTAGTCCTGCTCCGATCATTTTTGCTGCTTCTAATTCCATTATATCCTCCTATAAGTTAATGGTGTAAATTTAATGCATCATTTAAATAGATGCAGGTTAAGATTGCAAAAACATATGCTTGAAGAAAAGCAACTAGTATTTCCAAACCAGTTAGTGCAACCGAAAAACTCAGTGGAAGCCATCCACCAACTATTCCGAGGCTTATTACAAAGCCACCGAAAACTTTCATCATAGTATGACCAGCCATCATGTTAGCAAATAAACGAACTGAAAGACTTATTGGTCTACTTAAATAAGAAATAATCTCTATAACAACTATTAGTGGCAGAAGAACTGCCGGCACTCCACTTGGTACAAATAATTTTAAATAGCCAAAACCATGTTTTAAAAAACCAATTATCGTTACTCCGACAAAAATAAACGATGCTAAAATAAAAGTGACGATTATATGGCTTGTGACTGTAAATGTATAAGGGATCATCCCAAACATGTTGCAGAATAGTACAAACATGAATAAAGAAAAGATAAATGAAAAATATGGTTTAGCTTTAGATCCCGCTGTATCACTAATCATTTTTGAAACAAAACTATAACTTAGTTCTGCTAGTAGCTGAATCTTGTTAGGTAGTAATGAATTTTTTTTTGATCCAAGATTAAAAATTAATAATATTGCTAAAGAACTAATCACCATAAACAAACTTGCATTTGTAAAAGATATATTTATTGCCCCTATTTTAATTTCTGGTCCAATTCTATAAACTTCGAATTGGTGCATTGGATTTGTTGCCATAATTTTTTAAAAATTTATTTTTGCATATTTTTTGCAGATCTGAATACGTTTATAATGCCAGCAGTCACACCTACAAAAAAAAATATTAATATTAACCAGGGCTTAGTACCAAAGGTCGTGTCTAAAATAAACCCTATAATTGTCCCAACTGCTACCGCAGACACCAATTCTGTACTTAATTTAAAGGCAGTCCCAATAGAAGAGGGTGGCTCTTTATCTTTGTATAGGTTTCCCTTAGAAATTTTAGCTTTTGCAATCTCCAGGCGAGTTTTAAGAGAATCTTTTGGCATCTATTTATTATGCAACCATACTCTCAGCTTTTTGTAAATCAACAGCCACTAGTTGGCTAATGCCTTTTTCAGGCATAGTCACTCCATACAGCCTGTTCATTTTAGACATTGTGAGAGCATGGTGAGTTACAATGATAAATTTAGTATTAGTTATTTTTGTTAAATCTTCTAACAAAGCACAAAATCTTGTTACGTTAGCATCATCTAATGGAGCGTCGACTTCATCTAATACGCAGATTGGTGATGGGTTAGTCAAAAATACTGCAAAAATAAGTGATAAAGCAGTTAAGGCTTGCTCACCGCCAGATAGTAAAGTTATAGATTGTAGTCTTTTTCCTGGAGGACTTACTAGCATTTCTAAACCAGCTTCAAGTGGATCATCAGAATCTACCAATTCTAATTTTGCATTTCCTCCATTAAATAGTTTTGTATAAACTTCATTAAACTTTCTATTAACTTTTTCAAATGCTTCTAAAAGTCTCTCTCTTCCTTTTTGATTTAATTCATTAATACTTTCTTTTAACTTAATGATTGCTGAAACAAGGTCTTCTCTATCTTGTTCCATTTTTTTTATTTCAATTTCATATTTACTTGTTTCTTCATCTGCTCTTAAATTAACAGAACCAAGTTTTTCTCTTTCTCTCTTTTTTTCATCTAAAGCTTCTTCTTGAGCCACAGAGTCTGGTAGCTCTTCAACACCATTTAAATTTGAGTTTTCAAGAACATCATCTTCTTTAAGGTTGAGTTCAGAACTAACTCTTTCTAGCAGATCATCTTTACGTTTTTTTAATCCTTCAACAGTCGCACCTGAGCTTGCTTTTCTTTCTCTTATTTGAATAGATTTTTCTTGAACTTCATTTAATTCAAGTCTTAATGAATTAATTTTTTTATCTGTTTCTTCAATTATTTTTTCATTCTCAATTTTTTCATTACTAGCAATTCTCAAACCCTCAGTGATTTGTCCTTTTTTCTCTGCTTGGACTTTGGGCTGTTGATCACGCTCATTTAATTGTGATAGTAATTTATTCTTTCTTTCAGTTAGCTCTGAAACCATTTTTTCAGAATTTGAAAGTAAGTTCTTCCAACTTTCAATTTCTGATTCAATTGCTTTAATTCTTTCATTTCTTTTTATAGACTCTTTTTTTATTGATTGATTTTTACTAAAGCTATCAGCATATTTTTCTTGCAACAATTTAATATTTTCATTTTTTTTACTAATATTAGATAATTTTTTTTTGCTGTCTTCATCTTCAAGATTATTTAAGAAATCATCTATTTCTATCTGACATCTATCAAGGAGAGTGAGAGCCTTATTAATTTCATTGTTATCAATCAATTCTTTTGCTCTAGTAATTGTATTTTTAACACTTTTAATTGGCCCAGTTGAGAGATTTATATTCCCATCTGCAAAAATACTAATAATTTCATCTACAGAATTTTGTTCATCTTTTAATAGATTTTTTGCTTTTTCAAGATCTTCGTTTGATAGTTTTTCTGTCTCAAAATATTTGGAATCTATCTCTATTAATTCAGTTTTCTCTTCCTTTAGCCTTCTTTCATTTGAATTGGCATCAATTACAATTCCTTTTTCTCTGTCTATATCTTCTTCAATAGTTTTTAGAGATTTTTTGATATTTTCAATTTCATCTTGTGTTCTAACATTTTCTTCATCTAAATTTTGTAGCTCTAAATTTAATCTTTGAATTTTAGATAAGTTTTCAATATTTTTTTCTCTTAATGGAGAAACTTTATCTGTTTCGGTTTTAATTAAACTTTCAAATTTAGAAATCTGTTGATTGAAGTTGTTCACTTCCCCTTCAGCTTCATTGTTGATCTCATTTTCTATTTTAATTTCATTATCAATGTCTAATAATTTTAGATAATACAATCCTGCTTCAATTTTTTTTATTTCTTCAGATATAAGTTTATATTTTGTAGCTTCTTCAGCTTGTTTCTGAAGGTTTGCTAGCTGCTTTTCTTGTTGTTTTCTTAATTCATCAGCTCTTTTTAAATTTGTCTCCGCTGCGTTTAATCTAAGCTCAGCCTCGTGTCTTCTAACATGTAATCCTGAAATATTAGCTGCCTCTTCTAAAATTGTACGTCTGTCTGTAGGCTTAGCAGTTACTAAGGCCCCAATACGTCCTTGACTAATCATTGATGGTGAATGAGCACCTGTAGATAAATCTGCAAAAAACATTTGAGCGTCTCTGGCCCTAACTTCTTTATCATTTATATAAAATTTAGAACCTTTATCTTTTTCAATTTTTCTTCTAACTTCAATTTGATCCATTTCTTTGTATTGTAATGGCCCTTCACGATTTGCATTATCTAAACTAATTGAAACTTCTGCTATATTTTTTGAAGCTTTATTTGACGTTCCATTAAAAATGACATCTTCCATTCCAGAGCCCCTCATACTTTTTGCAGAAGTTTCTCCCATCGCCCATCTTAAAGACTCTACAATATTAGATTTTCCACAACCGTTAGGGCCAACTATTCCTGTCAACCCATCTTCAATAAGAAAGTTAGCTTTATCAGCAAAAGATTTAAATCCATTAAGTTGGATTTTTTTAAACTCCATGGGTTAACTTATATCAGTTTTTCCAGGTATTTTTTTATATTTTTATAATTCAGTGTTTTTTCAAACTTTTTATCATTAATTATAATCGTAGGAGTAGCATTCACTTTATATTTTTTTACACCCTCGATTCGATCATTTAAGACGTAATCTTCGACAGCTTTATCTGCTAAGCACTTTTCAAAATCTAAAGTTACACCCTCATCTTCTAAAAAATTCTTTAAATACTTTGTGGCTTCTTCTGGTGTTTTACCTTTTGCCCATTTTTTTTGGCCATAGAATAAAATATTTAGCACATTTGCATTTCCGTCATTATTACATTGTCCAATTTTGGAAGCATTAAATGCTGCAATATCTAGAGGAAAGTGTCTAAATTCAATTCTAACTAAACCTTTATCTATAAAATCTTTTTTAAGGCTTGGATAAACACTCTCATGAAAGTCTGCACAGTGACCACATGTCAACGACTCATACGCAATTATCGTTATTTTAGCATTTTTTTCACCTACTGAAATTCTTTTAATAGACTTAATGTCTTCTGCAATAAGGTTGGACCCAAAGCCAACAAGCATTACAAATAATATTGAAAATATTTTTTTCATCTTTGTTTAAATAGTTTAGTTAATTCTAATAGTGATTTTTTAATTTTATCGTTCTTAATAGTATTAATTCTATCTGCATATTTGCTATTTGTCACATGATTTTCATTTTTATCTATCTTTTTAAATTTAGTTTGGGCATCATCAAAACTGATAAATTTTAATTTTTCAACAACAGTGTACCCAAAAAAACTATTCATTTTATCCATGATTTCTTTTTTTGAATATTCTAAGTCTATTTCATGTCCTCTTTTTACCATCACATGTAAAGTGCTAACTCCAAATTTGTTAGAATTTTTAAATGATTTTGGATAACATATCTGAAAAATTTTATTACCAACTATGTATTTCCAATTATTTAAAGTTTCAGAGAATATGTGACCTTTTTTTTTGATTATTTTTTTAATATTTTTAGGCAAAGTATCTTTAAAAGATCTTAAGCCTTGAATAGTTTTAAGCCTCTGCTTAGTATTATTTTTAAATTGCATATGACAAAATCCATACTAACAAAAAAAATTCTTTATTGGTACGATAATAATAAAAGATCATTACCTTGGAGAAAAAAGTTTTCACAAGTTAAGAGGGAATATTATACTTTAGTAAGTGAATTTATGTTACAGCAGACACAGGTTACAACAGTAATTCCTTATTTTAATAATTTTATTAAAGATATTCCAAGTGTTAGTTCATTAGCAAAAATCAATGAGAGAAAACTTTTAAAATATTGGGAAGGGCTAGGTTATTATTCTAGAGTTAAAAATTTAAAAAAAACAGCACAAATGTTAGAAAAAAATTTTAATGGAAGATTGCCCAATACTATTGAAGAATTAAAGTTATTACCAGGAATAGGGGAATATACAGCAAATGCGATAATGGCAATTGTCTTTAACAAACCATTCATTCCCCTTGATGGAAATATAGAAAGAGTAATTAAAAGATTACTAAATTTAAAATTAATTAGTGAGGTTTCAAAAAAAAAACTTATTAGTAAAAAAAAGATATTTGGCACCTCTACTAGAGCGAGTGATTATGCGCAAGCTTTAATGGAATTAGGTGCACTTATTTGTCGACCTAAGAGCCCTTTATGCAACCAATGCCCCTTAATAAAAAATTGTAAATCTTTTAAGAATAATGACTTTGAAATTATAAAAGAAAGAAAAAAAAATATTGATAAATTTTATAAACTAACAATTTATAAAAAAGGTAATCAATTTTTATTAATAAAGAATACAAAATTTAACTTTTTAAAAAATTTTAAAATATTTCCTATGCATGAAGTATCTAAAAACGATAATTTAGAAAAAAATTTAAAATTTAAAATTTCAAATATGAATATGAGCATAGCTATTCAATTTAATAAGATAAAAGGCTCAATTCCAAACTCTTCTTGGATTGATAGCTCTAAGCTTGATAGTTATACTTTACCATCTTTTACAAAGAAGATTTTTAAATATTTAAAAAAAAATGAATAAAAAAATAGTTATAATAGGCGCTGGGATATCTGGATTATATATTGCTAATCTCTTAAGGCAAAATCAAAATTATGAAATTACAGTGTGTGAAAAAAATAACTCTGTTAATCTAGAACAGGGTTATGGTATCCAGCTTTCAGTTAATAGTATTAAATTATTAAATATAATTGGTTTTAAAAATATCAATTCTAAGGAAAAATTTCATCCAAATAAATTAGATTTTTATTCTTTAGTAAATAAAAAAAAGATATGTGATTTGGACATATCAGCTTTTAATACGAGTGAAGCCAAGTACACAACACTGCAAAGATTTACTTTGATTAATTTTTTAAAAGGGCGGCTACCCGATAATCTGATAAATTATAACAAAAAAGTTACAGCGATTAATTATGAAACTGAAAATATTAAAGTAATTTTTGAAAACAACACTTCAATTAAATGTGATTATTTGATTATATCTGATGGTACTTTTTCAAAAACAAAATCATTAATTGCTAAAAAAGAAATTAATCCACAGTATTTTAATTCCATTGCATTAAGAGCAACTATAGATAAGGATAACCTTAAAGAAATTAACCCAAACAACATCTCTCTATCTTTAGGTTCCAATCTACATACTGTTTCTTATCCAATTAGTAATAGTAATCATTTTAATTTTATTAGTATTCTTAGAAAAAAACTTACAACTAAAGAATTGTCTAACTTCTCTTTATTTGAAAATAAAGAGTTTATCTCATCAGTTTTGTCTGAAATATCAAAACAAATAGATCCAGATATTATCAAAAATTTAAAAGATATTAGGTGCTTTCCAATATTTGTTAGCTCTGAAATATATCAACCAACAAATAAAAAAACTTTTCTTATTGGAGATGCTTTTTTTGCTTTACCACCAACGTTTGCTCAAGGTGCATCTCAATCAATAGAAGTAGCTCATGAAATATATAAAAATTTAGAGGGAGGGGCCAATAAATTAAATCATGAAAGAATTAAAAAAACAAAAACAATTAATATAAAATCAAAATTTAATTATTTTGCTTTCCACTTGTCTAACCCATTAATAATTTGGATTAGAAATATTATAATGAGGTATTTAGTAAGGAACAAAAAATTTATTAATTATTATTTTGGTAAAATATATAAAAACTAGTTTTTTGCAATTAATCTTTGTCTTAAATTATCAATCGGAACAGAAACCCCATTAATATTACAATGCCAATAGGTCCATCCATTACAACTTTCAGAACCTAGTATCTTTGCAGCAATCTTATGAATAGATCCTTCAGCCTGGTTATGCTTGATACTTCCATCAGCCATAATTTTAGCAACAATCTTTTTCTTTTGATCAAATATAGATGTACCAGGTTTTATTATTCCAAGTTCAACCAGTGATCCAAAAGGTATTCTTGGTTTAGATCTATTATTTTTAAGAGTGTCTAAAAAATCATCTTCAATAGGTTTCGTATTTTTTAGTCTTTGTTCAGCTGCTTTAAAATAGTTTTTTTCTTTTTCTATACCATAATAGCTTCTGCCTAATTTCTTAGCTACCGTTGCAGTTGTTCCAGATCCTAAAAATGGATCTAGGATCATGTCACTTTTATTTGAAGACGCCAATAAAACTCTATGAAGTAAAGACTCAGGTTTTTGAGTGGAGTGAATTTTTTTTCCATTTTTTTTAAGTCTTTCAGCACCATTGCATATAGGTAAATTCCAGTCAGACCTCATTTGAAGATCATCATTTAAAGATTTTAAAGATTGATAGTTAAAAGTATATTTTGATTTCTCACTTTTGGATGCCCAAATTAAAGTTTCATGAGCGTTTGTAAATCTTGTTCCTCTAAAATTAGGCATTGGGTTGTTTTTGTTCCAGATAACATCATTTAAAATCCAAAAGCCCAAGTTCTGTATTGCCGTTCCTACTCTAAAAATATTATGATAACTTCCTATAACCCAGATGGCCCCGTCTTTTTTTAAAATTCTTTTACACTCAGAAAGCCAAGCAACTGTAAATTCGTCATATTTTTTAAAGCTTTCAAACTGGTCCCATTTATCATTAACAGCACTAACTTTAGTTCTGTCTGGTCTTGTAAGTGAATTCTTTAATTGTAGATTGTATGGTGGGTCAGCAAAAATAAGATCAAAAGTTTCACTTGGAATTTTTTTTAATTCCTCAAGACTGTCACCATTAATTATTTTATTTTTAAAATTGTTTTTCATTTATATAAAACAATTAGACTCCAAACAGATTCCATGGTCAACTCCAGATTGAATTAATTGGATTCAATTTGTGTTTAGGTTTTTTTAGATAACTAGATATTGTGTTCTCACACGTGAAATTTATAAAAGATCACAAATAGGTGAGAAAGTTTTTCGGTGATATTTAGTAATACCAATTTTCTTGATTGCCTTTAAGTGCTCTTTAGTTCCATAACCTGAATTTGTATCCCATCCATAACCATTAAATCGTTTTGAAATTTTTGTAATAAATCTATCCCTACTTACTTTTGCTACAATTGATGCTGCAGAAATACATGGAATCTTCTGATCTCCTTTAATTACATAGTTTAATTTATAATTTTTAAGATCAGGCAATTTATTACCATCAACCAAAACTAGAGAAGGCTTTGTGTCTAATTTTAATATAGCTCTCTTCATTGCAAGCAGGCTAGCATGTAATATATTTATTTTTTCAATCTCTTTAATTGATGCAGAACCTATAGCCCATATAGAATTATCTTTAATATATTTATCAAGCTTATTTCTTTTAGCTTTAGTTAAACTTTTAGAATCTTTTAATATTTTTTTATTTATAGATTTATTTAATATTACAGCTGCCGCATATACTGGACCAATTAAGCTACCTCTTCCTACCTCATCGACACCAGCTAAAATTTTCATTATATATTTAATTGCAAATCAATAATTTTTTGTTTAATTTTTTTCAAATCTTCCCATGAATATTTTTTATTTTCTGGAAATCTCATAAGATAAGATGGGTTAAAAGTAATGATAACATTATAACTTGTATTTTTGACAATAACCTCTTTCCATTTTCCTCTTTCTTTAGAAATTTTACTATTTAAACTCGTTAACGACTCCATTGCAGTACTACCCATAAGAATTATTATTTTTGGCTTTATGATGGAAATATGTTTTTGTAAAAATTGAGAATATCTTTTAATTTCTGTAGATGTAGGTTTTCTGTCTTCTGGGGGCCTAAAATTTACTGCATAAGTCGAATAAATATTTTCTTTTTTAATATTTATTGCATTAAGCATTTTTTTTAAAAGATTTCCAACTTCACCCAAAAATGTTTTTCCTGAATTTTCTTCTTCAGTGCCTGGCGCATCACCAACTAACATTATAGAACTATTTATATTTCCATCTCCCAAAACTATTTTTTTTGAATTATCTTTTAAATTACAATTATCAATTGAGTTTATTTCTAATTTTAATTTATTAAGCTCCTTCTCTTTGTTAAATTCATCAAAACCACTATTAATTTGTAGATTATCAGCAAAATTCTTTAATCTATTAATAGGATTTTTGTCAAAAATAAAATCTGAATCAAGTGAGTTTAATAGTTCTGAATGATAATTCGAATTTTGATTTATTGCTTTTTTAGACATACAATGACTTAATGTTCATAAAGTTTTTAAAGTTTGTAATAATATTAATATTTTATCAAAGTCCATTATACTCTAAAAGTGTGACTTTAAATGATTTTAATTCACGACACTTATCCAGCTATTTTTCTGGTATAGTTGCTTATGATAATAGTGATAACTCACAGGCTTTAAAATTTTTTAGATCATCAAAATATTTAATTAAAAAACATAATTCATATCTTGAAAATTATATATATTCACTTGTGCTTGAAGGGAAGTTTCAACAAGCTTCTACCGAAATTAAGCAAAACTTAACAAATGATAATTCTAATTTTTTTGAAGCTCATTTAATACTTGCATTAGATAGTCTTAAAAAAAAAGATTACAAAAAAAGTAAAAAACATTTGCAAAGTTCTTATGAATTTATCAACAATGACAGACTTTCTCTTATAATTGCAGAAACATTAAAACAATATCTGTATGTCTTTGAAGAAAATAAAATTTTGAAAATAAAAAATAAGTTTGGAAATTTTTCTTTTATAAATGAAGTTTTTCAAAGATGTTATTTGAAAGATAAAGACACAAAAGTTTATTTTACAAATTTATTAAATTCACAAAATGATGCAGATTATACAAGATATATTTTTTTCTATTTAAACTATTTATTGGAAAATAACGAATATACAGAAGCAAAAAATATTATAGTCAATTTAGATTACTTAAATTCTTCTTTACTAATATCCCAGTCAAAAAAATGGATAGAAAGCAAAAAAACCGATGAATTTAAAAAGATATTCTCATGCAAGAATCCTACCGACGTAGTAGGTGAGCTTTTTTTTCTTATATCAAACCTATATTCCTCACAAGATGAATATAATAAATCTAACTTTTATTTAAATGTATCTCATTATTTAAATCCTAAATTTAAATTTAATTTATCCTTACTGGCTGAAAATTATTATCTAAATCAAAATTATTCAAAAACTTTAGAGACTCTAGAGTCCTTTGATAAAAGTGCTGAGTTCTATTATTGGTTTAAATTAAAAAAAACAGCACAAATAATTTCAAAAGAGCAAAATAAAGATAAATCCTTAGAGTTCATTAACTCTAATTTTAAAAAAATTGAAAATCCCTCTCTAAAGGTAATTTTTGATGTAGCAAATTTTAATAAAAATTCACAAAAATATAAAGAGGCAATAAGACATTATGATAAAATTATTTCAAAAATTGATGTTAACTCACAACTACACTCTGAAATCTTATATAGACGAGGTGGTAGCTATGAAAGGTTGGGCGATTATATGAATTCAGATAAAGACTTATTGAAATCGTTAGAAATTAACCCTGATGATGCGTATGTATTAAATTATTTGGCTTATTCTTGGTTGGAACGTGAATATCAAATAGACCTATCTTTAGAAATGCTTGAAAAAGCTTATGCCAAAAGAAGAAATGATCCTTACATAATTGACTCAATAGGTTGGGCCTATTATTTAGTTAATGACTTTAAAAAAGCAGAAAACTTTCTAAAACAAGCAGTTCAATTAATGCCTAATGACCCAATTGTAAATGATCATTATGGGGATATTCTCTGGAAATTAGACAGAAAAATACAGGCAAGGTATTTTTGGAAAAGTGTTTTAGATTTAGATGAAACAGAAAATGAAATGAAAAAAAAAATTAAAAATAAATTGATATTAGGTTTGATCAACTCTTAATTTATGAATAGTTTTAAAATCAAATCTCATGCCAAGATTAATTTAGCACTAAATGTTACTGGAAAAAAGTTAAGATTACACAAAATTGAAAGTTTAATCTCTTTCATAGATTTACATGATTTAATCAATTTAAAAAAAATAAATAAAAATGACCATAAAGTAATTTTTAAAGGAAAATTTTCTAAAAATATTAGCAAAACAAATACAGTTTCAAATCTACTAAAACTATTAGATAAAAAAAATTTACTTGATAATCAAAAATTTGAAATTAAAATTATTAAAAATGTACCTCAACAAGCAGGAATAGGAGGTGGCTCAATGAATGCTGCAACTTTAATAAATTTTTTTATTGATAAAAAAATACTTAAAATTAAAAAAAATTCATTAACAAAATTAGCCAATGAAATAGGTTCTGATGTTATTTTGGGAATTAACCCAAAAAATTCAGTTTTATGTCATAATGGAAATATAAAAAAATACAATAAAGACCTTAAATTTTATACGTTAGTTGTAAAACCAAGTTTTGGCTGTTCAACAAAATTTATCTACTCAAAAGTAAAAAAGTTCACAAAACCTCAATTTAATGTTCCAAAATTAAAAATGTTTGATGTGGAATATCTTAAAAATTTAAATAATGATCTTGAAAAAATAGCTTTTAAAAAACACCCAAAACTTAAAAAAATTAAATTTTTTTTGTCAAATTTGCCTAAAAATATGTTTAGTAGAATGTCTGGATCTGGATCATCTATTGTAGCTTATTTTGACTCTAAGAAGGCTTGTAATAATGCATATAGGCAATTTAAAAGAAAATTTAATCGTGATTGGTGTATTATATCAAAAACTATATAATTTTTTTTTTTTTGTGATATATGAATTCAATATTGGGGCATAGCCAAGCGGTAAGGCACTGGTTTTTGGTACCGGCATCCTAGGTTCGAATCCTAGTGCCCCAGCCATATATGAAAAATTTATTAGATAAAATTTTCTTTAGATCCCAAAATCTTAATTATGTTAATTTAGGTTTTAAAGATATTCTGCAAAAAACTGAAGCAAATCAAATATTTGTTGCAATACAGTCTTTTTCCCAAAATAGTGAAATCAGATACGTTGGTGGGTGTGTTAGAAAAATTATCAATAAAGAAAAAGTAGATGACATAGATTTAGCTGTAAATTTAAAACCAAAAGATGTCTGTAATGCATTAAACAAAAATAATATTAAATATTATGAAAGCGGAATAGAACACGGAACGATTACAGCATTAATAAATAATATAAAGTTTGAAATAACCTCTCTCAGAAAAGATATTGATACTGATGGAAGGCATGCAGAAGTTGAGTTTTCAAATAATTGGAAGGATGACGCCTCTAGAAGAGATTTTACTATAAATTGTATTTATGCAGATATTGAAGGAAATTTATTTGATCCTTTTGATGGAAAAAGAGATCTGGAAAACGGAAAGGTTAATTTTATTGGAGATATAGAAACAAGGATTAAGGAGGATTTTTTAAGGGTATTAAGATATATTAGATTTTTTTTAAATTATTCTAAAAATAAACACAACCCAAAAGTTATTAAAGTAATAAAAAAAAACCTAAATGGTGTCTTAGGAATCTCTTCAGAGAGGCTCTTGGATGAATTTCAAAAGCTATTAAAATCTGAAGGTTTTTTAAAATTAGCTACAGATCATGATTGTTTAGAAATTATAAATTTAATTTTTCCTCAAATAAAAAATATTTCTAAAATTAATAAATTAAATAATTACGCTAAAAAAAACTTCTTTAAAATGGATCTTGCTTTTTTAATGGCTTTTCTTGTTATTGATGGAACTGATAATGTGGATTATTTTATATATAAATTCAATCTATCTAAAAAAGATAAAAAAAGGATGTTATTTTTAAATAGTTTTTATTCAGAAAAATTTAATAATAAAACTTTTTTGGAAAAAAATTTAAATAAAGTTTTTTACTTTAATGGAAAAGAAGCCTTAATGGACATTATCTATTTTAAAATTTTTAGATCAAGTAGAACAGATAATAGATTAATAAGATTGATTGAAATTTTTAAAAAAAAAGAAATTCCAGTGATGCCCATCAAGGCTAATATGTTAATAGATAAATTTCAACTCTCGGAAGGAAAAGAATTAGGTAAAAAGTTAAAAAAGATTGAAGAAGTTTGGGTCAATAATAATTTTAATATTTCAGATAAAGAAATTCAAATGATATTGAGTAATTAAACATATTTAACATCTTTTATTTCAAAATTCTTCACACCACCAGGAGTTTTAATTTCGATCAAATCATTTTTATTTTTTCCAATTAATCCTTTTCCTATTGGAGATTGAAAAAATAATAATTTTTTTTTTAAATCTGCCTCATCTCTTCCTACAATTTTATAAGTAATTTTTTCTTCAGTATCTAGATTTTCTAAATCAACTGTTGAACCAAAAATAACCTTTCCATCATTATGTATTTTTGTAACATCAATTACATTTGCTCTAGCAATAATATCATTAATTTGTACTATTCTTCCTTCGTTGTGTGATTGTTCTTCTTTAGCAGCATGATATTCGGCATTTTCTTTTAAATCACCGTGAGATCTTGCTTCAGAAATAGCAGCAACTATCTGTGGGCGTTTTTTTTCTTTTAAAAAAATTAGCTCATTTTTTAGAACTTCAAGTCCAGCTGTTGTTATTGGTTCTTTTTCCATTTTAATCCCATTTTGCTATTGGTGGTAGAGACATTAAAATACCTTCTATATTACCTCCAGTTTGTAATCCGAATTTAGTTCCTCTGTCATAAAGTAAATTAAATTCAGCATACCTGCCTCTTTTAGTATACTGCAATTCCTTTTCTTTTGTAGTCCATTTTTTTTTGTATTTCATTTTTATTATAGAATTAAATAACGCTTGAAAAGTCACACCTAAATCAGATACGAACTTAAAGTCTTTTTCCCAATTATTTTTTTTATAATCAAAAAAAATACCTCCAATACCTCTAGTTTCTTTTCGATGCGGAAGATAAAAATATTCATCACACCACTTTTTATATTTTTTATAATATTTTTTATTATGTCGATTACACATTTTTTTTAATTCATAATGAATAAATTTTTTTTCTTTAGGGTCATTAATGCAAGGTGTCACATCCATTCCACCACCAAACCAACCATATGTTGTATAGATGAATCTTGTATTAAAGTGGATGGCAGGAACATGAGGGTTTTTCATGTGCATAACTATTGAAATTCCAGAGGCCCAAAAACTTGGATCTTTTGAAGCCCCAGGAATTTTTTGACTCATTTTTTTTGAAAATTTTCCATAAACTTCAGAAAAATTTACACCAACTTTTTCAAAAACTTTCCCATTTTTTAAAATTCTAAACTCACCACCACCTTCATCTTTAATTTGACTCCTGCTCCATATTTTAGATTTAAATTTTATTTTATTATTTTCTATTTTTTCGATATCATCACAAATAATATTTTGTAATAATTTAAACCAATTTGAAGAAAGTTTTTTTTTAATTTCTTTATTCATTTATTTAGCAAAGCTAGTTTGCCTTAAATTTTCAGATAAAATTATAGCAACAGAAGAAGCTATGTTTAAAGATCTTTTATTGTTCATCATGGGTATTTTCAATCTATATTTAATTAAATTATGAACATGAGTGGGAACACCAGCACTTTCTCTTCCAAATAACAATGTATCATCACTTTGAAACTTAAATGTAGCATAAGATTTAGATGATTTTGTTGTTAATAATATGATTCTTTGATCTTTTTTTGTCTTAAAAAACTCCTCTGAGCTTTGATAAAATTTTATAAGTTTTTCGTCCATATAGTCCATAACGACTCTTTTAAACCTTTTATCACTAAATAAGAATCCACATGGCTCAATAATCTCTAAATCAGCACCAAGACACGCACATGTTCTAATAATTGCAGCTGTATTTTGAGGAATATCTGGCTCATACAAGGCTATTTTAGGTCTTAAATTCATAGTTTCTGTGTCATTGTTTCATTGGAAAAAAAACTTTTTTCTTATATGAAATCATATATTAGATAACAATATACAAAAAATTAAAGATGTCTGAAAAAAAACCTGAAAGAAGAGAATTTT
>Ga0209425_10004043_pt1 | contig 15205 bp, 24 predicted proteins | sample COG_05_FD_184749 | JGI IMG/M metagenome (GOLD analysis project Ga0209425, IMG submission 184749) | Pelagic Microbial community sample from North Sea - COGITO 998_met_05 (SPAdes) (version 2) | ecosystem: Environmental > Aquatic > Marine > Neritic zone/Coastal water | place: Helgoland, sampling...
TTGCCACTTCGCTTCTTTGTTCTCCGTTCACTATGTCTGTCACTATCTTTGCTGTGCCTTTGCTTATGTGTGCGTCTCCGTCCACTTGGTACATCATTGTACCATCCTCACGAGTGCCGCCTATCACCCACAGCTTTGATGCACAACCACGTATCCTGTTCTCATCTGTCTTTGCAGACTCTGGAAGTGGATCGATATCTCTGGCCTTGTCTATTAGGTAGTGCAACCTGTCGTGTCCTTCCAACAGTTTCAAGTTGTCTCCCATCTCTGTGATCTTGTCTGCTATCATTTTTCTGTTTTGAAAGGTAGGTTCTTGCCTGACAGTTCCTCTGGTTTCGCTTTGTAGTCTCGTTTCATCTGGAAGCCTTCGCCCTCCCTGCCTAGTTGATGTATCTCTGGATCGAACTGTGATCTATTGCTTATGTCTTTTTCTCTTTTTACTTGCCACTTTGATTTTTTTCTATTCTTCATATTACTTGTCTTTAAAATACTTCTCTAACCTTCCCGGTTCCCCGGAGTGCTTCTCATGGTCAGGCAACGGATCTTTCTTTGTTGTTATTACTGGCCATTTTATTGACCATCCTCCGTTAAATTCTACCCATCTTTTTCCTTCTGGGTCTGTGTCCGGTAGTATTGCGTCCTCTGGACACTCTGGTTCACATACCCCACAGTCTATGCACTCGTCTGGGTTTATGACCAGCATGTTCTCGCCCTCGTAGAAACAGTCCACTGGGCAAACTTCGACACAGTCTGTGTGCTTACACATTATGCACTTGTCATTGACTGTGTATGTCACTGTGCTAGAGTGCTTTTAGTGTGCTTAACTTGTCTTCTGCGTGTGCAAGAATCTCAAGTTTCTTCTCAGCAGTCACAACATAGTCTATATGTTCTGCGACACCGATTGGATTTGCTAGGAATACCCTCAGGTCTGCCTTCGCAACTTCGATATCACCTTCCAGTTTCTTTATTAGTGCTTCTTTTATCATTTTTTCTCCTATGTTTTATTTTATATTACATATTGATATTTGTCAAGATGTCTATAAGGGAAACCACTTCGGCTGAACAACATTTTTTTCCGTGTCAATCTTTCCAATCAACGCAGGATTAAAAAAATTTATTAAATCCTTTGACAATTTACCATGTATTGTTTGTTCTATTATCATATTTTCATCACAATTTAACAGTTTTAATAGTCGTGTATCTTTGAAAGGAGTAAAAACAAATGTATTGTCAACGTGCCAAACTTGTATGTCGTTGTATATTAACTCTTTAACTTTTTGTTTTGTGGTTTTTTTAATCTTTTTACATTTTTCTCTATAAATTTTATTAAAAAAATATTTCATGTAAGATTTAGGTGTGCTATCAAATAGTTCTACAATATCTTTTTCGATTAGCATCTGTGTTTGACTAGGACTGCGTAACAGATATTCATCACCATAAAAGCCCGATATCAAACAAGTTGGTTCCGAAAATTGTTGTATTTGTATAAACCCGTAATATTTTTCATATAAGTATTTTTGAAGGGCGTTGTGCCGGGGTTCTATGTCAAATAAATTATATTCTATTTTAAGATAGTCAAAAATACTTCTTGTTAACATAATGTCCAAACCGTTGCTGTTAGGCATCATTAATGGCAAACTATTTGTTTCTACAAATTTCGTTACATTATCAATTAGGACGCTCCTAATAAATTCTTTAGCCGCCACACCCGTTAAAATATAATCATCCGTAGCCACTAGATCTTTATTATATGTAACGTGCCATCCATTATCATAATTTATTTTTGCATCAGCAGGTAGATAATTTTCCAATTTAACAATATTAGAACAAGTTGAGTGGTCATACCAAAGAGGAAAATCTCTTTGACCATTATGATTCAAAGAAATATTGTCTTTGGAGAATTTAATTTCACAGAAGTTATTAGATAGGCCTTTGTGTGCCATGTCCTTGGTCAAAGTCCATTGTGCATCATGGAAAAAATAGAAGTCGTAAAATTGTCGGCAGTTTAAGTTGAAGACATTCTTATAGTTTGGATTTTTGGTTAGAACAAAGTTCATTACATATCTTTGAGTTTGGCTTCCAATTCATGGTAGCCACCAAGGTGTACTCCGTCAAGCCAAATCTGAGGCATTGTTCTTGCATTAGGTACAAGTTCTAATAGGTCCTGTATCTTGTGTCCTTCAGCTATGTTTTTTTCTTCGTACTCTATTCCTTTGTTCTTTAGCAAATTCTTTGCTTTCACACAATAAGGACAGGCCGGTTTGCTCCATACTACTGCTTTCATTATTGGTCTCCTTCTAGTTTCTCTTTAAATTTTATCCAACCATAAAAAACAATGTCAAACCATATGTAGTTTACTACCAAACCCATTATAGTTAGACGCACACCTAGTAAAATTCCTGGCAGGAAGAAAAGCACTAGCCACAACATCAAGAAATACTTCTTCACGTGTTGTGGAGGTATCGCCCAAAATATCCAATTTATCATACTGTGTCATCACCGTGATGATAGAACTTGTTATTGTTTTCAAGTCTATTTAATAAGTTCTTAATTGCTGGGATACGTTTTGTGCCAATGCGATGTATAATTCTCTTTGTTATAAATCTTGTGAACCTAGGCCAGAATCTATATCGTTGAACGTTCTTGTAGAAATCTTGTATTGTATCAAAGCATTTTAATATATCTTTGCTGTGTATTTGTTCTAGTATCCTGTCTTGTGATACTTGTATTAGTATTGTGTGAAATCTTGCAGTGGCATAGTCTAATGTGCCGTAGTACATATCTACCTCAGCCTGACCAGGAGTCCTAGATTTAATATCATCTATGAGCTCTTGATTTTGGCTAACGTAGTATGCTAGATCCATTATTGTTTTTTTACTTTAATTTGTAATGGAAAGTTTTCTTGTCTAGCAAGTAGTGTTGTTTCTATACCTTTTTGCTCCGCAACTTCATGTACATAAGACCCAACTATGCCCTGTCCGTCGGTGTGTATCCTAGTCATGATGGCCTCTGCCTGTTCCTGCGTCTTGCCAAAAATCTGTTTCAGTACTCGTACAACGAATTCTGTTGTTGTTATGTTGTCGTTTAGGAATATAACATCGTACATTCCAGGTTCTTCCAGTTTAATTTTTTCTCTTGTTAGTGTTTGTATATCTGTCATTTCCATAGTGTTATTATAGCATATTAATTTAACTTGTCAATAAGGTGGGGTGGCATATTACCACCCCATCCATTCTGTTTTACTTGATCTCGATGGTCTTTGCTTTCTTGTGGTCTGGTATGATTCTCTCCAGGCTCACCTTAAGCAGACCGTCTTTTAGTTCTGCACCCTTGACTTCAACATCGTTCGCAATAGTAAATGATCTAGAGAACATCCTCTTTGATATACCTCTGTGTATCATGTTACCATCTTCGTCAGTCTCTTCTGGTTTGTCCTGCTTCTTGGACTTGACTGTGAGTTGATTCTCCTTGTACTCGACCTCGATGTCCTTCCTGTTGAAACCTGCAAGTGCAAGTTCTACGTCATAGGTGTTCTCACCAGTCTTTACTATGTTGTATGGTGGGAAGTTCGCGACTGTCCCTTTCTCGAAGAAACGGTCTTCCATCATGTATTCCAGTTGATCGAACACATTGTCGAACCCTACGGTCAGTGGTCTTAGGTTGTTAAAAATAGATAGATTGTTTTTCATGTGCTTTCCTCCTTTTAAGTTTAAGCGAGTTAGTAATAATGAAGATCCTATCTAAAGCAATCTTCAACTTTATTTATTATAACATATATGCATTATATGTCAAATTACGAGTATTTTTGGTAAAATTATTATCTACGGTTCGAACGGCCTAGGAATACATTATCATTACGTTCTCTTTGTAATTTCCTAAGTACTAGTCTTTTCTCTTTGGCCTTTTCTCTTTTCTTTTCTGAAGGCTTCATGAACACAGATTTAGATTTCACAGTTTCAACGAACTTGTCTTCTTTTATCCATTTCTTCATTTTTCTGTATGCTCTCATCACATCTTCACCATCACGCACTTCCACGTAATATCCTTTGAAACCTAGGGGTCTTGATGATTCTTTTTTGACGAACTTGGGTTTGCTGTTTGTGAAATTAATTCTGTTTTTTTGATGTTGCATTTGTTTTTCTAAATACTAACACAGGGTCAGCACTCTTGTCAACCACTGCATCTGTTATTTTAATTGCCTCTACTCCCTTGATCTTCATCTCAACAGAATCAAACTGGAATGGAAGGAGTATGGTATCCATTATGTTCTTGAGTCCTCTTGCATTTGTTCCAAGTTCCTTGGCCTTCTTTGCTATGCTGATCTTGGCTTCCTTGGTAAAATCAATTTTTATGTCGTCCAAGTTAAACAGGTACTGCATCTGTTTAATTATGGCATTCTTGGGTTCGGTCAGTATTTTAACCAACTGTTCCTCGGAGAGTTTGTTGACATGTGTGATCATGGAGAATCTTCCCACGAATTCGGGGATGAGTCCGTACTTGATCAGATCCTCTGGTTTGACCTCTGCTAGGTAGTTCTTGTCTTCGTTGTTCTTTAGGTCCGATCCAAACCCCATACCACTGGACTTACTTCTCTCAATCTGTTTCTCCAGTTCGGTGAATGCTCCACCAACTATGAATAGTATATTCTTCGTATCTATTGTAATTGTTTGTTGATCAGGATGTTTCCTGCCGCCCATTGGAGGCACTCTGCATTCTGTTCCTTCCACGATTTTAAGCAGTCCTTGTTGCACACCCTCACCTGACACATCTCTTGTCAGTGACGTGTTCTCACCTTTCCTACATATCTTGTCTATCTCGTCTATGAATATTATACCCTTTTGTGTTTTTTCAATATTACCACCTGAGTTCGCATACAGCTTCTGTACCACGTTTTCAACGTCGTCCCCAACATATCCCGATTCTGTCAGTGTGGTCGCGTCTGCAATCGTGAATGGTACATCAAGATATTTTGCAATGGTCTTGGCCAGTAGTGTCTTACCTGCCCCTGTGGCTCCCAGCACCATCACGTTTGACTTGTCTAGGTCAAAGTCTTTTGGTGGATTTATGATTCTCTTGTAGTGATTGGCCACTGCAACAGACATCACAGTCTTTGCGGCATCCTGTCCTATCACGTAGTTGTCCAGGTGTTCTTTGATGTTTACTGGGTTGAGTGTGTCTAGGTCTCCCGAGGACAATTTCTCTTGTCTTGTTTTGACCACGTCCTCGTCCAGTATCTCAACACATAGTTTGATACACTCGTTACAGATTGATGTCTTGCTGGCGCCAACGATCATTTTCGTGACGTCTTTCCTGGACTTGCTACAGAATGAACATATTAAAGATTCTTCGGACATTATTTGATTTTATCACCGCTTTCGTTTTGCATTCGTATATCTATTATAACTTGTCTGTCCTCTGGAGTCAAGTCTTCTATTTGCATTTCGCCTGCATCAACTTTGGACATTAGATCCTCAATCCTTTTCTCCTGCATTTCGTGATACTGATCTTCTGATGTTAATTTTGCTTTGATCTTTTTCCAAACTGTTGTGTCAGTCTGCTCCTCGTTCTGCACGTAGGCATCCTTGTTGACCTTCTCTTGAGACTTCTTGACGAACATAGGTTTGTATCCACCAGTGAACTCGCCTATCTCTGGTTCTATTGCCAGTTTGCTCATGTCTGCTTCTACTGTCTTCCTTGCAGTCTCTTTCACTACCTGAACATTCTCTTCCATGGCTTTCTTGGGATCTTCCATCATCTCCTGTACAGCTTGTTCAGGTTCGATTACTTCTGTGAAGTCTGGCCTTGTTCTTTCCGGCTCCATCACTTCTTCTATCTGTTCTGATATTGTGGGTTCTTCGTGCTGTTCTATGATTTTATCTATTTCTTGGTCCTTGTCCCATTCTGGATTGACTACAGGATCCATGTCGTATGCGTGTTCGTCAGGATCAAAGCCGTCATCCAGTTTTGCCTTTTTAACAACTTCCGCTATTTTCTTTTCGTGCTCTCTATCGTATCTTTCAAACTTCATTTCTTGAAGTTCTTTATCTACAGCTATTTCTTCCTGCTCAGTTTTTTTTTGGCCTTTAAGATCTACGTGTGGAATACTGTCGTCACCTTGTTGTATAATTTCAACGGGAACCTCCGCATTTGGCTTTGGTACCTTGCTGTTGAATTTATCTAGTTTTTCTTTCCATTCCTTCAACTGTGATGTTGCCTTTTCCATTTTCTCATTAGTTTTTTGTGCCATTGCCTCGTTCCATTTTAGATCTATGCCCTCGTCATCTGGTTTTTCAAGATCAACTATAACTTGTGGCTTTGGTGCTTCTGGTGGGAACCTCCTCATCAGACTCTGGTTGGCCGCGATCAACAGTAATACTGCTAAAGGATCAAACACACATATGATTATCAGGATCACCCATCTCACTGCCTTGCTGGTCTCGACTTTGTCTGTCCAACCCCAGTCAACTGCCAGTGCGGCAATGTACTTGACGGGTCCGATCTCTGCTTCCAGTGTCAGCATCTTTTTCTCAAGTGGTTGCTTGTCTACTATGAATAGGTCTATCCTGCCCTGTGAGTCGAATATCTTCTGTTCAGCTGTTTCTATCTCCTGTGTGAATGTGCTTTTGTTGTCCTGTGATCCTGATCTCATGTTGGCCATCACAGTTTTTGCTTCTGCGGTCTCTGCCTTGTGATCCGCTTTAAGTTCTGCTATTCTTTTCTGTGCTTCTTTGACATTGATTGCTATCTGCTCACGTTCCGCTTTCTGACTTGCTTTTAGATCAGCGGCCGCTTTCTCTTCGTTGAAGAATGATTTGTTTGAAGTCAGTATGTCGCTGACATTCTTGTCTAGCACTTTCAGTCTGTCGTTCAGGTCTTTGACTGTGTTGGTCTCGACCGTAAGTAGTGTTTTCAATTTTTCATTTGCATCTGCGATTATAGACTGTTGCACTTCTATGTCTCCGTCAGCAGTTCCTGTGCTTCTGTTTATGGATTTCTCTAGCCTGTCAATCACAGCGTTCTGTCTCAGTATTGAGTTCTTCTCGCTGTCTATCTTGTCGTTTAAAATCTGTATACGTTGTATCAGTGTGTCTGATGCTAGGTTCTGTTCAAGGTGTGCTTTGGATAGGAAACCAAATATACCCATACTTGTTATCAAACTCAATATTATGACAGCCGTCGTTAGGTAGGTCCTCAGCATGAAAGGAGTGAACTTCCAGTTCCTGTACAGCCATGAGGCCGTGATCAGCTTCCCAACTTCAAGCACTCCGCCCATTATTACCACAGGCACGAATGCACCTGGGAATATGGTCGCCAGTCCGATAACGGAATAGAATATTGCAACGCCGGATATGGACAATGCAGATAATAATGTGAGTATCGCGATAAACATTTGTAAGTGTATTTAATATAACACACTGCCTATTATAATGCTTGTGAACGTTTGGTAAATAGCAATATGGCTAGTATAACAGTTCACGCAACTCAATCAACTATAAACAAACCCACAACACCCCATTCACCAAATGGTATCGCACATTCCGTATCAGGTATCACAGGCACAGATGGTTTACTGACAACAGTCAAAGCCGAGAGAGCGGCAATGAAACTGGACTACGCCGCTTGGGTGGCCGCTTGGAAGACAAATTACCTGGCAGGAGAAGCTGATGGTTTTGCCGCAGACACAGACGCGGCGGCGGCATACGACGGAACATTCACATCCGCAGACGGCTCAACGTCACTGACATTCGACGCATACGCAGACGCTTAATTTCAACTGTCAGAACTTTCTTATATAATTTTCACTGTAAAAAAATTAATGATTATTACTCTGCTGAGTATGTTAGTGCGTTGTCGTCTGGTGTTTCTGCGTCAACGTTGCCTCTGAATCCAGCCACTTCTGCAACTGTTATTCCTTCAACTATCTCGCCAATACTGGCAGTCAGTACTGGTCCAACTGAGACTTCTGCGTCTTGTATTTGGCCTGTACCTGATGTTGGATTGAACACACTCATCTTCTCTGTGTGAGTGGTGTTAAGTGCTTCTGCAATTTTATCTTGGATGTAAAGTACTTTTGTTGTTGTTGAAGTTGATCCGTCAATAGTTGAACCTGTTGTTGGAACGAAATCATCGTTCTCGAACACTATACCAAAGTTGATGTCTGTTATTGGGTTGTCTCCTGCATCTGAGGCATAAGTCGTTACCATGTTGATTATTCTGCAGTTTGATCTAACTTGGAGTGCGTTAAGCATTAACTTGTATCTCAACTGTCCTCTTGAAACCAATAATGATTGAGCCAGTGTAGTTGGCTTGGTAGCAAAGTCGTTGGCCGCACACGGGGAAAGTCTTCCACCGTTTATTGTTTCTGTGTCTAAGAAACCACTCATTGCGATATCTACTGTGTAATATGCACCCTGCATTCCTGCGTTGGGGTCATGTCTTTCGTGTCTTGCTTGAACTGTTGCCATGTGTATAAATTCCTTTGTTTACAAACTTATTTATACGAATATTTATGAAATTGATGGCTTATTTGTAGAAACGCCAGCCCGGCATCCAATCTTCTTTACAAGCAATATTGGTCATATGCTTTTCTTTTTTGCGTATTTTAATGTAAGATTGATAGGTACGGCAGTAACCTCCGCTCACAGGATATGATTGTATCACACGTACCTTGCCATTTGACAGCCTCTTCTTGCTGTACCAACTTACTATCTTGCCGTTGGGTGCATTCTCAAGCATGAAATACACTGCTGATTTGTGCAGTTGTTTCTCGTCCTTTTTCAACTTGAATCTCAAATATTGGGTGTTTCTCCAACCAAACCTCATTATGTTGTACAGCAGATCACCGTCCAACAGATCAGGTAATGGCATCGCACCTTTGATATCTACATCTATTTCTTTGGGAGTCTTGCTGGAATCTGCCGCATAGGCAGACACAGTGAACAGACTAATCAATACTATGATAACCTTGAACAATTTCATATTCTCCATTCATTTTGTGACATGCTATGTCTCTCTGTCTTATTACAGTGCCTTGCAAGGGCATCATCCATGTAAAGATTTGACAGCTGTCTGCTATCCCCATACCATGTAGGAAATCCTTTGCGCCATCGTTGCAAATGACCTTCTCTTCGGTCTTCTCTTCAATGACTGTGCCTTGTGAATCTACCACTCTGATTGTTGTTGTTTCAACATCGCAGTACTGATCATTCCATGGACCGCCTGCGTGTGCATTTGATCCTATAGCAAAAAAGATTATTCCTAGCGACAGCATGACCAAGGCTACAATGTAGTAAATTGTATTTTTATTCATAGCCCTAGTTCTTTAGTACTTCGTCAGCCGCGTCGTTTATTTTATCAACATCGATTAAGGCAACCTGCTTCTTGTTGATCTCCTCTATGATAGCTTCTACTTCTTTCTTAGAAACTTCTATCATAATGTAGACCCTGTAAGATTTGTTACCAGTCATCAATATTTCCTGTTTAGTCACTTCATAGCCTCTGGCTAGAGTTGACTCTATCACGTTCACAATGATGTCTTGCGAACCTGCAGTCACGGTCAGTGTTTCATTCGTACCAGCTTCGTTCTTGTTGATGGTAGTCCTGTTGTTCATCTCACCATTTATTCTATCCACAAGTTTGGCCTTGGCAAGTAATGTCGCTTTCTTGACAGCCAATTCCATGTCAGGAGATACAGCAGTCGCCGCCTCTTGATACTTGAACATAGTCTCATGATTGTAATCCACATACCATTTGGGAGTCTTGTTCACAACACCGTTCTTGGACATATCACTTTTTATCTTGTATGTCGAACACTGTGCAACCAATAGGCCTGCAAATAGTATAAGGAATATCTTGCTTATGTTTTTCATGTTATCCTTATTTGTTAAATTTTGCAATAGTCTCTGATACGAAGTCGGTCACTCCCGCAACATTAAAGTCGTTGCTGAACTGTGCCCAACCATCGCCTATCATCGGATATACCGCTAGGAAGATTGCAAATAGTATTATTAGTCTAATCATAAAACAATTATAGCACAATTTCCAAATATGTCAACCAAAGTTGGTCTTGCTAGAAGTGTTGTTTTTATTGACTTTTATCGAGTAATTTTGCCATATCATAAATTGTTTGCAGTTCTGCTTTGACTCTTGGTTGTGGATATCCACATTCTACTGATTTCTCATGCAGTTCCAGTCTCCTTCTGATACGTTCCCTCAGATCTAAATTTGGGTTTGCATCGCTGGTCCAATTGTAAGTGGCAAGTTCTCCACCACTTATTTGGTCGTTGTCACTACCTTTCAATCCCAATTCACGTACATTCTTCTCACTGGTTATGGGTGTATCTCCTATCAAGTGCATAGTAGTTCCCCACCTTATCATTTCAATTATACCCATTTGTGCGTAGTCCTTATATTTTTCAATGTCGCTAATATTTTTTTGATGGTCCATTAGTGTTTCAGTTGGATATCCCGTTATCATTAGAAAGACATTTGGTATGTTCCAATACTTGCATTGTTCAAGATGATAATGTATGTCTCTGTCTGAAAATTTCTTTTTCATGTGATCGCGGACACTATTTGAAAACGATTCAATTCCTATGGTTAACTGTTTACAACCGGCATAGTACATGGCTTCGTAGTGTGATTCGGGCATTTGGTTCCTAGGTCTACAAATTGCTTGTCCAAGATATACAATGTCTTTAAGATTACTGTCTTTGGCCTTGGCTTCTGCAAGTAATGTGTTGAACTTATAAAAATTAGAAACACTACCGTTTATTAATGAATCTGTGAAATCAAACCTAGTGACACCGTAGTTCTCGTAATGCGATTTCATTTCATTAACTATTGATTCGGCACTCCTGTATCTAAATTTTGGCCAGATGTTATATATGTCACAGAATGTGCATTTCCTTACACACCCTCTTGAACCTGTAATGTAGACTTTCTTCTCTTGATAGTCATCAAGATTATATCCTTCGTATGATGGGAAAGGAAATGAATCAAGTGTATCATTGTCATACTTTACTTTGCCTTCGTTGAACACTTCTGCCAACGGCTTCTCTCCGTCTCCAACAATTAGATTTTCTATAAAATTATTTTCTTTATTCCAATCTGTGAAATATTGACCAGTGTCAGGGAATTTACTGACAACACCATTCCCACCGACCATTAATTTATAAGGTCTTACTTTTGTGTTCTCATGGACAATCAGTAACCTAGCAATATAAAGGCTCCAGTAAGAAAACACCGACATCAATAGATGCTCGCATCCTGGCGGCAATCTTTTGGCAATTTCACTATCCCATAACTCGATAATCTTGTCCTCAAGTTTTTTCGATATAGTGTGTGTAATAAACACACACCAATTATCCAACTCCTGCCATTCTTGATCTGAAAGACTCTTATGCAGGAACAAATTGAAATCAAATACTTCTGTATTTAGATTGTTGTCCTGTGCCACCCCTTGTAGTACTCCTATAGCGGCGGGCGGAGCCACTAAATCATATTTTGGAATACTCGTTAGCAAAATAGACTTCATTTGATTTGTTCCTTTATCTTGTCTACTATTTCTAGATACCAATTGTTTACTCCCACATAGCTTTCCATGTTGTCCGGAATGTCTCTTCCAGTGCGAGAAAGGTATTCTTTTTTAGCTTTTATGATATTTTTAAAATATCTATCTTTGTAATCCTCTGGCAGATTAAATTCTAACATATGATCCCAGGGGGTAATCTCTGCAAGTCCGTAATTGACAAGGTGTCCATCGAATCTGATGTCTGGGCGTAGTTTCCATGGATCTATCTTAATTTTTATTTTGACCGGCAATGATCCTACATTAAAAACATGACGTGTTTTGTTAAGAGAATTGGCCATCACCTTATCATTTTCTAGATATTCACAAGAAAATTCTTGATTATTAATTAATTCTATTTGCTTAACCATAATACTATCGCCTGCTTTGGAGTTTGGAAGTTAGATGAACAATGGAATAGTCTTCTGTCAAAAGCAAAAAGTGTACCCTTGCTCCATCGAAATATCTCATTGATTGAAAGATATTTTTGATCTTGCTTGTGACAGTGCGAACAGTGTTCATCCCAGGTTTCGTCTGGACAATAATCCATCAATTTGAAATTATCTTTTTTATACTGGGAGAAATTATTGTAATTGGCTGATTGTTCAAAAACCACAGTAGAATACCCTTCGGACATTGGAATGATTACTGTGTAGGTTGGGGCTTTGATCAGAGGGTTACTCAATGGTACTTGATCCTTCTGTACTATGTAATCTGAATGCACATCATAAGGTTTGTGGGCAGTAAGCACCTGCACACCGTCTATGTGGTTGTCTTTAAATTTGTCACAGGTAGTCAATTTGGTTTCTATGATCTTGTAAAGATCATTCTCTACTGACAGCCATCGTTGAGTTGAAGTAAGTTTGCCGTCATGCACACCGGCATTGTCAAAGTATTGGTGTAGTTCACCGTTGTTATCTTTGATTTTATCAAAATCTTTATCTTCCAGGAAGTTATCAATTGTGATCATAAATCTTTATTTGAATCTAATTAATTCTTTGTATTGGCTTAATTTTCCTTTTTTGGTATTGCAGGCTCTTTTACACACATAGAAAGGATCAGCTTTTAACTTTTTACTATACACTTGTAGAAGTTCTTTGTTATCATATTTTCTAATGTCCTTGTGTAACTCGTATCCGACTTTACTAAGGTAGGCCTCGGCCATGTGACAGCAAGGCCAAAACTTTCCAAGATAATCAAGGTAGATACTGTTCTCTCGGTCACGTTCACAGGACACTTGGGTTGAGTTATAATCTGGGATATTATATTCGTTGGCCGGCTCTAATCCTTTAAGTCCTACATTGTAAGTGTCCCAACGATCGGTCTCTTTAATATTCAATAGAGTGATTCCTATTTTCTTTGCAAATTGTTTAACATCATCAACTTGATGGCTGTTGTGTTTGAATACTAGCATGTCCCAGTGTGCTGTCGCACCTGTGGAAACATACGATATGAGATTCTCAACAAGGATATCCCACCTGACATGTTGTCGATGCAGGTGATTTGTGTCTTCCAATCCATCTATACTGAAAGTACAGTAATCGAAAAATCCGTTCATTGTTGTTCCTAATTCTTTCCACCATTTTTTGTTCCTTATAGCACCGTTGGTGTTTATTCCTATGATTAATTCAGGTTTAACTTCTTTAAGATATCTTATAATTTCTAACAACTCCGGTGTGGCCGCCGGGTCGCCAACATTACCACCAAATCTAATTTTATCCAATTGCTTGATATTATCCGGGGTAATATTTTTTTTGAACCAAGACAGTCCTAAACTTTGTAATGTAATGTATGGATTGATGCCATCTCCGTTTACATTCCTAGGACACATCGGACAGGCCGCTTGACATATACTTGTTGGTTCAACGTCAAGGTATTTTGTTGATTTATTCCACATAGCACTATTTAAAGCTAGTTCCCGTGGACCTTAAAAAATATTTAAGGTCTTCCAGAGTATCGATACCTTTGAAACTAATGTTGTGTTTATCTAAAAAAAAGGTTAGCAGTGCCTTGTCTACATTTTGTAGTTGAATATCTGCTAAATTTATGTGCCTGATCGCTTTGGCATTGTATCCTAAAATATCCTTAATATCCTCATCCAGTGTAGAAATACAGCTAGACAACATTTCTTGTTTGGAAACCCATTGATCGAGTACAGGTTTGCACACCTCTTTATCAAGATACTGTTCGAACACTGCAAAATTACCAATCAATATTTCCTGAAAGTCTAGGGTTATGTTAAAGTCATAATCCTGTTTTACGAATTCTGTATTATCATAATATTTCAATTGCTCTATCATAAGATACCATTCATATATCTTTTTTTGTTTAAATTTTTTTACTAATTTTGCTGGATAGTGTTTCTCGGTGTTTTTATCATTCACAAGTAATTTTTTTACTCTGTTTTTCAATACAAAAGGCCATGTGTGTTTTGGACAATCAATACCTATTGTGGTACATTTATCAGACAGCATCTCTTTGAATAACTTAACTGTTTCGATCCTATGTGTTGGCACTATTAATTTTTTTCCTAGTATTTTTTGTGCTTCAATGTGTCCGAAACAACTCCATGGGTCAAATATCTTCTGTGGTCCACCAAACGGTTCAAACATCTTTTTAGGTTTGCTTGGAACTGTTCTACCTTGATTGTCCAACTCCATGTGTTCGTATGTGGTAGTATATCTGTTGTCATGTGCAAACATATTGATCAGCAAATCACCACCACTGCCTTCTTTCCAGTAGAGTACTATTATGTTTTCCATTGTAATGATATTTAAAGATTGTACTACTAGTTCCTACGCATAGTGGATATCTCTTTGGCACCTTCTTCGTCCCATATAGGAACAAGATTGCTCTTGTGCATGAGACCTATACCAATAAGTTTTCTCTCACCATTGTACACCATGGGTTCCTTCTTGCCACCACTGTTAACGGGTATCTTGTCTCCGCACTTGGGTTGGTTGGGATCTGGTGTGTAGTCGGGTATGTTGTATCCTTTGAAATCCTTTGCACGTCTCTTCAGTGACTTGTCATCGAGCCCTTGAGATTCCAACCAGGCCTTGTGTTCTGCCTGTGCCTCTCTCTTTCTCTTGGTGTCTGCCAACTTAACTCGCATACGTTTTGGCAGTTTCATTTGTATGAATCCCATATGTTATTATACTATTAAGGTAATTTATTGTCAACTATGGCTTGTAGTATTATCTCATGATAGTCTGGATTGGTGCTCCAAGCATTCATCAATACCATTAATGTACGGTAATTCCACTTGCCGGAGTCCATTTGTTTTTCCCTTTCGATCCTGAATTCTTTGTATGCAGGATGTCTGTTTAATATTTTAATCATGTCATGCACTGATTGACACTTGGTCTTGTACTTCTTGACCCCCCACGATGCATCAGGATTACCTTTTGCTTTCATGTGTGCAACGTTCTTCAGATCCCAAGTCCTCACACCAAACAGTGCGTTGCCTTCGTTTGCGAACCTGCTTGTACCCCAACCAGACTCAACGCCCGCCATTGCGATTATGATGCTAGTGGGCACCCTGCTCAACCTGTCTGTGGTGTAGTTCAGGTACTCAACACACTTGCTCGTCGCCAACAAGAAACTTGTTTTGTCTGTGTATTCAAACTCTGGCTC
>Ga0209425_10004046_pt1 | contig 15203 bp, 16 predicted proteins | sample COG_05_FD_184749 | JGI IMG/M metagenome (GOLD analysis project Ga0209425, IMG submission 184749) | Pelagic Microbial community sample from North Sea - COGITO 998_met_05 (SPAdes) (version 2) | ecosystem: Environmental > Aquatic > Marine > Neritic zone/Coastal water | place: Helgoland, sampling...
GGTGATTATCAAAATTAAAAATTATATTTATATTGCATGTAAAAGCCTTGAGTGAGTGAGCGTTCCCAACTGGCTGCCTTTTAGCACTATCGCCTGAAATTCTTTTGAAGCAATTGTATGGTCGGTTGCTTTACCCCAAGTTTGGAGATTGTCTGATTGATAAATTATCCCCATTTTTGTGTTATCGGCGGCAACAATAGGCATTGTTACAAATACATTTACATTTTGAGCTTTCGCAATATCAGTCAATTCGGGCATCATTTTCAGTGCCTCATTAACATTCTCGCGAGTCATCGTATAAACGCGCTGAAGTGAAACTTTCTTGCTTAAATCGGCTTTCCCAGAAATTGTACGGAAAATATTTGGTCCAACAATAACACTTGCTGGGTCTGCATTTCGTTCAGAATTAAAGCTTTGCATTTCAGGATCAACATTTAATGCATCTAACGCATTGGCATATGACTCAAAATCTTTAGCACTGGCATACAGATGAATGTCGCCTGCGCCTTCGCCAGCTATTACATTACTAAGCATAACTTCGTCCCAGTGTGGAGATATAATCTTCGAAACTCGCTGCAATCTTGATTTAGCCAGCTCTGCCTTTCCCAGTATTGGTTTATTAATAATACCCATAGTTACGGTCATTTTCTTCTCCTTATTTTTGATAAGGAAATGTCACATTACGTAAGGGTCATTAAAAGGTAGGGATATCAATACTAAATTTTTAAATAAGAATAGCTACTACCATATTTAATATTTAGGCAGCTTCTACATACCTAAATTCACGAATTGCTCCACCATCCAATGCCGCTAACGCTTTCTGATAGCCTTCACTGGCGTAACCTTTTTCTGCTGCATTCATACTCTCCCACTCAATAACAACAGTGCGGGTTTTTAGACCCTCTTCTTTAACTGCAATTGGCACGCCTCTTGCTAAGAATTTTGCTCCTGCAGCCTGCATTGCTGGTCCAGCTAAGGCGGCGTAATTCGCAAGTTTTGTTTCATCCAAAATACTTGTATAAATAACAACTTGGTAAACTTTCGACATAATTTAACTCTCCAGTATATGTTTAGAATTGTAAGTTCTTTTAATGTTATATGCTATTCACAATAACCACAAATTTTGTTTCCGTCGAGATCTCTGACGTAAGCGTAGTAGGTTTCATCACCATCTATTCTTGTTCCAGGCTTGCCCTCATCGATGCCACCATTAGCTAGGGCAGTAGCATGGAAATTATCCACGTCATTTCTTGATTTTGCCAACATAGCGATCATTGTGCCATTTCCAGATGTAGCAGCTTCTCCATTAAAAGGCTTTGTTAGATAGAATTTAATCAATTTAGGTGATTGTATTGAGCCATACCCAATATATTCTGCGTCAGTTATTCCTCTTATTAAACCAAGAGTTTCCAATACGGGATCATAAAAGTTCGCCGCATCATTTAAGTCGTTTGTACCGACCATAACGTATCCTATCATAACAATCTCTCCATGGTCATAATCTAACTGGTGTAAAGTTGTTGGTGTATTATCTGTGATCTCGTAGACTTACAAGAAATCCTTCTAAACTTAAGCAGTGGCCTCTAGCATGTATTTCAACCTTAATTGGATTATTTCTTCTGCTTCTAACATAATCCTGTCAATTAGCTCCTTACATGTAGGAATGTCATGAACTAAACCAGCTACCATGCCACAAGACCAAGCACCAATATCCATTTCCCCTTCGAGCATTACCTTTGGATAAACACCTGCTACATCCTCTAAAATATCTTCAAATTTAATTTCTGATCCTCGTTCCTTTTCTACAGCTAATACTCGTTCAACAGCTTTATTATTTAATACTCTTTCCGTATTTCTTAATGGCCGCATAATTAAACGCGTATCTAGTTCTGATGCAGCAACGATTGCATCTTTTACTCTTTGATGAATTGGAGCTTCAGTTGTGCACATAAAGCGAGTTCCCATGTTCATCCCATCAGCACCCATGGCGATAGATGCTACCAATGATCTTGCGTCAGCTTGTCCACCAGATGAAACAAAAGGTATTTCCAATTCGTCTGCTGCTCTTGGTAAAAGTATCATATTTGGTATGTCATCCTCACCAGGATGACCTCCGCACTCAAAACCATCTACTGATACAGCGTCACAACCGATATCTTGAGCTTTTAGGGCATGTCTTACGGAGGTACATTTGTGTATTACCTTTATTCCAGCATCTTTTAAGTATGGTAGAACTTGCACTGGGTTACGCCCTGCCGTTTCCACCACTTTAACACCACCTTTTATTATTGCCCTTACATAAGCCGGATAATCAGGGGCGGTTACAGTAGGTAAAAAAGTGAGATTAACAGCAAAAGGTTTGTCTGTCATATCATTGCATTTACTTATTTCGTTGGCTAGGTCTTCAGGTGTTTTTTGAGTCAATCCTGTTATCGTGCCAAGTCCTCCAGCATTAGATACCGCCGCTGCTAGTTCTGCAAACCCAACATAGTGCATTCCGCCCTGAATAATAGGATGTTCGATATTTAGCATCTCAGTAATTTTGGTCTTCATTTTGATGTCCTTTTGGAAATATTATGGAGTTTTTATCTTTTTAACTAAACTATTCCATTGTTAAAACGACCTTACCCAAAGACTCTCGCCGTTCAACACTTGAAAGAGCTTCCGCTGCCTCTTCTAAAGGAAAGGATGCCGTTATTTGTGGTGCTATTTTATTATTACTATACATGTCAAATAATTCTTTTAGATATTTTTGATGTTGCTCTGGATTCCGTTTAGTAAATGCACCCCAAAAAACCCCAACAATTTGACAACTTTTTAACAACGTTAGATTTAAAGGTATTTTAGGAATTCCAGCAGGGAATCCAACAACTAAAAATCTACCATTCCAAGCCATAGATCGAATACATGGCTCTGCATAGTCGCCACCAACAGCGTCATAAACTATATCTACCCCGTTTGGACCAGCGATTGCTTTTATTTTAGTTGATAATTCCTTCTGGGTGTCTCGGTTCAATGTTTTTGGATATATTATGGTTTCGTCGGCACCTATATTTTTGCAGAAAGTAGCTTTTTCGGCAGATGAAACTGCGGCTATTACCCTGGCGCCAAAAGCCTTTCCTATTTCAATCGCAGCTGCACCAACTCCACCTGAAGCACCAAGGATCAATAGTGTTTCACCTGCTTTTAATTCAGCCCGGTCTCGAAGTGCATAGTGAGAAGTGCCATATGTAAAGATAAAGCAAGCTGCATCGGTAAATGGCATATTTTTTGGTATCTTCACTGCCGTAACTGCGGGTACATTGATGTGAGTAACGAAACCACCGTATCCAGGAACAGCTAGCACTCTGTCACCAATCTCAAAATCCTTAACATCGCTCCCAACACTTTCAATTATTCCAGCAACTTCGCCACCTGGAGAAAATGGTCTGGGTGGTTTTATTTGATATAAATCACGAATAATAAGAGTATCAGGGAAATTCACACCTGCAGCTTTTACACAAATACGTATCTGGTCTGACTTGGGTTCGTTAATTGAAATATTAGTATATTCTAGAGTGTTTGGACCTCCAGCAGTATGGCTTAGAATTGCTTTCATAACTCACCTCTTGTTAGTGCAATATGTATTTTGAATTCATTACACGAATGAAGGTTGTCAATCAAATTACAAAAGGGGTTGTAACTGTGATTGGTCAAAATTAACATCAGAAACTGATTAATATTAGTATTTGTGATTGAATAAATATAAGTTGGAGAAGGTAATTATGGATTTCAATCGTGAAATTTTGTGGAGGCCGTCTAAAAGACGTTCTAAAGATTCAGCATTAGCTAAATACATGTCTTGGTTGAAAGAGCATTATTCACTTAATTTTTCCACATATCAAGATCTTTGGGAGTGGAGCACCAATGATTTAGAACAATTTTGGGAAACAATTTGGTTGTATTTTGATCTTAAGTCCAGCCAATCTTATTCAAAAATTCAAGGTCAAAAGAAGATGCCTGGCGCGGAATGGTTTATTGACTGCGAGTTAAATTACGTTGAACAGCTTCTAAGAGCAAAAGATATAACTCCTCATAAATCAGCAATTGTAAGTTACTCAGAAACCCATGGAAAGAAGACCCTAACTTGGTCAGAACTTTCTCAACAAGTTTCCAGTGTAGCAGATCATTTTAAAAAAATGGGAGTGAAAAAAGGAGATAGAATAGTTGCTGTTTTGCCCAACACTCCTGCAGCGTTAATTGCATTTCTAGCGACTGCAAGCTTGGGAGCAATTTGGTCGATATGTGCTCCTGATATGGGTCATGTTGCGATATTAGACCGATTCAAACAAATTGAACCTAAAATTTTAATCGCACAGGATGGTTATATTTATGCAGATAAAAAAATCGACCGCAGAGAAGTTTTGAAAACTATTATTGATGGGTTATCAAGTCTTCAAAAAAAAATTATCTTGCCTGTAGTTGGTTCATTACCAGAAGATGCCTTAAGTTGGGATTCTTTGTTAACTCAAGAAGTTGACTTTAGTCCAGTGCAGGTTCCTTTTGATCATCCATTATGGATTGTGTATTCTTCAGGAACGACAGGAAATCCAAAACCAATTGTCCACGGACATGGCGGTATCTTGGTAGTAGCAGCTGCTCAATCATTAAACATGGATTTGACATGCATGGACCGTTTTGCGTGGCTGACTTCTTCTGGTTGGATAATGTGGAATGCGCAGTGGATTGCTTTATCTCAGGGGGCAACAGTAGTCTTGTTTGATTTTGCTCCAAACCGACCTGATATGTTAGAAGTTTGGAGATATGTTAGCAGAGAAAAATTGAGTTACTTTGGCGCTGGGGCTGCTTTCTTCACTGCCTGTTTAAAAGCTGGAGTTACCCCTCGCACAGAAATTGACTTGAGGAGTTTAAAGTCTTTGGGTTCTACTGGATCACCATTAAGTACTGATGGTTATCAATGGATTTATAAATCTGTAAAAGCTGATGTTTGGTTAGCGCCTATTTCTGGTGGTACAGATCTGGCTGCCGCTTTTGTTGTTGGAAATCCCATGGCTGTTGTCAGAAATGGAGAGATGCAGGCCAAAGCATTGGGAATTGCTGTTTATTCTTTCAGTGAAGAAGGTGAAAAGCTGGTTGGTAAAGTTGGTGAGTTGGTGTGTACTAAGCCTATACCTTCAATGCCTCTATATTTTTGGGGTGATGAACAAAATACACGTTTGATTTCTAGTTATTACGATACTTACCCTGGAGTTTGGCGACACGGAGATTGGATAGAGTTTACTGGGGAAGGTCAATCGATCATTTATGGTCGTTCTGATGCTACAATAAATAGAAGTGGATTAAGATTAGGATCAGCAGAAATCTATCAAGCTGTTGAATCGTTAAACCAGGTTCAAGATAGTCTTGTTATCGATTTAGAATTCTTAAATAAAGAAAGTTTGATGATTTTATTTGTTGTTTTGGATCATGACTTGAATCTTGATGAGCACTTGTCAAACATAATAAACCAAACAATTATCAATGGAGTTTCTATCCGTTTTATTCCAAATAAAATCATTCAGGTTGATCAAGTGCCACGAACTTTATCAGGTAAAAAACTAGAGATACCAGTCAAAAAATTATTTTTAGGTGGAAAGGCCGATAACGTTGTTAACAAAGACTCGATGGCTAATCCTGATAGTTTTGATACATTTGTAAAAATCGCAAATAATTATCTTTCAGATAGTGGAATATGAGTTTATTTCTAGGTTTTACGCGCGCCTGAAAACGCATTGAGAATAAGCGCAATAAATAAAATTCCACCACCTAAGAGAGTAGAAAATTCAGCTTGTTCTCTCAGTATTAGCCAACCCCAAACGGGTGCGAGCACTACCTCTACCATGCTCAGAAGTGCTAAATTGGTTGCGGTTAATACTTTGCTGCCAATCGAGAAAAGAACCATACCTCCTCCCAATAAGAATATACCCATTACGATTGATTTTATAGCGTCTGAAATGGATACAACTAGTCCATTTTGATTGGCTAGTAAGATGAAAATAGCGAAAAATATAGAGAAAACACCTCCTAAAATGATAGCTGGTGTCATATTGTTTAATTTACCCCATCTGAGCGATATAGTGAATCCTGCAAAGCCAAGAGCAGAGATTAGTGCAGCAAGATTACCTTTTAATCCACTGAAAGATAATCCTGAACTGACCATGATTAAAACACCAATTATTGAAAGCAATAATGCCCACCAAGTGTCCTTGCGAATGGGTTCTTTTAATAGAGGCCAGGCTAAGACAGCAGTCAAGAACGGGGCGCAAGCAAATATGAAGGCTGCATTTGCAATGGACGTTGATTGGAAGGCATAGATGCTTCCAGCAAAAGCTAAAACCAAAGAAATAGCTGCAGTTACTCCTGGCAAGCCAACATTTTTCAAATCTTTAATGGTATGGTTTTTTGATTGCCAAAATACATAAATCAAAAGAATAAATATCATCCCGAGTGATCTGTAAAAAAGTATTTGCCATGTTGTGGCATTGTCAATAAATCTAATTGATGTTCCCATACCAGACCAACATAAGCCTGCACACATAACTAATATGACACCTAGTTTGTATGATACATGTGCCAAATAATACTCCTTAAGATAGTAAGGTAAAAAATAAATTGCTTAAGTTTTTTAAAAACTTTTTTAGGCAATTTTGGTGTCGTTTCTAATATTTGTAATATCTGATCCACGAAAGTATGAAAAGTCATAAATAAATAGCCAAGTGTCTTCCCAGCTTCGGTTAATCTATTTAAAGGACTGGGGGCAAGAATGACAAATTTAAAAAATACTGACCTCGCTATAATTAAAGGCATAATATAAAATTATTTCTTAGATTTGTGATTTCTATGTTGTTTGTAATCGCTGCAAAACTTATTTTTGATCGCTATTATCGTTCAGCTATAAACGTCGTGCTTTTCCAAACTACTTTTAAAGCATCTCTTACGTTGGCAATTTGGAAGTGTTTTCCAATTTTTGAATAAATATCACGCAAAGTATTAGAAAGATTTTATTGTACAATCTGATAAGCTTGTTAATCTATAAATTTGTTTCAACTTAAAGTTACACGGAGATTGATCTATGTCTGATTTATTAAATCCTTTGGAATTTTCGAGTGGTTCTTCGATGAAAAATCGTTTTATGCTTGCTCCACTTACGAATACACAAAGTTATCATGACGGCGTTCTGTCTTTAGAAGAATTTAAGTGGTTAACTATGAGAGCAGCAGGTGGTTTTGGCTTAACAATGACTTGCGCTGCTCATGTTCAGGCTATTGGCCAAGGATTTCCTGGACAATTAGGTATTTTTTCGGACAAGCATATTGATGGATTAGCTAGATTATCCAAGGAGATAAGGGCAAACGAGAGTATGTCAATCTGCCAAATTCATCACGCCGGCATGAGGTCTCCTTTTGACATCATTGGAGAAGCGCCTGTTTGCCCATCTAAAAATGAAAAATTTGGCGCTAGAGCTTTATCAATAGCAGAAGTAAGAAATCTTAAAGAGGATTTTATAATCGCCGCAATCCGTGCTGAACAAGCAGGCTTTGACGGTGTCGAAATTCATGGTGCTCATGGATATATTATTAGCCAGTTTTTGAGTTCTGAGATAAACCAAAGAGATGATATATACGGTGGTAACTTAGAAAATCGGTGTCGTATTCTTTATGAAATTATTGATGGTATTCGTGCACGTTGCAGTGCCAATTTTGTATTAGGTGTCAGGTTGTCGCCTGAAAGGTTTAATATGAAATTGAGTGAAATAAAGCAATTGGCTGAAGATTTAATGGTTTCAGGAAAAATTGATTTCTTGGATATGTCTTTGTGGGATGTCTTTAAAGAACCAGAAGAAGAAGAACATAAGGGCGATTCGTTGCTTTCACACTTCACAAAATTAAAGAGAGCAAACACGAAGTTGGGAGTTGCTGGAAAGATATTGACGCCTCAGGATGCAGAGAAAATAATGGACTCTGGTGTTGACTGGGTGATGCTTGGAAGGGCTGCCATTATACAGCATAATTTTCCAGAGCTCTATGCAGCTGACCCTGGTTTTGAGCCAGTCAAAACGCCAGTGTCACGAGATTACTTAGCATCTGAAGGTCTCTCAACTAAATTTATTAACTACATGTCTGGTTGGAAAGGATTTGTTGAGTAATTATAATTTGGTTGAAATTGTGATTGAAATGATTGTTAGACCGGTCGTTTGATAAAAACATTATTTATTGTTAATTGAAAATAAAATAAACAGATGGATTGAATTTATACTGTTCAAATATAAAGAATTAGATATTAATATTTTTGAATAATTTGCACAGTTTTATTCTGTAACTTATCCTTATGTCATCAGTTAAGGGGCAGCCTAAATGCGCAACCAGCGTCACAATATACTGTTTGAGCCAATACAGTTAGGGCCTGTAACGGCAAAGAATAGATTTTATCAGGTTCCTCACTGTAGTGGAATGGGTTGGAGACGGCCAAAAACAGCTGCTGCTATGAGAGGTGTCAAAGCTGAAGGTGGCTGGGGTGTCGTTAATACAGAGTATTGCTCGATACATCCGTCGTCAGATAACGATTCTTTCCCCTACGCTGCTTTGTGGGATAATAATGATATTAAAGCCCACAGTCTAATGACGAGTAAAGTCCATGAGCATGGAGCATTAGCAGGAGTTGAGCTCTGGATTGGCGGCGGAATGATTGTGAACTTGGGCACAAGAATCCCTGCACTCGGAGTACAAAATCGCCCTCAAACCGATTATAGTGTCAATCATCCTGGCCAAGGTCGTGCTCTTGATAAACAAGACATCAAGAATATTCGGAGTTGGCATAAAGATGCAGCTATTCGTGCGATCACTGCTGGTTTTGATATTGTTTATGTATATGCAACGCATGGATACTTGCTTTCTGAATTCCTAAACTCTTCTACAAATGATAGATCAGATGAGTATGGCGGTTGCTTAGAAAATCGTATCAGATTGGTCAAAGAATTGATCGAGGAGACTAAAGAAGCAGTTGCCGGTAAGGCGGCAGTAGCAACGCGCTTTAGTGTAGACCTTGAAGAACCAGAAAGTTATGACGCATTTGGCTTATTGGCTGATTTACCTGATTTATGGGACCTTACCGTTAATGATTATAATACAGAAATGGGCAACTCTAGATTTGTTAAAGAAGGATCTTTGGTATCGAGTGTTTCTGCTGCTAAATTACTAACGAAAAAACCCGTGGTGGCAGTTGGTCGTTTTACATCACCTGATAAAATGGCAGAGTTAATAAAAAATGGTTCTCAAGATTTGATTGGAGCTGCTAGACCGTCAATTGCAGATCCTTTTTTACCCATTAAAATTTCTGAAGGAAGAATTGAAGATATTAGGGAATGTATAGGGTGTAATATCTGCTATGCACATGACTCCCTTGGGGTTCCTATACGCTGTACTCAAAATCCCACAATGGGTGAAGAGTGGCGCTTTGGTTGGCACCCAGAGAAAATAAAAAAGAAAAAGTCTCCTAAACGAGTTTTAGTAGTTGGAGCAGGGCCTTCTGGCCTTGAGGCTGCTCGGGTATTGGGTGAACAAGGAAATGAAGTCATTTTAGCTGAGGCTACTCGAAATTTAGGTGGAAGGGTAATTAAGGAATCTAATCTTTTAGGCTTGGCAGAATGGCGGAGAGTGAGCGATTGGAGAATTACACAAATAAATAAATTGTCTAATGTCGAAATTTATAGGGAAAGTGAGCTAGTAGCAAAGGACGTTACAGAATTAAATGCAGATTTTGTTATGATAGCGACTGGTGCAAAATGGTCTGAAGATGCTTTAGGTCGACATAGTGATACTGGTTTTGAAACTGTTGATACAAATATGATTATTGGAGCAGAACATGTGTTAAATGGTGAAAAAATTGGTGGTGATCGGATAGTAATTTATGATGACGATCATTATTATATTGGTTCTGTGATGGCTTTAGAACTTTCAAGAAGAGGACATAGTGTTGTGTTAGTGACCCCAGCGGGCAGGGCGTGTAGCTGGGGTGAGTATACTGATGAACAAGTGCCCTCTAATTTAGCGCTGTATGATGCAAATGTGAAAGTGATTACCAATAAAACAATAATTAATGTAGCTAGAGGAGTAGCAGAAGCAAAGTGCATTTACTCATCTGAAAGCATATCCATTAAGTGTGACGGGGTAATCCCTTTGACCAGAAGAATTCCTTCAGTGCAATTATATAATTCACTAATTAAAATGGTCGACAATAGCAAAAAACATTCGATTATTAAAATTGGAGATGCTGATGCACCATCTCATATCGCAGGGGCGGTCTACAGTGGCTATCGAAATGCCATTGAATGTGGAGCAAACTTCTCGTCCTCAGAGTTTTATGGAAAGCGTGAAAACGAGCTAATTTAAATTGAGTCAATTGATAATCGTCTATGCGAATTAATGTGGCGGTTCGTCGCTTTTTTATTTAACAAAATGTACTACTTGCCTGATAACCAAATATTCTTATGTTGAAAGGTAAAAAATGAGGTTTTTGTCAATACTGTTATTAGTTTTTGTTTGCTCCCCTGCTCTAGGAGAAAACATCATAATTGAGATGCTTAATAAGGACTCAGATGGAAATAAAATGGTTTTCAGTGAGCAAGTTGCGAGAATAAACGTAGGTGATACTATAACATGGTTACCAACGTCAAAGGGCCATAACGTAGAAATGATAGCGGCACCGATGAAGATAAAATTCAAATCAAAGCCAAATAAAGAAACATCGATGACCTTTGAAACTCCTGGCGTCTACTATTATTGGTGCACACCTCATAAAGGTATGGGAATGATTGGTTTGGTCGTAGTAGGAGATGATCTTTCAAATATTGACAAAATTGCTAAGGCTAAGGCTTTTGGCAAAACTAAGAAAAAATTGAAAAGTCTAGTTGCGTCTCTTCAGTAATTTTATTCTATTTCAAGTTCTCCTTCGATCTCGATTGCAAAATTCATTGGTAATCCTGCTACTCCAATTGCCGAACGCGAATGGTTACCAATTTGTTTTCCAAATATCTCAATTATAAGGTCACTGAAGCCGTTAATTACCAGATGTTGTTCATTAAATTCAGGTATTGAATTGACCATACCAAACACGCGACACCATCCTGTAATGCGAGAAAGTTCTCCTATCTCGTGTTTAACATTTGAAAGAACTGAAAGGGCTATCTCTTTTGCAGCGATATTAGCTTCTTCCATGCTAAGATCTTTTCCAACTTTTCCATATGGCCCATCAATTTTACCTCTGCTAGAATGCCTAGGATGACCAGATATAAATACTCGATTTTTTTTTATGTTCACAAAAGAAAAAGGAAGGTGCAATCCTTTGGGAATAATAATTGGCAATGGTAGTTCGTAACCTAGATCAATCAATCTTTCTTCAGGTGTTGTCATTTTTAATCATCCACTTTTATTTTCTACTAAAATTACCTAAAATTATTTTGTTGTATATAGCGATTTCAAATAATAATACCGGCACTTAAATACATCTATTAAGAGGATGAATAATGGCAATTAAATATTTCAGTTATGGATCTAATATGTCGGCCTCTTATTTGAAGAAATTTCGAAATGTCAAAACCACTTGGAGCACAGTTGCCAAACTTGATGGTTATAAATTTGTTATGAATATGCCAGGACCTAATTTTGTAGAACCAGGTTTTGGCAATATCAAGCAAAGAGACAATTCATGGGTAGAAGGCATGTTGCATGAAATATCTGATGATGATTTCAAACGTATAGTCGCATCTGAGGGGGAAGATTATTTAGTGCAAGATGTTTCAATTGAGACTGACTCAGGAACACATATATCAAAAACATTAATCTATAAATCTGATATTGAAGAATTAAAAACCTCGAAACGTTATTTAAGACTAATTGTAAATGCAGCAAAAGAGAACAATTTAAGTTTGGATTATATAAATGAGCTGTCTCAAAAAAGTTCTGTATATTATCCTCTGTTATCAGAACTCTACTCGATTGTAGTTTATTTTTGGGTGAAAAGTAGAGCTCGAAAAGCATCATGATTATTTATTAGTAAATCAATAATATTAAATTTTATCCTTATAACCAAAGAGTGAGGAAAGAAGTAATGAGCGAACGTTTACCAAGACCCCGTCGAAGTTTTATTTTCACACCAGGATTGAAACCAGAAATGTTTCCAAAGGCCTTAGCTTCTGGCGCTGATATGGTATGCATTGAATTGGAGGATGGTATAGCTCCAAAGGATAAAGAAGAAGCAAGGATTAAAGCTCTGAAATTATTTGAGGTTGCACAAGCAGATGATGGGGTTGAAAGAATTTTAAGGATAAACTCGATGCGAGAGCGATTTGGAATCGAAGATGTTCTTGCTATTTTAGCAACTGATACTCCTCCTCCAAGCCTAATGATGCCAAAGGTTAAATCCCCAGATGAAATAATTATGCTTGATCAACTTTTGACTGAGCGAGGGCATAAAACAAGATTGCATGTAATAATTGAAACAAATGCGGGACTTGAAGCGGCATATGAGATTGCTAATTGCAGTAGTCGAATTGAAGCTATGTTTTTCGGTGGGGTTGATATGGCTGCTGAATTGCGTTGTGAAAACAACTGGCAACAGCTAATATATGCTCGTTCAAGAGTGGTACATGCAGCAGCATCGGCAGGATTAGATGTAATTGATGTGCCCTATTTAAATTTACAAGATCTTGATGGGATGTGTGATGAAGCTAAAAAAGCAAAAGATCTTGGGTTTGCTGGTAAAGGATCTGTTCATCCAAAACAAATTGCGGCCTTAAATGACATTTTTACGCCTTCTAAAGATAACATCTCAAGAGCTCGGAGAGTAATTAAGACTTTTGAAGATGCTGATACTGGCCTGGTGGTGATAGATGGTAAGCTGATTGAAAAGCCAGTAATGCGTGAAATGTATCGAATTGTTGCGATAGCAGATAAACTTGGAAAATAATGGTAAATAAAACAGATCAGCTGGAAAAAATTATAGACCCAGATAAAGTTTTTCCTGTTTTTGCAGGAAGTGCTGAATTATCACCATTTCACCAATTTTACTGTAATCAAGAAACAATTTTGAGGGCCGCTGCCGGTCGGCTTTATGTGCATTATAATGGTGAACATATTGAAAAAACTTATTGGGCTTTACGTCAAAATGCGGCTCTTTATGACGTGCCTGAACGTCCTTTAGAAATTAGTGGTCCCGATGCTGTTAAATTCCTCAATTTGATATTTACTCGAAGGGTTGAGGAGCTAAGTATCGGCCGTGGATATTATTCATTAGCTTGCACCTCTGATGGTGGCATATTTATGGATGGAATTTTGTTTAAACTTTCAGGTGAGCGTTTTTGGTTTGTTCAACCAGATGGTGATATGAATACTTGGTTGATAGCACATAAAGATGGTTTTGATGTCAAAATATCTGATCCAAACTCAAGGGTTCTTCAAATTCAAGGCCCAAGCTCTCTCAAGATTATGTATGATGCCTCTAATGGACAGATTGATTCGACTTTCAAATATTTTAACTCTGGGTTTTTTACAATCGGTGGGCAGGAGGTTTATGTTTCACGTACTGGCTGGTCAGGAGAGCTTGGTTATGAAATTTACACGCAAGGAAAAAGTACCAATTGTATGGCTCTTTGGAATTATTTAACTAAAATTGGCCAAGGTCATGGTATGCTTTTTAGTAGCATGCAATCGATTAATATTAGAAGAATTGAAGCAGGCATATTAGATAGTGGGAGTGATTTTGATGTCACCATGACGCCTTATGAAGCTGGTCTGGGAAAATTTGTTGATTTAACTAAAGAAAGTTTTATCGGCCGTCAGGCCTTGATGGGGTCAAATGCTCCAAAAAATACAAGAATTTACGGAATAAAGTGCCAAGCCATTGTGCCAAAAGGTGGATTAAAGATATTTGATAAAGCATCAAAAGTAGGGATGGTTACAACTGGCGCATATTCACCGTTTCTTAAAACTGGTATTGGCTACGTGCGTTTTGACAGAGCGTCAAATTGGAGGAAAAAAAAATTAACAATTCAAGCCGCAGATAATCAAATATTTGATTGTGAGATTTTAAGCTTACCGTTCTATGATAAGGAAAAAAAGTTACCAAGAGAGTAATTTTATTCAAAATTTGAGTTTGTAGAAAAAATCGATTAGAAAATATTTTGAGTTTAAATAGGATTAAAAATGATTAAAAAATTTGATTCTTCTACGGCCATGCTTTTGGTTGATGTTCAAAGAGGTGTGAATGACACATTCTATTATGGTGGAAGTAATGGAAGGCGGAACAATTACAATGCTGAAGCGAATATCATTAGTATATTAAAGGAATGGCGCTTATCTGATCGTAAAGTTGCCTTCACAAAACATGACTCAAGAGAAGTAAATTCACCTTTGAAATTAAGCTTAGAAAGTGGTCAACAACTTGATGGTATGGAGCCTGAGATGGGGGACATTGTTGTTGAAAAAGATGTGAACAGCGGTTTTATTGGCACTTCCTTAGAATTAGATTTGCGTCGAGCGGGAGTGCAAAGGCTTTTGGTTGTGGGATTTTTTACAAATGTTTGTATCGAAACAACAGTACGAATGTCAGGAAATATGGGTTTTGATACCTATTTGGTACATGATGCTTGTGCAGCTATGAATGTTACTGGTCACGATGGGACGGATTATGATCCAGAGCTAGTACATAAAATGGCAGTAGCAAACATGCATGGTGAATTTTGCACAGCGATAACAACAAAAGATGCAATGGATCTATGTGCGAGTGATGCAAAACATCTGGATCGTGTTCAGGGCAATGAATGACATTTAGTGTATCATCAATGACTGCATCTTTGAAAAAAGTGGCAGTTCTCCAACCTAGTAAATCTTTAAAAAATGCTGACCCGAGTAAATGGCATTATGGGCCTGCTTTTGATCCAGAGAAAGTAGAAGAAATTCACGCGTCATTTGTTAGTTTGTTGGAAAATGCAGGCGTTGAGATTTTTTGGATAAATGACCATGATTCAGAAAATGCAGACGCTGTATTTACTTATGATGCCTCGCTTATGACAAAGTATGGCGCAATCTTAATGTCTCCAGGAAAGGCACTTAGAGCGGGTGAGCAAAATTTGCATAGCATATTTTACAAGTCGCATAACATACCAATTA